>Ga0129313_1000007_pt1 | contig 306317 bp, 289 predicted proteins | sample O1105metagenome_FD_94436 | JGI IMG/M metagenome (GOLD analysis project Ga0129313, IMG submission 94436) | Orangutan group fecal microbial communities from fecal samples from Wisconsin, USA - O1105 metagenome | ecosystem: Host-associated > Mammals > Digestive system > Large intestine > Fecal... | reverse complement strand
AGGCGCGGTTCTGGTTACTATGAACACAGAATACCGTATCCACGAGGCTGAGTATCTGCTGAGACAGTCCGATACCATGACTCTCGTTATGATAGACGGTATCAAGAACATCAACTACGTTGACATCATCAAGGAGCTCTGTCCCGAGCTGGAGACCTGCGAGGCAGGAAAGCTCAATTCTGCAAAGCTTCCTTACCTCAAGAACGTTATCACTGTTGACTCCGAGAACAAGGGCTGCTTCACATGGGAGCAGGCTGTTGAGCTTTCAAAGAATGTTCCCTACAGCGAGGTTGAGCGCATAAGAAAGACTATTGATATCCATGATGTTGCAAATATGCAGTACACCTCGGGAACCACAGGATTCCCTAAGGGAGTAATGCTTACACATTATAATGTTGTAAACAACGGTAAGGCTATCGGAGACTGCATGGATCTCTCCACAGCCGACCGTATGATGATACAGGTGCCTATGTTCCACTGCTTCGGCATGGTTCTGGCAATGACAGCTTCTATGACTCACGGTACAACAATGTCTCCTATAACACGTTTCTCACCGAGAAAGGGACTTGCTTGTATCAACAAGGAAAAGATAACCTGCTTCCACGGCGTACCAACTATGTTCATTGCTATGCTCGGACATGAGGACTTCCCGAAGACAGATTTCTCTTACATGAGAACAGGTATCATGGCAGGCTCTCCTTGTCCTATCAAGACAATGGAGGAAGTTGTCGAGAAGATGCACATGAGCGAGATATGCATCACTTACGGACAGACCGAGGCTTCTCCTGCAACTACCATGAGCAAGACCACAGATACCCTCGAACAGCGTGTAAATACAGTCGGCGGACCTATTTTCGGCGTTGAGTGCCGTATAGTTGATCCCGAGACTAATCAGGAAGTTCCTGACGACGTTGACGGCGAGTTCGTAGCAAGAGGATATAACATCATGAAGGGCTATTACAAGATGCCCGAGGCAACTGCTGCCGCTATCGACAGCGAGGGCTGGCTCCACACAGGAGACCTGGCAAGACGCCGCTCTGAGGACGGATACTTCAAGATAACAGGCCGTATCAAGGATATGATTATCCGCGGCGGCGAGAATATCTACCCCAAGGAGATAGAGGACTTCCTCTACACATATCCCAAGGTAAAGGACGTTCAGGTAATAGGCGTTCCCGATGAGGACTACGGCGAGGAAATAATGGCTTGTATCGTTCTTCAGGACGGCGAGACAGCTACCGAGCAGGAGATCAAGGACTTCTGCCTTGCAAGAATGGCTAAGCACAAGTGCCCGAGATACGTTGATTTCGTTGACGGATTCCCGATGAATGCCGCAGGAAAGATACTCAAGTACAAGATGAGAGAGCAGGCAGTCGAAAAGCTCAAGCTACATAAGGCTGACAGTATCGTTACCGCCTGATAGTCGAGTACATATTAAATATATAAGCCCGTATTCGAAGAAAATACGGGCTTTTTCTTGCTTTTTTTTTGATTATGTGTTATAATAGCCCTATATGACCGAAGGGGGCGGTATAATGAATAGGTTCAGCAGTGGTTTGGCGGCTATTCTTACAGCGGCGGCAGTAGCCTGCTGTTCTGTGCCTGCGTCTGTTATCGCGGAGTCAAAAACTATATGGGAAAAAAGCCGCAAAGAAGTTGTAGTATCAGCTCACAGCGGCACTTTATCAATGCCTGTTCTTCGCTCGGTAGCTGCGCAGGACGGCGTGAGGTTCGAGCCTTCCGCTCCGTATATGCCCATAGGCACAAATACTGTCAAGGCAGCTGACAGGGAAGAACTCCCCTCAGCGTTTGATATGCGCAAGATATACGGTACTGCTTCCGTAAAGAGTCAGGGCTCCTACGGTACCTGCTGGGTACACGCGGCTATAGCAAGCGCAGAATCAAGTATGCTGTCCTATGTTCCGCATATCGACCTGTCGGAGCTCCACACGGCTTATTATAATTATTTCGGCTTCGGTCAGCTGAGACCTGCCTCCACAGAGACCTCGGATATTCTTTCCGAGGGCGGCAACGCCCGTATGATAACTAATCTCTGGTCACAGTGGATAGGACCTGTCAGCGAGGAGAAGCTACCATATGAAAATACAAGCTTCTTTGATAATCGCACGGATACTGAGCTTATGAATTATCAGTCGGATTATCACCTTAAAAACGCCTATAATTTTGAATATGACAGCGACGGATCTAATTTTGACGAGATAAATGCACTTGTCAAGGACTTTCTGTACAGCGGACAGGCAGTTGATGTTTCTTACTGGTCCGACAAAGGAAAGAACTGGTCAAGTGAGTACAACAGCTCCTACTGCGATCGCAAGCCGAGATTCGCAAACCATGCTGTTACTATAGTCGGTTGGGACGACAGCTATCCTGCTTCTCACTTCAGGAAGAAGCCCAAGGGCAACGGCGCATGGCTCTGCCGCAACAGCTGGGGAACTCACGACGGCGACGACGGATATTTCTGGCTTTCCTATTATGACGGCACACTTAGTGATTTTGCGGTCTATCAGCTGGAAAACACCGACGAGCACGATATCATCTATCAGTATGACAGCTTCATACCCATACAGACAATGTCAGCTTATGAAACTGCCGAGGAAAACGGTTCGTCCTATATGGCAGATGTTTTTACTTCGGTGGGAGATATACAGCTGAGCGCTGTGGGTACTTACATATATAATGCAGGCACTGAATACGAAGTGACTGTATATTCGGGACTCAAGGACAAGAACGATCCGTCGTCAGGAACTCCCTCGGCTGTTACCAAGGGCAAATGCGATATGACGGGCTTCTTCACTATCGACCTTGACGAGCCCGTAATACTTACAGAAAATGAGCAGTTCAGCGTTGTTGTGAAGCTCTACTGCGAGGATTCGCCTTTTGTTCTCCCACTGGAGAGCAGTCTCTACGTAGAGAGCGAGGATAATTCAATAACCGACATAAGCACTTATGTTTCGGACAGCGAAATGCGCGATCTTACAGGCAGGGGGGAGAGCTTTTTCAGTGCTGACGGCAAAACATGGACAGACGTCTGCGACGAGAGCGTGACTTATACCCAAGAGGAAAAGCAGTTCATGCTTGACTCGTTTATAGAACAGCTCTACGACGGCATAGACGAAAGCGATACCGAACTCTGGCGTGCCGCACAGCAGGGTGAAAAGAATTACAGGAAACTGTTCGCTATGGGCGATATCAAGTCCAATTTCGGCAATGTTACGTTAAAAGCCTATGCAGAGCCTGTTGGCAAGGTTAAGTTTTCACAGCCTGCGGGAGCAGTAGCTCCTGATGAAAAGGTGGAGCTTTCCTGCGGCAGTTCTCAGGGAGATATATTTTTTGCCGTAAACGATAATGCGGAGAGCAGATATGAAGCTCCGCTTGCTATAACAGACGCGGTAAAAATAAGCGCCTATGCCGTAAACGGAGGCATAAAGGGCAATGTTGTCTCGGAGAGAAGCTTTGCTCCGAAATACGCCGCCTTTAACTGGATAGGCTACAGGTCTACTTCTGAGGTCTACAACCGAGACCTCCGATACGCAACCCGTATATCCGACCACGAATATACTATCAATATTCCCGAGGAATTTGATTCCATTTCAATCACTCTCGGAACTGTGAATAACGTTGAATACAACGGCAGAAAGTATGGCGCTTACGGCGTGATAGATTCCGTGTCTGCGGATTACGGACTTACAGATGTTGAGCTTAAGCTGACAGGGGAGAATTGTATCGACAATACAGTTACTCTGCATATAAACCGCTCTCTGGTGCGGTTCGATGTTCAGAGAGGTATCATCAGCACCTCACTTGCCGACAGTATAGTTGCTCCCGACGGAAAACTTCTTTCTGTAGGCACCAACGTACTGGAATATGCAGGAAAAACGCTAACTGCCGTTAAGGACGGCAAAGAGATACCAGTTACTGTTCCCGACAGAGCGGATATATCCGAGCTTAAGATAAACTACCGTGCAGAAGCACTCGGACCTTTCAGCAGAGAGGTGAGCGAAAAGCTTGAAATAGCCACAGGTAAGTCAGATGACAATGAGTTCGGCTCAGCAAAGGGAAGAATTATCAGCGGCGCCGATGTATCTCCCGAGGATTACGGCTTATACTATATAGGTATAATCCCCGGTGAATCGTTCAGGCTCAGAGTTTCAGGCGGAAACGGAATATTCCCAAGCGAGACCGTCAGGTATGATATCCCCGATGCTCCTGCATGGGTTCCCGATATCGGCTCCCTTAAGCAGTACGACGCAGATCACTGCGCATTTGAGGACGATATTTACGAGATCGCCTATGAGGGATATTTCTCTGAGATGATAATAGACGAGATAGCCAGCGAATACGGCTATACCTACGAAGAATTCGAGACGCTTATGGAAAAGCGTACAGGTCTTGAAAGAGAGGCTCTCAATAAAGTCATCGGGAGCGAATACAAGGCAGGCAGCATTATAAAATATGAAACACGCTGCTATGTCAGGTATTCCGCGACTGATAATTCCTTTGCTTCTCGGACGGTATATGTCCCGAAACAGTATGGAGCAAAGGCAGGCGACGTGAACTTTGACGGTCATGTGAACGCTGTAGATGCCTCAGCTGTACTGAGCCACTATGCGGCGATATCCACGGACAGACCAAGCGAACTTACCGATTCACAGGCGAGAATGGGGGATATGGACGGCGACGGGAACACAAATGCCGTGGACGCTTCCATTATTCTTGAGATATATGCTTTCAACTCTATTGGCAGATTTTAACAAAGCCGAATATATGTTTGATAAAAACGCTCAAAACGGAGCAGGTTTATCAAAAGAAATTTTATATGTTGGGCAATAGCCATAAAAGAATAAGCTCCCATTGGGTAATAAATGTCAATATGACTTCCAAAAAACCTTTTACCGATTTGTAACTTTCACACATAATCATGTGATTGTGCACAATGAGGGGAAGGTAATCTTGGATAATCCAACCAAAAAAGGTTAAAGAATGATACAAAGTATTGACTTTGACCGCAAAATACGGTATATTTGTAAATGCAAAAGCAATTGTTGCATAATGACTGCTTGTCCGAGAGGGAAAGATAAACGTTCGGAACTGATCGGCGACAGTATTATGATATGGAATGTATGCAGATTGCACAGGCTCTTGTGACGTCAGATGTGAAGTACGTTCACAGCTGTTCGCCGCCCAGGCATGAAACAGACAGGAAGTATAAAAAACAGCTGCAATGCAAAAAAAAGAAATATGTGAAGCTACGCTTCACGGGAACAGAAGCAAAGGTTGACGGAACGGTTGCAGGACGTCAGCGGTGAGCACAATCATCGGACAGTAATAAAGCCGCGATGTTACCCGCAAACAATATTATTAACCACGTAAATATTATACGCAAGTATAATATAGATATTTAAGGAGGAAAAATCTCATGAACACACTTAAGAGAACTTTAGCTTTAGTAGCTACACTCGCAATGACAGCTACAGCTTTCGCAAGCTGCGGCGACAAGGGCTCATCTTCAAGCGACAAGGCAACAGAGCCAACAACTGCTGCTAAGGAAGAACCAACAGAAGGCGCAGAGCCAACAACAGCTGAGCCAGAGGGCGACGGCACAATCGATGCTTCAGTAAAGACAGGCGGCGACACATTCACAGTTGCAGCTTGGAACCACGATGACGTTCCTGCTCTTATCGCTTCTTGGAAGGGCCTTAACGCAGATACAATCGTTCAGGATCTTGCAGACGGTAAGGTAGAGGGCATCAAGTTCATCGACTTCGGTGTAGGCGGCGGAAAGGCTTCCGAGAACTACGACCAGCTTTTCAATGACGGTACAGACCTCGATGTTTACTTCGTAGAGGCTGACTGGGCACTCAAGTACATCAACGATGATTCAAGAACACTTCCTCTCAGCAAGCTCGGTCTTGGTGACAGCGATTTTGCTAACATCTACAAGTACACAGACGAAATCGGTAAGGATTCCAACGGCGTTCGTAAGGGTATCTCATGGCAGGCTGCAGCAGGCGGCTTCGCTTACAGAGCTGACCTTGCTAAGGAGTACCTCGGTGCTGAGACACCTGCTGATATGCAGAAGCAGATCAACAACTGGGATAACTTCGTAGCAGCTGCTAAGACAGTTTCTGAGAAGTCAAGCGGCAGCGTTGCTCTTGCTGATTCACTCGGTGGTTTGTGGCAGGCATTTGCTTGTGGACGTACACAGCCATGGGTTAAGGACAACAAGCTCGTTATCGATGATTCTTGCAAGAAGTTTGCTGATACAGCAAAGGCTCTCTGGGATTGCGGCGGTGTTACAAAGAACAGCCAGTGGACAGATGAGTGGACAGCTGCAGGCGTTTCAGGCAATGTAATGGGTTACTTCGTTTCAACTTGGGGCTTCGGCGGATTCTTCCTCGATGCTGCAGGCGGAGAAGGCGGCGCTCAGTACGGCAAGTGGGCTGTATGTGAAGGACCTCAGGCATTCTACTGGGGCGGTACTTGGATGGTTGTTAATCCAAAGACTGATAACGGTGACCTCGCAAGAGAGTTCATCATTGCTGCTACATCTGACGAAGCTAAGATGTCTGCATACGCTAAGAGCAAGCCAGAGTATGTAAACAACTCTAAGGTTATGGACGATCTTATCTCTGCTAACACAGTATTCAACGAGAAGATCTCCGGCAACTTCGCTGACAAGCAGAACTACTTCGCAGAGCTCGCTAACAACGCTAAGAACATTGACTTCAAGGGCCTCATCACTCCTTTCGATTCAACAATCAAGGGCAACTTCGCTGACGCTGTTAAGGAGAACTACCTTGAGGGCGGCAAGGACTGGGATGCAACTGTTGATGCATTCAAGGACAAGGTTGCTGAGTCAGTACCTGATCTCGAGTGGGAAGACTAATTTAAGTAAAATAGTCTAACAGTACAATGTAATAAATATGCCTACGGAATACTCATGTATTCCGTAGGTGTATATTTATTTATATTATTATTCTACCGAGAGGGTGTGTGTTATGGCATCAGGCGCGCAGAGACGCATAAAGTCTATTAGCTATGCAAAGTATGGCTATATCTTTATTTTGCCGTTTTTTCTTGTTTATTTCTTTTTCCAATTATGGCCGCTGATCAACACCTTTATCGTAAGTTTCCATGGCAACGGTAAGTCCGTTGAAGCATGGGTCGGACTTCAGAACTATAAGGACATTCTTTTTGGCGGAACCAGAAAAGTTCGAGTTATCCACGAGAGCTTTTTCCAGTGCCTGAGAAATACTGTTATCCTTTGGGTCGGTAACTTTATTCCTCAGCTTGCACTTTCACTTTCACTGGCTGTTTGGTTTACAGAAGCGCAGTTAAAGATCCCGGGCAAGGGCTTCTTTAAGGTTGTTATGTACCTTCCAAACATCATCACTGCTGCCTCAGTAGCTGTACTTTTCCTTCAGCTCTGCGGACAGTCAGAAACAAACCCCGGCGCTGTAAACTACCTCTTATATAAGATGGGAATAGTTCACAGAGACGCTACTTCGGGACTTTACGACTGTGTACCTCTCGTTGAGGGCGTTTGGCAGTCACGTATTGTAATCATGTTTATCCAGACATGGATGTGGTTCGGTAATACCATGATCATGCTCATGTCAGGTATTCAGGGTATCAACCCTTCACTGTTCGAGGCTGCAAGCATCGACGGTGCAAGCTCAGGTCAGGTATTCAGAAAGATCACTCTTCCGCTTCTTACTCCAATCATGGCATACACACTTATCACTTCCATGATCGGTGGTCTCCAGATGTTCGATATTCCTTTCCTCTACACCAAGACAGGTAACGTTAAGGATCATATCAAGACTCTGGCGGTAATGATCTTCCAGTACTTCCACGCTCAGGCTGATGAGAATAAGATGGGTTACGCTGGTGCTACATCAGTACTCCTCTTCTTTATTACTCTTGCTCTCGGTCTCCTTGCATTCTATCTTACAAGAGACAAGGACGAGATCGCTAAGAAGAAGCAGCGTAAAAAGATCGCTCAGCAGGCTAAGAGAGAAAGCAAGCAGTTTGGAGGGATCAGTTTATGAGTGATAACATGAAAGATGTTTACGGAAAGGCAAAGGACAATTACAGCTTTAAGATCAAATTAAAGTCTGGTATTCTTGTCGTTTGGTTCATTATCCTTACAATCATATGTCTGCTTCCTATTTATATCCTTGTTATCAACGCAACACGTTCACACACGGATATAGCAAACGGACTCAGCTTTATTCCAAGCAATTATCTGAAGAAAAACTGGGACAAGGTATTTACTGATCCAGGATTCAAGCTCTGCTACAGTGCTCTTCACGGTTACAAGAACAGCTTGATCATCACAATATGCTCAACCTTCCTCACAGTTTTCTTCTCAGCTCTGACTGCTTACGGAATCCATGTATATGACTTCAAACTCAAGGAGATCTCCTATACAGTTATCCTCCTTGTTATGATGGTACCTATGCAGGTAACATCTGCCGGATTCATTGCATTTATGTCAGACCTCAAACTGACAAATACATACTGGCCTCTTATAATCCCTTCGGTCGCGGCTCCGGGTGTTGTATACTTTATGAGATCATACATGAAGTCATCATTCCCGCTGGATATTGTTGAAGCTGCTCGTATCGACGGCTGCGGAGAGTTCAGAACTTTCATCTCAATTGCAATCCCAATGATGAAGCCAGCTATTGCTGTACAGGCTATTTTCGCTTTCATCGCAAGCTGGAACAACTTCTATACACCTAACATGATCCTCATCAGTGTTGATCTGAAGCAGAAGACACTTCCTATGATGGTATCTGCTCTTCAGTCATCTGATAAGTTCAATGATTACGGTGCTATCTACCTTGCAATTGCGCTTGCTATTATTCCTATCATAATCGCTTATGTATTCCTCTCAAGATTCATCATCGCTGGTGTTGCTCTTGGTGGTGTAAAGGAATAATCACAAAAAATCACAGCACACTTCGGTGTGCTGTTTTTTTATGGACGCTTCGGCGTCCTTTTTTGTTCTAATCACTTTGAAAGCTGAATAGTATTAAGTGTAAGGAGTGATGAAAATGCAAGGCAGTACAAGCTTTGAGACAATAACGAGCTATCTTCCCGAAAAGCTCCGCCGACTGCTTCTGAATATCTCACGGGATAAACTCAGCGGCTTAATGGAGGTTCGGCTTCGTGCCGGGGGAGCGATGTATCTTGTTTACTCGGACAAGATATCTTTTATACGAAGTGACGGCGGACTTTCTTCCTATTATAATAAGAAGGAAATCTATAATGTGACCGCAGCTGACGTAAAAGAGACTGTGGAGCGGCTGTGCCATTATTCTGTGCACAGCTGTGGAAAACAGCTTTCACAGGGATACTTTGTCGTTAAAAACGGAGTTCGTGTGGGAGTATCAGGAGCATATTCAGCTACCGATAAGCCTGTTCTTACGGAGTTTACATCCCTTAATTTCCGTGTATCAAGGTGTGTTGAGGGCTGTGCAGATGAGTTTTTTGCTTCAAACTATGACAAAAACATCATTATATGCGGCGAAGTCAACTCGGGAAAGACCACTATTCTCCGCGATTTATGCAGACTTACGGGGAATGTCAGAAAGTGCGTTCTCATTGATGAGCGTAACGAGATCGCCTGTCTTTATGACGGTGTTCCGCAAAATGACGTAGGAGCAATGACCGATATTATCAGCAATTGCAGCCGCAGTGCAGGTATAATCTCCGCCGTCCGAACTCTTTCTCCCGAGGTCATCGTATGCGACGAGATAGCTTCTATTTCGGATTCCGAGGCTATAATCAGCAGTATTGGCTGCGGCGTGAAGTTTATTGTTACTGCTCACGGCACTTGCTACGAAGAACTCATTAAGCGTAAAGAGATTGCATATCTCATCGAAAGCGGACTTTTTGACGTCGTTGTCTTTCTTAGGGGAGCTTCAGCTCCATCGAAGATTCGTGAAATAAAGAGGCTGAAAAATGGGAATTAGAGTAATTGCTGCTGTTTTGGCGGCGTTTTGCGGAGCATTTTACGGCTTGAACCGCTCCGAAAAGCTGAAAAAGCGTGTTCTCATCTGTTCAGACGCAGATAAGGTTTTCAGGCTGACTGAGACGATGATAAGGAGTAGCGGAACGGATATATACAGCATTTTTTCGGTTATAAAGCGTGAGAAGATCTCTGGGCTGAGCTTTATAAACAAGCTCCCCGATGATTACAGCGCTGACAAGGATTTTCACTGTCTGTGGCGTGAGCTTCTGATGAATGAGCCCGATATACCGCAGGAAGAACAGGGCATACTTCTGGATTTCGGTGAGCTTCTCGGAACAAGCGATATTGACGGACAGCTTAACGGTATCGCTACAGTAAGGTCACTTATGCAGGAGCTGTATTTGCGGCGCTCCGAGGAATATCACAGCAAGGCGAAGCTTTATAGGAGCGTTGGCGTTCTGGCAGGAGTAATGGTAGGAATAATGGTGATATGAGGAAATGGAAATTGATCTGATATTTAAAATCGCAGGCACTGGTATAATTGTTGCCGTTCTGAATCTGGTGCTGAAACGGGCAGAGCGTGAGGAACAGGCTATGATGACCACGCTTGCAGGACTTATTGTAGTTCTTGTGGTAATAATCGACGAGATAGGCGACCTTTTCGACAAGGTCAAGAGTGTGTTCGGACTATGGTAGACAGCTGTTTTTCCGTGGGAGCTTTTTGCCTTGTGGGAGCTCTCATATCCGTAATTTTAAAACAATATTGCTCTGAACACTCTATGGCTGTAACTATTGCTGTATGTGTGGGAGTAATGACGTTTTTTGTGCTTCTCTTTGACGACTCCATAGACGAGATAAGAGACATATTTGAAATGGCAGGCATAGCCGAGAGCTACATCTCTATTATCTTCAAGACTCTGGCAATATGCTGTATTACCCATATTACAGCCGAACTGTGCCGTGACAGCGGTGAGGGTGCAATTGCCTCTGCGGCGGAGCTATGGGGCAGAGGAGCGATGCTTGTTCTTGGACTTCCCGTGTTCAAATCTTTTTTACAGCTGATAGACAAGCTTTTTTAGGTGCGTTATGAAAAAGATAGGAATAAAAATAATTATAACTATATTGCTTTTGCTGTTTGCTGTACCTGTTTCAGCTTGTGCAGTCGATGAGCAGGACACAAAAAGCGAGTACACCAAGCAGCTTGATGACATACTTGCAGACTATGACATTGAGACAAGCTCTGATGAGATATCTGCTCTTAGTTTCGGGAGCTTCGCAAGGACCATCGCTGCTAAGGTAACTGACAGCGAAACATCGCCGTTCAAGCTTCTCGGAACTATCCTGCTTGTGATAGTTCTGTCAGCGCTGTTGAAAAGTGCAGGGAGTATTGGGTTCAAGGGCTCTGCTGATATTTACGGTCTGGTCAGCGTGCTTACGGCGGTGACTGTAATATCTCCTCAGCTCTTCGCGGCGTTTTCTCGGGCTTCTGAGGCTGTTAACGTCAGCGGTGGTTTTATATCTGTTTTTATCCCCGTATTTTCGGGAACTGCTGCCGCTTCGGGACATATGACCTCAGCCGCAGTCTATGACGTGGCTGTCCTGGCGGCTTCGGAGCTCATAGTTCAGCTGGTTTCTGCCTTTCTCATGCCCGTTCTCAGTGCAGCCGCTATGCTTTCAATAACGGGTAGTGTTTTCACGCAGAATGACATGAGCGGTGTTGTTCAGCTTCTGAAAAAGGTCATAACATGGGGAATGACTATAACTATGACCGTTTTTATCGGCTTTGTTACGCTGAAATGCAGTCTTGCAGGCAAGACTGACGGCGCAGCCACAAAAGCCGCTCGATTCGTTATATCTGGGAGTGTTCCTGTGGTAGGTGGGGCAGTCTCCGACGCCTATGCCGCAGTCCGCAGCAGCTTCGACCTTATCCGCGGAACAGTGGGGACAGTCGGCTGCATAGCGGTGACCTTCATTGTACTTCCACCAGTGATACAGCTTATGCTATTTCGCTTTGTTATGTGGATAGGAGCAGCGGCGGCAGAGCTTTTCGGCGCAGAGCACACGAAAAAGCTGCTCAGCTCATTTGACAGCGCCCTTGCCATAGCACAGAGCGTGCTTGCTTGCTATGGCGTGATGTTTGTGCTTTGTACGGGAATACTTATGCATACGGCAGGTGGTTGAATGGAAAACTTTGTTACGGCAGTCCGTGCAGTCTGCTATGTTTCCGTGGGGATATGCATAGTTCGGAGCATTACCGAGGGCACTCGTCTACGCGCACAGGCTGAATTTATCTTGAAGCTGATTTTTGCCGTGGCGGTTACAGCTCCTGTAGTCAGCGGAGTTTTCAACATAGAGCTGCCTGACCTAAGCGCCTTTGACAGCACTGACTACAGCTATTCGGCGGAGATATACGAAAATGAACTGAGAGCTCAGCTTTCTGAGAATATTTCAGCAGTGCTTAGCGAACAGCTTGCAGCTGCAGGGATAAAAGCTGAAAAAATCAAAACAGAGGTTAATATTTCGGAGGAGGGCAGCATAAGTATTAATAGAGTCATTATCAGCACGTCGGACTTTGAGGCGTCAGCCGCTGTTATCCGCGGCAGTATCGGACAAGAAACGGAGGTCATAAATGGAAGTTATTGAAAAAATAAGAGAGCTTCTAAAGAACAGGAAATGGGCTGTATTTATGACCGTATGCGGAACAGCAGGTCTGCTGCTGATAATGATATCGTCGCTTTTGCCCGACAAAAAGGCGGCTCCTGCTGTAAAAGCGGAGCGGCAGAGCGTATGCGACAGTGCGGCTTACTGCAAAGACACGGAAAAGCGTCTTGAAGCCTTTCTCAGTGAGATAGACGGGGCAGGAGAGGTGAGAGTTTACCTGACTGTGGGCAGTGAGCAGCGCTATGTGTACGCTACAGAGGGGCGGCACAGCCGCTCGGACAATAAAACGGAGGAGGAAGAGAAATATGTGATAGTCGGCGGCGGAAGTGAGAAAAACGCACTTATCGAAACAGTTGAAGCTCCCGAAATTACGGGAGCGGTGATAGTCTGCGGCGGAGGAGGCGATGCTGCTGTACGTGAACAGATATACAAGGCGGCTGCGGCTGCTCTTGGGATACCGACGGCAAAGATATATGTTGCAAAAATCAGATAAAGGAGAATAACTATGAAAAAACCATCAATAATAATCGGAAAGAAACAGATAATCATGACCTGCCTTACGCTTATGCTTGCAGTTGCGGTGTACATAAACTATGCTGCCTCACCTAAGCTTGCTCCCGACAGCAGTTCCATGACCTTCAGGAAGGATACCAACAGTATCAAATACGGTGAGACCGAGTTTGTAAACGCTCCTGCGGAGCCTGCCGCTGAGGACTACTTCGCACAGGCACGTCTTGACAAGATGAAGGACAGAGATGAGGCGGTACAGACCTTACAGACCATGATAGGCGGCGGAGATGTTACTGAGGACGAAATGGTAGTGAACGCCCTCGACGCTGTACAGGTATCAAAGCTTATCGAAAGCGAGGGAACTATCGAATCACTGGTGAAAGCTCAGGGCTTTCAGGACTGTGTTGCATACCTTGACGGTGAGAATGCAAAGGTCGTAGTCAAGACCGAGGGACTGGACAAGGCACAGGCAGCCTCTATTAAGGAGATAATCCTTGGTGAAACTGAGGTGCCTGCGGAGAATATCCGTATTTTTGAAGTGAAGTAATGAAATGAATAATTATCCATATTTTAAGCGTGAATCGTGCCTTTTTTGAAATTATATGTTATAAGCGGCGAGCCGCCGCAGCCGTTTTCGCGTGAAAAATGAAAATAAATTGTAGTTTTTTGCCGCGTTCCTTGCCTTTTTTGAAATTATATGTTATAATACAATGGTCGGGGTGTAAGCATAATTATAGTTAAAACAAACACCCAAATAAGTGCCTACGGAGGTTCGCTATGGAAGTTGAAGAGATGAAGCCTGAGGTTTCAAGCAGACTTAAGATATCAGACGACGTTATAATCGCCATTGCCAAGCTTGCTGCACTTGATGTCAAGGGCGTGGCAAGCCTTGGCGGCGAGATAGGAAAGATGAGCAAGCTCAGAAGAAACGGTCCTATCAGGATAAGCATGATGGGCGACGTAGCTGCCATAGATATGAAGATAGTCATCAAGAGCGGCGAAAAGGCTGTAAACGTAGCACAGGAGGTCCAGACCGTTGTCAAGGAGAACGTCCAGAACATGACAGGCGTTCCTGTAGCAAGAGTTAACGTTATCGTCAGCGGCGTTGTATTTGAATGATAAGACGATACATACCGTCCGACCTGAAAATGGCTGCCGAGGTATTCCGCGCAGCTTTTGCTGCTGAGCCGTGGAACGAGGAATGGTCCATTGAGCTTGCCGAGACCAGAATAAAGGAGCTTATGTCAGCTCCGCAGTCCATAGGCTATGTGTCCGAGGAGAACGGCGTCATACAGGCTGTATTCTGCGGAAGAAAGCTCACATATCTCCACGGTGTGGAATACGTCATAGACGAGTTCTGCGTATTACCTGATATTCAGCGAAGCGGTATAGGTACGGCTGTGCTTGACCATGCCAGTGGGGAGCTTACGGCTGAGGGAGTCGCTGCAATGGCTCTTCTGACTACACGCGGTTATCCAAGTGAGAAATTTTACATAAAAAACGGATTTACGGGCAGCGATACAATGGTTTTCATGTATCGCACCATTAAGAATAAGGAGTGTTCAAATGACAAGACGTGAAATAAGAGACAGCGCATTCAAGCTGGTTTTCGAGCAGCTTCTGCGCGATGATGATATAAATGAGCTGTATGAGATAGCCGAGGAAATTGACGAGATAACCGTAAATGACGAGGTAAAGAAGATCGTCGAGGGAACTCTCGAACACGCATCTGAGCTTGACGAGATAATCTCAAAGTACAGCAAATCAAGAAGTATTTCGAGAATCTCCAAGCTGAACCTTGCTATTCTCCGCATTGCCATGTTCGAGTCACTCTATGACGACAATACCCCCATGAATGCGGCTATCAGCGAGGCTATAAAGCTTTCCATGATGTATACATATCAGGAGGACACTGCTTTCATCAACGGCGTTCTCGGAGCATTCTCCCGTGATACACAGAAGTCGGAGGGCGAAAATGCCTGAGTATCTGGGAGTCGATACAAGCAATTATACCACTTCTGCTGCGGTATACGTCAGCGAGGAGAACAGGATATACCAGACCAAGAAGCTTCTTCCCGTTAAGGAGGGAGAGCTTGGACTTCGCCAGAGCGACGCGGTTTTTCATCACACCAAGCAGCTCCCCGAGATGATAGAGCAGCTTTTCAGTGAAAACAGCATAGCCATGCCCAAAACGGTAACGGCTTCTGCAAGACCGCGCAACATTGAGGGCTCATATATGCCCTGCTTTCTCTGCGGAGAGGGCTTTGCACGCTCCTACGCAGCTGTAACGGGAGCCAAGCTGTACACCACGTCTCACCAGATAGGTCATATCCTTGCGGCGCTTTATTCCGCGGACAGGCTTGACCTTGTGAACGAGCGCTTCATTGCCTTTCATGTCAGCGGTGGAACTACCGACTGCCTGCTTTGTGAGCCCGATAATGAATGTGTGCTTAGAATAACGGAGATAGGAACTTCTCTCGATTTAAAGGCAGGGCAGGCTGTTGACCGCACAGGCGTTATGCTTGGACTCCGTTTTCCATGCGGCGCGGAGCTTGAAAAGCTTGCCATGAATGCCAACAAGCACTTCAAGGCAAAGCCTGTGCTGAAAGACGGCAATTGCTGCCTGTCGGGAGTTGAGAATAAGTGCGGAAATATGCTTGACAGCGGCGAAAGCCCCGAGAACATCGCAAAGTATTGCCTTGATTTTATTGCCGAGACCATACTTGCCATGACAGACCATGCCATAGATAAATACGGCGAGCTGCCGCTGGTTTTTGCAGGCGGAGTCATGTCGGACGTTATTATCCGCGACAGGATAATTTCCCGATACCCGTCGGCAAGCTTCGCACAGCCTCAGTTTTCCTGCGACAATGCGGCAGGAGTGGCTATATACGGTTATTTGAAAACCACAGGAGAAAAATAATGCCTGTAATCACAGTTACACAGATAAATAAATACATCGGCTCAATACTGAAAAATGACCGCAATCTGCAAGGCATAATGGTTCGCGGCGAGATATCCAACTACGTGAAGCATTTCCGAAGCGGACACGTTTATTTCACGCTGAAAGACAGCGAGAGCGCTATAAAAGCGGTAATGTTTGCAAGTGCGGCGGCTCGTCTTAAATTTGAGCCGGAGGACGGTATGTCCGTTATTGCCGCAGGCAGTCTCGGAGTTTTCGAGCGTGACGGAGTCTATCAGCTTTACGTCAACGATATAATCCCCGAGGGTGCAGGCAAGGCAAATGTAGCTCTGGAACAGCTGAAAAAGAAGCTCCGGAAAGAAGGCGTATTTGCCGAGGAGCACAAGCGTCCCATACCGCCCATGCCCAAGAAGATAGGTGCGGTTACGTCTCTCAGCGGCGCAGCTGTCCGCGATATAATCAACGTGCTTTCAAGGCGCTATCCTCTGGGAGAGATCTATGCCGTTAATGCTCAGGTGCAGGGCGAGGGAGCTCCCGAGTCTGTATGCGCAGGTATACTCAAAGCCGAGGCGGCAGGCTGCGATGTTATCATTGTCGGACGAGGCGGCGGTTCCAGTGAAGACCTGAGTGCGTTCAATACGGAAAAAGTGGCGTATGCCATATACAACTGCAAGGTGCCTGTGATATCGGCTGTTGGACATGAGACCGACTTTACTGTTGCTGACCTTGCCGCAGACCTTCGTGCTCCTACTCCCTCAGCGGCGGCGGAGCTTGCAGCTCCCGATATCACGCTGCTTTACGAAAAAATAGCCCTTTTGGAGCGCAGAGCGGAGCGTTCTGCTTTGTCTGTTCTGGACAAGTCTACTGACAGGTTCGTAGCGCTGAATGCGCGGCTCACGGCACAGTCTCCCGAGAATCGTCTGAAGCTTACGGCGGAAAGGCTCAGTGCCTTTGACAAGCGTCGAGATACAGCATTTCTGCGGTATATGGACAGGCTTGAGCGACAGCTTGAAGAAAAGGCTGCAAGGCTTGACAGTCTCAGTCCGCTGAAAGTTCTTTCGCGCGGCTACTCGCTGGTATACAAGGGTGATAAGCTGCTCAGCAGCTCCGAAGCTCTCAAAAAGGGCGATAAAATAAAGATAGGCTTCGGAAGCGGCGGCGCAGAAGCCGAGATAACTGATAAATGGTGATAAAATGGAAGAAAAGCTTACATTTGAAGATAATATGACTCGTCTCAGCAAGATAGTATCCGAGCTTGAAAAGGGCGATATCCCCCTTGAAAAAGCTGTGGAGCTCTACGGCGAGGGCGTTAAGCTCTCGGCGGCTTGCAGAAAGCAGCTTGACGAAGCTCAGATAAAAATAACCGAGGACGACGGAGGAATGGAAAAATGAGTAATTTCAAGGAAACAATGCAGGAATACATAACATTTACAGAGGCTAATCTTAAAAAGTACAACGCTTTTTCCGAGAGCATGGCGGCTCAGAAGAACCTAATCGACGCCATGAATTATTCTCTTGAAGCAGGCGGAAAGCGTATCCGTCCCGTTCTTGTGTATGCATTCTGCAATGCTCTCGGAGCTGATTACAAGAAAGCAGCTGCACCTGCTGCTGCTATCGAGATGATACACACATTCTCGCTTATCCACGACGACCTTCCTGCTATGGACAACGACGATTTCCGCCGCGGAAAGCCTTCCTGTCACAAGGCTTTCGGCGAGGCAATGGCTATCCTTGCAGGTGACGCGCTTTGTATGCTGCCATTCGAGGTCATCGCTGACGACAAGCAGCTCACTGCCGAACAGAAGGTAAGACTTGTTTCATGTCTTGCAAAGGGCTCAGGCAGAGAAGGCATGGGCGGCGGACAGGTCATCGACATGGAAAACGAGGAGCGCACTGATGTTGACGAGGCTAATCTCCGCAATATGTACCACCACAAGACAGGTCAGCTCATCGCTGTATCCTGTATGATGGGCTGTATATGTGCAGGTGCTGACGAGGATAAAATAAAGGCTGCTGCCGATTACGGCTTCAAGCTTGGACTTGCTTTCCAGATAATCGACGATATACTTGACGTAACAAGCACTACTGAGGAGCTTGGCAAACCCGTCGGCAGCGACGAGGAGGAGAACAAGACCACCTTTGTTACTCTCTATGGAGTTGAAAAGGCTCAGGAGATCGCAAATAATATAACCGAAGAGGCTCTCAGCTGCCTTGAAAAATTCGGAAACGACGCATTTCTTACAGAACTTACGGAAATGCTTCTGAAAAGAAAGAATTAACGCAAAGGAGCTGCGGAGCTTATCCGCATTTCATAGAATATGAAAGAAAATATAAGTAATAATGAAAAGGTGACGCTGGAGGAGCTCCAGCTGCCTCAGGATCTGAAAAAGCTTACTATTTCTCAGTGTAACGGACTTTGCAAGGAGATAAGAACTATACTTATTTCTACAGTTTCAAAAACAGGCGGACACCTTGCTTCAAATCTGGGAGCTGTAGAGCTTACAATGGCTCTACACCGCAATTTCAATTCTCCCGAGGATAAGATAGTCTGGGACGTCGGTCATCAGGCTTATACTCATAAGATACTTACAGGCAGACTTGACAGATTCTCCACACTCAGGCAGGAGAACGGCATATCAGGCTTTCCGAAGCCCTCCGAGTCCGAGCATGATACATTTATCAGCGGACACAGCAGCACATCTGTCTCCGTTGCCTGCGGCATATCCGAAGCTATGAAGCTTCAGGGGAAGGACAACTATGCGGTAGCCGTTATAGGTGACGGAGCTATGTCGGGCGGTATGTTCTACGAGGCTATGAACAACTGCGGCAGAGACCGTCAGCGCAATCTCATAGTAGTCCTCAACGACAACAATATGTCTATCTCAAAGAGTGTAGGAGCTCTTTCAAAATACCTCACATCTCTGCGAAATACCGAGAGATATCTTCACACAAAGAGAGCTGTTGAGCGCGGACTTGAAAAGATACCTCTTGTCGGCAAGAGCGTTACCAAGGGTATCAAGAACGTTAAGGACTCCGTAAAATCAAACATTCTTGAGCAGAGTACCATGTTCGAGGATATGGGCTTCATCTATCTCGGACCTGTCAACGGACACAATCTTGCGGAGCTTGAAGAGGTTTTCCACATGGCTAAGTCCTATCATCAGCCTGTGTTTATCCACGTCAAGACCGTAAAGGGCAAGGGCTATAGCCCTGCCGAGGCAAATCCCGGTGAGTATCACGGTATCTCGAAATTTGACATAGCTACGGGTAATCCCGAGGTAGCCGCCGCAGACAGCTATTCTACAGTTTTCGGCAAGGAGCTCGTAAAGCTTGCCGACAAGGACGAGAAGCTCTGCGCTATCACAGCGGCTATGAAATACGGTACGGGCTTGCAGTTTTTCCACTTCAAGTATCCCGACAGATTCTTCGATGTTGGTATTGCCGAGCAGCACGCAGTAACCTTTGCAGGCGGACTTGCCTCCATGGGAATGACTCCTGTATTTGCGGTATATTCCACATTTTTACAGAGAGCCTACGACCAGCTCGTCCATGACGTTGCTATAGGCGGACTTCACGTTGTCCTCGGCGTTGACCGTGCAGGCATTGTGGGCGAGGACGGCGAGACACATCAGGGACTCCTCGACGTGCCTATGCTTACTTCCATACCGAATACAACAGTTTATTCGCCCTCATGCTACATGGAGATGAAAATGTGCATGAGAAAGGCTATATACGAGGATAAGGGACTTGTGGCAGTACGCTATCCGAGAGGCTCTGAAAAAATGGAGTTCGACCAGTCCGATATCACAACAGAATGGCTCTTCAAGCAGCTCAGCGGCAGCAAAACTCTTATCATTACCTACGGCAGGCTTTATAATGAAGCAATAAAGGCTCAGAAGGAGCTTGAAAAGAGCGGCATAAACTGCGATATATTGAAGCTTACAAAGATATTCCCGCTTGACGGCAAGCTGGGTGATGAGATAAAGCAGTACCCGAGGATAGTTTTCTTCGAGGAGTCTATGGGCGAGGGCAGTATTTCCGAGAAAGTCGGAGATATTCTCTCGGAGCTTGGCTACTGCGGAGACTACAGCAGAGTGACCGCAGACGGCTTTGTAAAGCAGGCTTCTGTGCGTTCATGTCTTGACAAGCTCGGACTTACAAGATGCAGAATGGCGGATTATATCCGTCAGAGGAGCAATAATAATGGCAAGGCTTGACAGCGAGCTGGTCTCACGGGGACTTGCAAGAAGCCGCCAGCGCGCCAAGGAAATGATAATTGCAGGAAATGTTACTGTCAACGGAAAGACTGCAAAAAAAGCTTCCGATGAAGTAACTGCCGAGGACGTTATCGAGTCATCTGAGAGTGAGAGCTATGTCGGACGCGGCGCTCTGAAGCTTGAAAAGGCAGCCGAGGTATTCGGACTTGACTTCAAAGATAAGGTCTGTCTCGATATCGGAGCTTCTACAGGCGGATTCACAGATTTTATGCTGCAAAACGGAGCAGCTAAGGTCTTTGCAGTCGATACGGGACATGGTCAGCTTGCACAGCGACTTGTTGACGATGACCGTGTTGTCAATATGGAGGGCACTGATATCCGTGACGTTACTGCCTATGACCTTGGCGGACAGGCTGATATCATATCCGTGGACGTTTCGTTTATTTCCCTTACCAAGATACTTTCCAAGGTCTATGAGCTCCTCAAAGAGGGCGCAGCAGCCGCTGTGCTCATAAAGCCGCAGTTTGAGGCAGGCAGGAGCGATATCGGCAAGCGCGGCATAGTCAAGGACAGAAAAGTCCATATTCGTGTATTGTCGGAAATAGACAGTTTTGCACAGGCTATCGGTTTTTTGACCGAGCAGTACACCTATTCGCCCGTCCGCGGCGGCAGCGGCAATATAGAGTATCTTGTGAAACTCAGAAAAACCACAGGAGAGCCTAAGATACATGACTTCAAGGAGCTGACAGACAGTTCATTCACTAAACTATAAGGAGTGCGTTTATGAAGGCAGCGTTGTACCCTAATTTCCAGAAGACCAATGCGCTCAGCTGCGCCCGTGAAGCCTGTGATGTGCTTGCGGACTGCGGCATTGATGTTTCGGTCAGCGAAATATTCAGAAATGATTTTTCAGACAAACCGCACGTAAGCTTTGAAGATATAAACGAGGCTGTAAAGACAGCAGACGTAGTTCTTGCCATAGGCGGCGACGGAACTATCCTTCGCTGTGCAAAGCTGCTTATGGGCAGCGATACCAAGCTTCTCGGTATAAATACGGGAACTCTCGGCTTCATGGCAGGTCTTGAAGCTTACCAGCTTGACAAGCTGAGCCTGCTCACTACAGGTGAGTATGACATATCACAGCGAATGACTCTTGATGTATTATATCACGGTAAGGACGGCGACGTTACGGCAACTGTTCTCAACGAAGTCTCGGCTCGCTCGGGCAGCTTCAGGATATGCGACTTTGAAGTCTATTCCGAAGGATATCTTGTGGGAAAATACCGTGCAGACGGTGTGCTTTTCAGTACTCCATCAGGCTCAACTGCCTATGCGCTGTCCGCAGGCGGTCCCGTTATCGAGCCAGACCTTGAATGTATAGAGATGACGCTTATATGTCCTCATTCTCTGTTTTCGAGAGCTACCATGTTCTCGCCAAGCCGCAGACTTCGCATGAAGGTAACGACTACCCGAGAGGACAGCATGGTCATAAACGTGGACGGAGAGCATTTCATAGATCTTGCCCGTGAAGAATCAATAGAGATATTCCGCGGAAGGAACAATATAAACTTCATAGACCTTATAGGAAATTCCTTCCACGAATCTCTTTGCAAAAAAATGTGCAAGCCCATAAAATAAGGAGCACGGTGGTATTATGAAAAAACGCAGACATGAAGCAATTCTTGAAATAATAACCGAGCAGCCCGTCGCAACTCAGGAGAGGCTTATCGAGCTGCTTGCAGAGCGCGGAATAAAGACCACGCAGGCAACCCTGTCCCGTGACATACAGCAGCTCTCATTAGTGAAGCAGCGCGATGACAAGGGCATTTACCGCTATACTATGCCTGCAGCGGCTATCACGGAAAAGTCTCTCTTTGAAGAAGCCGTTATATCGGTGGATTACGCCATGAATACCATTGTTCTCAAATGCCGTGCAGGCATGGCGCAGGGCACCTGTGCCGCCATAGACTCCGTGGAGCATCAGGGCGTTGTGGGAACAATCGCAGGCGACGATACTATCTTTATACTGGTGCGGAGCGAAGCCGACGCAAAGAAGCTTTCCAAGAAGTTTCTCAGCGAGCTTTTCCCCAGGAGGTAAACTCTCAGAATGTTAAAAGAGATATACATACAGAATCTTGCTGTCATAAAAGAAGCGGTGATACCGCTGGGCAGCAGTCTGAACATTTTTACAGGTGAAACAGGAGCAGGTAAGTCCATACTTATCAACGGTATAAATGCTGTTCTCGGACAGCGCTGTACCAAGGACATAGTTCGCACTGGCTGCGATAAGGCAGTTATAACTGCGCTTTTTACAGAGCTTTCCGATGAAGTGTGCGCAAAGCTTGACGAGCTTGGCATTGCCCATGATGACCGAGAGATAACGGTCACAAGGGAGATAAGCGCCGATGGCGGCAGTGTTTCACGTATCAATAACAGAACGGCAGCAGCGGCTCTTCTTAAAGAGATAGGCTCAATGCTTATCAATATCCACGGTCAGCACGACAACCAGATACTTCTCGACAGTGAGAAGCATTTGCAGATACTTGACGGCTTCGGCGGCGATGATACCTTGCTGAATGCGTACAGGGAGACCTTCCGCCAGCTTCAGCATACTGCAAGACGTCTCGGTGAGCTGAAAAAGCTGGAGCAGTCCCGTGTTGAGCGCAGCCGTTTTCTTGAGGATATAATCAGCGATATCGGCGAGCTGGAGCTCCGCGAGAATGAGGACGAGGAGCTTGAAAAGGAGTATGAGACTGCAAAGAACTCTGAAAAGACCATAATCGCTATAAAGAATGCAGTGAACGCTATAACAGGCGAAGAAGCTGCCAATGATATGCTTGTTTCGGCTGAAACTGAGATAGCCCAGTATACCGACAATAACGAAAAGCTCAATACGCTGTATGAGCGCCTTTCTGCGGCTGAGATAGAGCTTGCAGATATTGCCTCAGAGCTTGAAGCTCTTGCTGATAAGGTGGAGCTTGACGGTCAGCGTCTGGAATATCTCGGCACAAGACTTGGAAGTATAAACAAGCTGAAACGCAAGTATGCCACTGACTGTGAGGGACTCATAAAAATGTACGATGACGCCTGCCGCGAGTCCATGCAGCTTGAAAGCTCGGGGGACGAGATAAAGTCACTTACAGAGAAACGCGATGAGCTTCTCCATAAAGTTACGGAGCAGGCAAAGAAGCTTTATGACTACCGCGAGAGCGTTGCAAAGCGTTTTACCGAGCGCGTCACAGCAGAGCTTGAATTTCTTAACATGGAGGGCGTAATAATCGCAGTACGCCACGAAAAGGGCAAGCTCACAGTGAACGGTATGGACAGTGTGGAGTTTCTTATATCTGCAAACAAAGGTGAAGAACCAAAGCCTATATCAAAGATAGCCTCGGGCGGTGAGCTTTCTCGTATAATGCTTGCACTGAAAAGTGTTATTGCTGATAAGGACTCTATCCCGACAATGATATTCGATGAGATAGATACCGGTGTAAGCGGTAAGGCTGCCCAGAAAATAGGCATAAAGCTCCGTGAGATAGGCAAGATGAGGCAGGTAATATGCGTTACACATCTTTCTCAGATAGCTGTTATGGCAGACGACCATCTGCTTATCGAAAAGCAGATAGTGGGCGACCGCACTGAGACACACGTAATGCATCTTGATATTGAGGGCAGAGTTGCCGAGATAGCACGTATTATGGGCGGAGACAGTCCGAGTGAGCTTATGTTGGACACTGCTCGCGCTGAGATAGAAAAGGCTTTTGAAATATAACGGGGTGGATCTTATTGAAAATATACTCAACGAGGCATGGACAGACCTCGTATAACAAGCAGGAGATAATACTTGGAACTACTGATATAGAGCTTGATGAAAACGGCGAAAAGCAGGCTCTTGGACTGGCAGAGAAGATAGCCGGAATGAACTGCATAGATATTATTATAGCTTCACCCATGAAGCGGGCACAGCGGACTGCACGTGCAGTTGCGGAGCGCTGCGGACTTGAAATAGTCACCGATGATCGCCTGCGTGAGTGGGACTACGGCTATTATGAGGGCAAAAGCAGATTCACCGAGGGCTTTGCAGAGAATAAGATCGAGTTCGGCGTGCGTATGGGCAAAAGCGGCGAGTCTCTCATGCAGCTTGCTCACAGAGTTTACTCCGCACTTGATGATATCATAAAGAATTACAGCGGCAAAAATGTGCTTATAGTAAGCCACGGCGGAGTTTGCCGCGTGATAGAAACATATTTCAACGACATGACTACAGAGCAGTTTGCAAACTGGTTCATGGATAACTGCGGACTTATAGAGTATTCCATAGACTGACAGGAGGATATTATGAAAATAGGCGTTGACTATTATCCCGAGCAGTGGGACAGGGCATTATGGAAGGCTGACTCAGACCTTATGGCGAAGATAGGCGTAAAGCTTGTCCGTATCGGAGAGTTTGCGTGGTCAAAGCTTGAACCGCGTGACGGTCAGTTCGACTTTCAGTGGCTTGATGAAGCCATAAGTACTTTTTCGCGCCATGCCATAGGAATAGTTCTCTGCACACCTACAAGCTGTCCGCCGTTATGGATGTACGAGACTTATCCAGATATCGTACAGGTAGGCGTTGACGGCAGAAGGATACAGACGGGTATCAGAGGACACAGATGTCTCAATGCGCCTATGTTCCTGTATTACGCAAAGCGTATCACAGAGCAGCTTGCAAGGCGCTATGCCAACAATCCTGCAATTGCCGCATGGCAGATAGACAACGAGATAGAGGCTTATCCCTGCACCTGCGAGACCTGCCGCGGACTGTTCCGTGACTGGCTCATAGACAAGTATGATACTCTTGAAAACATCAATGCCGTTTTCGGAAACAGCGTATGGAGCGGAGAATACAGCGATATCGCACAGATAAAGCCGCCCACATCATATCCGAGAGCATGGCAGAATCCTGCCCTTTGCCTTGATTTCGCGCGTTTTTCATCTGATACAGCCGTAAAGTTCGTAAGCGATATGGCTCAGATAATAAAGCGTGAGAATCCAAGAGCCAAGGTCACAACTAATACCTTTTTTTGCGAGAATACTCCCGATTTTTACAAGCTTTTCAGTATGCTTGACTTTACATCATACGACAATTATCCGCCTGTTCGCATTTCAGGCGATGACAATAATCCCAATTCCCATGCTTTTGAGCTTGATTTCATGCGCGGACTTAAACAGCGTAACTTCTGGGTAATGGAGCAGCTCAGCGGTGCTACAGGCAGCTGGGCTCCTATGGGACCAACTCCTAAGCCGGGACAGATAAAGGGCTACGCTATGCAGGCAATGGCTCATGGAGCTGATACTGTCATGCATTTCCGCTGGAGAACTGCCAATAAGGGCGCGGAGATGTTCTGGCACGGACTTCTTGACCACAGCAACGTGCCTTCACGGCGCTTTAAAGAATTTGCCGAACTGTGCAGAGAAGCTTCAAAGCTCAGCGTTATTGAGACTACAGAGCTTGTTTCCGACGTTGCCATACTCTATTCACCTGAAAACGACTGGGCGTTCAGGATACAGCCCCAGACCGAGGGCTTCAATTATCTTGAACAGCTGAGATACTTCCACGCAGCCTTTACACGTTACGGCACAAATGTGGATATCATATCTCCAACAGCCGACCTTTCTAAGTACAAGGCAGTAGTTGCACCTGCAATGTATGTTTACGACAAGGCTTCTGCCGAGAATATCTACCGTTATGTAATAAAGGGCGGTACGCTTATAATGACAAACCGCAGCGGCGTCAAGGACCAGTGCAACAACTGCATTATGGAGCCGCTCCCGACAGTATACCGCGAGATGATAGGCGCGGAGGTCAAGGAGTACGATCCTATCGGCAATACCGAGCAGACCATTGCGGACTTCGCAGGAAATAAGTTCACCTGCCGCCAGTGGTGCGATATACTTGAGGTCACTACAGCCCGTGCCTACGCTGAGTACAAGGACAGCTTCTATGCAGGCAGTGCAGCGGTAACTATGAACCGCTATTGCAGCGGCGTCACATACTACGTGGGTACAATCTGCAATATGGACTTCTACGAAAGCTTTGCAGGCAATATCATGAAACAGACAGGTATACCTCGCCTTAAAGACTTGCCAAGAGGCGTTGAGGTAACTACAAGGACAAACGGACTTGACGATTATATCTTTTTCTTCAATAATTCGGAGGAAGAAGCTGATATAACACTTCCAAAGGCAATGTACAGCATTATCGACGGCGGCGAAAGAGAAACTCTTACCTTGAAGCCGTTCGGTATGGATATTGTCAGAAAGTAGGCATAAATGAGGATAGTTTTACAGCGAGTAACCTCTGCAAGTGTAAAGGTAGACGGAAATATCATCGGTGAAATAGGTACAGGATTCCTGCTGCTTTTTGGCGTTGGACATGAAGATACCGAGGATGACTGCCGCAGACTTGCGGACAAGATATCGGGACTTCGTATCTTCTCTGACGAGAATGACAAGATAAACCTTGACCTTGACAGCGTGGGCGGACAGCTTCTTGTGGTTCCGCAGTTTACGCTGTATGCGGACTGCCGCAAGGGCAACAGACCGAATTTCATACAGGCGGCAAAGCCTGAAAAAGCGAATGCGCTGTATGAATATTTCGTGGAGTATCTCCGCAGCAAGGGCAAGCACGTTGAAACAGGGGAATTCGGTGCTGATATGAAAGTTGAACTCCTTAATGACGGACCGTTTACGGTAATACTTGAATAATTTAAAAGCCGCAGATACTTATCTGCGGCTTTTTGCATATTCTTCCTCATACTGACAATACTCACCCTTGAGGTGATATTATGGTCAGAAAACGCGGAGAACACGGAGTTCTGATACTTACGGCGGTATTTTTTCTATCATTTACTCTGCTTGTGGGCAATTATTACAGGCTTGCCTTTTATTCACAGGATATCCCTGCGGCGGATTTCAGCAGCAAGATGACTTTAGAGGTAGGGGAGTGTCAGGGGACGATTTACGACAGGAATATGAAGCCCCTTACAAATGCTGAAACAAAGCATATGGCAGCTGCTGTTCCCTCGGCTCTCAACCGTGAGGATACGGCGCGTTATGCCGAGGATAAGGAGCAGTTCTACCGTGATTTTGAAAAGGGGGAGCCATTTGTTTTTACCTGTACCGATAATGCTCTTGAAAGTGAGGGACTAACTGTATTTGAAGTCCCTGTCCGTTACTCCGAAAAACAGACTGCTCGCCATGTAATTGGCTATTTATCGGATAATAAAGGCGTTGACGGAATAGAGTACGCCTATGATTCCATACTGCGGAACAGATTCTCCGAGAACAGCGTGACTTATACAGTTGACGGCTTCGGAAACATAATGATAGGCGACGGAAAAGAGGTATTCCGTACAAAGGCGTACAAAAGCGGAGTTGTGCTCACTCTTGACAAGGATATACAGGAGATATGTGAGAAAAGCGGCAGAAATATCGAAAAGGGAGCTATCGTCTGCGCCGATATTAAAACGGGCGATATTCTTGCAATGGCGAGCTTTCCAAGCTATGAGCCCGATAATATAGCTGAAGCCTTAAGCGACGAGAGATGTCCGCTAATTGACCGTGCCTTGTATTCCTACAGCGTTGGCTCGGTATTCAAGCTTGTAACGGCTTCTTCCGCGCTGGAGCAGGGGCTCGGCGGATATATGTACGATTGCGGCGGAAGTATCGACGTAGACGGAAAGCTTTTCAACTGCCATAAGCTGGACGGTCACGGCTTGCAGACAATGCCGCAGGCAATGACAAACTCCTGCAACACATATTTCATCAGTCTGAGCCGATGTCTTGATATGAAAAAATACAGGCAAATGGCGACATATCTTGGTTTCGGCAAGGAAAATTACCTCTGTGCAGGCATAACAGGCTCAGGTGGAGTACTGCCCACAGAAAAGGAGCTCAGCGTACCTGCGGAGCTGGCAAATTTTGCATTCGGGCAGGGGAAGCTTACAGCAACTCCGTTACAGATAACTCAGCTCACCTGCGCGATAGCTAATAACGGCGAAATGCCTATACTAAGGCTGATAAAGGGACTTACTGCCGACGGCGCTGAGATAGGCGGCGAAAAGAATCCCCAGCTTTCAAAGGTAATGAGCGAGGAAACTGCAAAGGAGCTTAGGCAGATGATGATACTTGCAGTGCGCGATAACGAGCGTTCAAAGGCAAAAAGCCGAAAGATAAGCGCAGGAGCAAAGACCTCCACGGCTCAGACGGGAAAATACGACAAAAAGGGCGAGGAGCTCTGCCATGCGTGGATAACGGGCTTTTTCCCTGCAAGACAGCCTAAGTATGCGGTGACAGTTCTCATTGAGGACGGCGGCTACGGAAATGACGCCGCAGCACCTGTTTTTCGCGAAATTGCGGAGAAAATAAAGGAGATTAATAGTAAAAAAGCCACTTAATGGGGCTTTTTTTCAGAAAAATTTCCAAACCCATTGACTTTTTAAGGAAACAGCGCTATAATATTAAATGTATAGCGTTGACGGGATTGACTGTCTGTATGCGGAACTCAGAGAAAAGGCGTTTGGTGCGAGCCTTTATCCGCAGGGCAGGTGCTCCCCCCGAGCTACCCTTGGAAACAAGGGCGTAATTCTGCGTTAAAGATGTATGAGGAGAAAACAGCGGTTTTCTTAAATTTGGGTGGTACCACGAGAGCCTTCGTCCCATTTGGCGGCGGGGCTTTTTTGTATTGCTAAGTTTTATATTTTTATTAAAGGAGATATATTTATGCAGTGGACAGGTCTTAATGATCTACGTGAAAAGTATCTTTCGTTCTTCGAGAGCAAGAACCATACGAGAATGGCAAGCGCCTCTCTCGTTCCTCAGGGAGACAAGAGCCTTCTCCTTATCAATTCAGGTATGGCTCCTCTTAAAAAGTTCTTCCTGGGACAGGCTACTCCTCCAAACAAGAGAGTGACGACCTGTCAGAAGTGTATCAGAACTCCTGATATCGAAAGTGTTGGTAAGACAGCACGTCACGGTACATATTTCGAGATGCTGGGTAACTTCTCATTTGGTGATTACTTCAAGACTGAGGCTATCGAGTGGGCTTGGGAGTTCCTTACAAAGACTCTTGCTATCCCCGCTGAGAAGCTCTGGATAACTATATTCGAGAGCGATGACGAGGCAGAGCAGATATGGGAGAACCACATCGGTATCCCTCATGACAGAATTATCCGTCTCGGCAAGAAGGACAACTTCTGGGAGCACGGCTCAGGTCCATGCGGTCCATGTTCAGAGATACACTTTGACCGCGGCGAGGCTTACGGTCCTTTCGAGAGCTTCGAGCAGGCAAGCGACTGCGACAGAGTCATCGAGATATGGAACCTCGTATTTAGCCAGTTCGACAGCGACGGCGAAGGTCACTACGCTGAAATGAAGAACAAGAACATCGACACCGGTATGGGACTTGAGAGACTTGCTTGTGTTATGCAGGGCGTTGACAATATCTTCGAGGTAGATACTGTTCAGAACATCATGAAGCACATCTCAAAGATAGCAGGCATCGAGTACAAGAAGGACGCCAAGAAGGACGTTTCTCTCCGTGTAATCACAGACCACATCAGAAGTACTACTTTCATGGTAGGCGACGGTATCCTTCCTTCAAACGAAGGACGCGGATATGTTCTCCGCCGTCTGCTGAGAAGAGCTGCCCGTCACGGCAGACTCTTAGGCGTTACAAGACCATTCCTCACAGAGGTATGCGATACAGTTATCAATGAGAACGCAAATGCTTACCCAGAGCTTGCTGAAAAGCGCGACTACATCAAGAAGATAATCGGCGTTGAGGAAGAAGCTTTCGCTAAGACTATCGACAAGGGCACAGAGCTCCTCAATCAGTTCACAGACAAGCTTGCTGCTGAGGGCGGTAAGGTACTCTCAGGCGACGACGCATTCAAGCTTTCCGATACATATGGTTTCCCGATTGATCTTACAGAGGAGATTTGTGAGGAAAAGGGCTACACAGTTGACCGCGACCGCTTCACAGAGCTTGCAAAGGAGCAGAGAGCGAGAGCCAAGGCTGACCACGCTGCAAAGGCAGGCTCATCATGGGCTGACAACAGCATAAAGGTAGACGCTCCTGCAACTGTATTCACAGGCTATTCAGCATTTGAGGCTGACGGCGCAGAAGTCCTTGCTATTTACAAGAACGGCAATGAGATAGAGACTGCTGTTGAGGGCGACGATGTTGTTATCGTTCTCGATGTTACACCTTTCTACGCTGAGAGCGGCGGACAGGTAGGCGATACAGGTATGCTGCTCAACGGAGCTAATATCGCTTCTGTTGACGATACTATCAAGTCTGAGGGACATTTCCTCCACGTTGCTACAGTTGAGCAGGGAAGTATCTCCAAGGGCGACAAGGTCCTTGCACAGATAGAAAAGGACAGAAGAATGTCTATCATGCGCAATCATACCACAGCACATCTTCTCCAGAATGCTCTGAGACAGGTTCTCGGCGACCACGTTCATCAGGCTGGTCAGCTTGTAAACGAAAAGGCTTGCCGTTTTGACTTCAACCACTTCAGCGCTATGACCGACGAGGAGATAGCAAGGGTTGAGGATATCGTAAACGGCTATATCTTCAGCAATATTCCTGTTACAATGCAGGAGATGCCTATCGAAGAGGCTCGAAAGCTCGGCGCTATGGCTCTCTTCGGTGAGAAGTACGGCAATACAGTAAGAGTTGTTACCGCAGGTCCTTCTATTGAGTTCTGCGGAGGTACACATCTTTCAAATACAGCACAGATAGGACTTTTCAAGATAGTTTCCGAGAGCTCTGTTGCAGCAGGCGTAAGACGTATCGAGGCTGTTACAGGCGCAGGCGTTCTTGAGCTTATGAACGGCTTCAAGGATACTATCCTCCGCTCTGCAAAGGCTCTCAAGCTTGCAAACGTAAGCGAGCTTCCAGAGAAGTGCGCAGCTATTGCAGCTGAGTCAAAGGAGAAGGACAAGAAGATAGAGAGCCTTACACAGCAGATCGCAAATTCCAAGACAGCCGCTCTCTTTGACAATGCTAAGGAAGTCGGCGGTATCAAGATAGTTTCTGCACGTATGGACGGCTCTGCTCCTGACGCACTCAGAAAGCTGGGCGACAGCGTAAAGGACAAGGAAGAAGCTATAATTGCTCTCTTTGCAGGCACAATTGGCGAAAAGGGTACATTCTACTGCGTATGTACAAAGGACGCTGTTGCCAAGGGCGCTAACGCTGGCAAGATAGTCCGCGAGATAGCTGCCGTAACAGGCGGCAAGGGCGGCGGAAAGCCCGACGGAGCTATGGCAGGTGCAGGCGACATTGCCAAGATAGACGAGGCAATGGCTAAGTTTGCAGACGTAGTTGCCGATACAATTAAGTAATATAACGGGCGGCTATGCCGCCCACATAATAAATTATAAAAGGAGAATCAATATGGACTGTTTATTCTGTAAGATCATCGACGGCGAGATACCAAGCACAAAGGTATACGAGGACGAATTCGTATTCGCATTCAAGGACATCGCTCCTATCGCACCCGTTCACTATCTCATCATTCCAAAGGTACATATCTCCTGCGCAAACGAGATAACTGAGGAAAACTCAAATGCTGTAGCAAAGGTATTCGAGGCTGCTGCAAAGATAGCAAAGGCTGAGGGTATCGAGAGCTACCGTATCATAAATAACTGCGGCGATGATGCCGGTCAGACTGTTAAGCACCTGCACTTCCATATGCTTGCAGGCGTAAAAATGGGCTGGGGACCTGAGTCTCTCGGCAAGACAGAATAAGGAGGCAGCTATGGCTAATACATATAAAATGACTATTGCCGGGCTTGAAAGGGAGCTCCCTATCTGCCCTCTCAATGATAAGCTTGATATTGCAGCTTTCGTTATGTTCTCAGATGTTGAGCTTACCGTAAAGGCTGCTGAACAGCTTCTTGGAAAGTCTCCGTATTTTGATATTATCCTCACTGCCGAGTCAAAGGGCATACCGCTTGCTTATGAAATGGCAAGACAGAGCAGCAAGCGCTATGTTGTTGCAAGAAAGTCTGTAAAGCTCTATATGACCGAGCCTATTTCAGTAAGCGTCAAGTCCATAACAACTGCTGCTGAGCAGACGCTTTACCTCTCACAGGAAAAAGCAGCAATGCTCAAGGGCAAAAAGGTGCTTATCGTTGACGACGTTATCAGCACAGGCGAGTCACTTCGCGCTCTTGAGGAGTTGGTACACGCGGCAGGCGGTATAATATCGGGCAGATCTGCGGTGCTTGCAGAGGGCGATGCTGCGGACAGAAAAGATATCTGCTTCTTAGAGAAGCTGCCTCTTTTCTTTAAATAAGGAATAGATTATGAAGCGAAAAATGATTGGAGCTGCGGCAGCGTATATGGCGGGATTGTTTTTCGCTTCATTTTTTACAGATCCTGCTATACTGATAATATTTTCACTGATTATTGCCGCAGCTTGTATAGTTGGGATACGATTTGGCTTTAAGCGGAAAGATATTGCACTTATGGCATTATTCTTTGCAGCTTCTGCGGGAGTTTTCTCCGTATATACGGCTGTAAGATACAAGCCTGCTGTTGCTATGAACGGCAGTTCGGGCAGTTTTGTCGGCAAGGTCACTGACGTTCAGTATTACAGCGGAGAGAATGCTTCATATACGCTCAACGGCAGGATAAACGGCGATATCAGGGCTAAAGTTACATATTATTCGGCTTCGCTGAGAGCTGAAAAGGGCGATATCCTTGATATCGGCAGCTGTACTTTTCAGATACCCAAGTCGGACTATCTTTTCGACGGTGAGAAATATTACAAGTCTGACGGGATATTTCTGACCTTGCAAAATGCCAAGGACATCAGCGTTGAACACAGAAATGCAAGAAAGCTCGGAAAAGCCATTGAACGTTACAGAGAGGACATGATATCAGCGTTTCGGCTGAACCTTGGAAAAGACAGCGGAGACCTGCTTGCAGGAATGGTCTTCGGCGAAAAGCGCGGCATGGACGACAACGTTAAAGCGTCAGTCTATCGCTGCGGTATCGGTCACATGCTTGCAGTCTCGGGACTTCATGTTTCGGTCGCTGTGTTTGTGCTTATGTGGCTGCTGAAACGGCTGCGAGTCAATAAATATGCTTCATTTGCGTTAATGGAGTGCCTTATCTTGTTTGTTGCTGCCATGGCGAATTATCCCGTGTCAGCCATAAGAGCAGCCATAATGATGAACTTTTTCTACGCCGCAAGACTTTTCCGACGGCAGAATGATACATTCAATTCACTGGCAGCAGCTGTTTTTCTGATATGTATTTTTCAGCCCTATGCTGTCTATGACGAGGGCTTTATACTGTCTGTTGCAGGCACATTCGGTATCGGCGTCTTTGCACAGTACATGACTAAGGATATGCCTGATGAACAGCTTTATCAGAGATTTGTCCGGAACTGCGCTGTAATGCTTTGTACTTCTCTGTGCGTATTTCCGTTTTCAATGCTGTTCTTTGACGAGACATCTCTCATTTCGCCGATAACAAATATTTTCATAATTCCGCTTTGCTCAATATCTATGATAATCGGTCTTATCTATGCTCTCACAGGAGGAATTGTTGATCTTCTGTTCATTTCAAAGTATATCAACGAATTTGTGCTGAGGATATCCGATATTGCCGCAAGAATAAGATTTACTCATTTTTCCTGCGACAGTAAAGAGCTTGTACTGGGGCTTCTGCTATTTATAGCTGTTACTGCAATAACAGCGGTTCTTTTCGGCAAGAGAAAGTATATATGCTGCACTATTGCGGCAGCTGTTGTATTCATGTTTGTTGGCGCAGGCATTATTCGTATACAGAGGGACAGTCGTACGACTATCGCAGTCCTTGGAAATGGCAGTAATGCGGCTGTAGTTGTATGCGGCGGCGGAAGCACCGATATCATCGACCTCAGCGGACATTACAAGTCTGCTCGATATGTGAGGAAGTATCTTGCACGAAACGGGATAAGCTCTGTGCAGAACACTGTTTTTACCAATAAAGTCCAGTCCTCCTATGCGAGCTATCTGTATGAGCTGGAATTCGTTGACACAGGAAAATGGCTTGCTTCTGGCGGTGATGTAAGTTCAGAAGACTTCGGCATCACTTATTTTGGTGATAACAGCGTCGTTATTGACGAGGGCAGCTTTTCTGCTGAGTACAGCGGCGGTACAGTGACTGTAAGAAGCGGCGATAAAAAGGCAGTCATTACTTCTGCTAAAGGCGGCGAGATATCGAATGACAGTATTACTGTTATGTACGGAAATGTTCCTGAAAATGCCGATAGAAGCAATGATTCTGTGATATATCTTGCAGACGGAAATAATTTTGAGATAGTGCTGTCAGATTCTGGCGGCTGTAATATAAGGAGGCTGTAATGCCACAGACTGATCCTAAAACTGTAAAGGCGGAGCTTAAAAAAGGCGAGCTGAAAAATCTGTATTATATCTTCGGAAAGAACATCCCCGAAGTTGAAAAGCTCACTAAGCAGATAATCAAGGCTGCCGTGGGTGACAATGAGGATTTTGCTCTTAATAAGCTTGACGGGCGATATCTTGATACCTCGGAGCTTTATGACATGATACAGATGATGCCCATGATGTCTGAATACAACTGTATCCTCATAAACGACTATAACTGCGAGAAGCCACGTGAAAATATGGCAGGACTCCGAGCCGAGGACCTAAATAAAAAGCTTGTAGAAGTACTTAATGATATACCTGAGCAGACTGTTGTTATATTCAATGTCACAGGCTTTGAGATATCGGTAAAAACCGATTACAAAACAGGAAAAAGTATCATTAAGGACAAAAACAAGAAGCTTTCCGACCTTGCTGCAAAGGTTGGAGAGCTTGTTGAGTGTCCCATAAAGTCAGAGAATGAGCTTGCAAAGGAGATAGCGGCAAGTGTTTCTGCCCGCGGAGCTCTTATCTCCCTTGACAGAGCCCGTGAGCTTGCGGAAATGTGTCAGTCGGACACTCTTACTATCAAAAATGAGATAGACAAGCTCTGCTCCTATGTTGGCAGCGGCGAGATAACCTCTGAGGTACTGCAAAATCTCGTTCACAGACAGAGCGACGTTACCTTTTTCAAGCTTGCCGACGCTGTTGCGGCTTTCAACAAAAGGTCTGCATTCGAGGCTCTTGACGAGCTCATGCAGGATAAGGAAAACAGGGGAGCAGTTCTTGCCAATATTACAGGTTCGTTCATAGATATGTACCGCGCCGCCTGTGCGAGACAGCGCGGAAAGCAGGTAATGGACGTTAAAGAGGATTTCGCTTATGTCTGGGAGTTCAAGGTGAAAAATGCGTTCCGCGACAGCTCACGTATGAGTATACGCAGGCTCAGGGAGTGCATAAAGATACTTCGTGACACTAATATAACGCTGAATTCAGGCGGCGGAGACGAAAAGACCATACTTGAGCAGACCGTTATAAAAATGCTGATGACTAAGAATTAACGGGTGAGATAATGATAAAAATAGATGAAGCTATAATCGTTGAAGGTAAATATGACAAGATAAAGCTTTCCTCCATTGTTGACGCTGTTATCATAATCACTAACGGCTTCGGCATATTCAAGGATACCGAGAAGCTTGAACTTATCCGTTACTATGCTAAGAGAACGGGAATAATCATTCTTACGGACTCCGATGCGGCAGGCAGGCGCATACGCGGCTATATAAAGGGCGCTGTAGGCGGCGGAAAGATAACCAATGTCTATATCCCCGATGTTTTCGGCAAGGAAAAACGCAAAGTAAAGCCCTCAGCCGAGGGAAAGCTCGGTGTTGAGGGCATCGACGTACAGACTCTTCTTGCAGCTTTTGAAAAGTCCGGTATCACTGCTTCAAAAAGCGGCAAACGTTCTGATATAACTAAGCTTACATTATATGAGCTCGGACTCAGCGGCGGTGAGAACAGCCGCGAGCTCCGCGAGAAATTACAGCTTCATCTGGGACTGCCGAGACAGCTTTCAGCAGGTGCGCTCATTGAAGTTCTTTGCACCATGATGGACAGCGCAGAGCTTGCGCAGGTAATGAGTGAATTGAAGGGAGAAAATAATGGTATATAGCAGCTTGCTGTTCATATACGGGTTTCTGCCCGTTTCTGTACTGCTTTTTTATATAACGCCGAAGAAGTTCCGTGAGCTGACGCTGCTTTTTCTGAGCATAGTCTTTTGCGGTATGATAAGCCTGTACTTCCTGATATTCATGCTTGCATTTACTGCGCTGAATTATGGCTTTTCACATCTTATCAGCCGCCTGAGAAAAAATGAAAAGGCAGCGGCGGTACCGCTTACGGTCGGTATTATAATCGACCTTGCAGCTATGATAGTGTTCCGCACTGAATATTTTGATTGGCTGTACAGGCTGATCAAAGCTCCCGAGGGCTTTTTTCCTGTTGGAATATCATTTTTCAGCCTTGCGGCAGTAGGCACTCTCATTGACATATACAAAGGCAGGATAAAAGCTGAAAAGAACATAGTTCGCTTTTCGCTGTATTTTATGTTCTTTCCAAGGCTTATCATGGGACCTCTTCTGCGGTACGGAGTTTTCAGGAGAATACTTGACAACCGCAGGGAAACACCTGCAAATATCGGCATAGGAATGACTCTTTTTGTGAAAGGTCTTGCGAAAAAGGTCATTGTTGCCGATGATCTGTATATGCTCTATACAGCTGTTCTGAGCCAGAATGTAAAGGAGCTTTCGGCTGTTACCGCATGGCTTGGAATAACAGGCTTTGTGCTGTGTCTTTATTTTAATCTTTCAGGCTTTGCTGATATGGGCACAGGTATAGCCTACTGCTTCGGCTATCGTATGCCTCAGAGCTTCAACTATCCTCTTGTCAGCACAAAGATAAAGTATTTTGCAGCAAGGTGGCAGTCTCAGGTGATACAGTGGCTGAGAAGATACGTCACCAAGCCGTTATACGGCGTTTGCGGACAAAGGTGGATAAAGGAGCTTATCTTCATATTCGGCTGGACTTTGTTCGGTATTTGGTACACGTTCAGCGTAAACGGCGCTTTATGGGGCTTGCTCATAGGAACAGCCGTTGTTATTGAACGCCGTATTGCCAAGAGAAAGATAATGAATATCACGGGTATTATTTATACCGCCTTTGTTATAATTATCTGCTCTGTTTTCCTTGCAGGCAGCAATCCCTCATATTCGGGAAGATATCTGCTTGCAATGCTTAGCGGAAACGGAGTAATAGCTGATTCACAGGCATTTTATCTGCTTAAGTCATATATAGTCATGCTGCTTGCGGCTATATATGCCGCCTCGGACCTTTTCCGAAATCTTATGACTCGTTCGGGCAAAAAGAAGGTAAAGGCTGTTATCAATGCTGTTTCGACGCTGGTGGTGCTTGCTGCACTTATTATCTGCACGTCACTTCTGTCCTACAGCGGCAGCTCTGAAATGCTTATCATGAAACTGTAAGGGGGGAGAATATGCCTAAGATAGCGAATAAGATAACAGCTGCTGTTACTCTTGCGTTCATTACTTTTTTCGGCGCGGCTACAGTTTTCGGGAATAAGTCGGAGGTCTCTTATACCGAAAACAGGAGACTGGCAAAGCTTCCGAAGATAACGGCTGAAAAGCTTTATAACGGTGACACTTCAAAAGAACTCGGTACGTATATGACCGATCATTTTGCGGGACGAAGCCAGTGGCTTTCAGCGAAAACAGCTATGCAGACAGAGCTTTCCGAGAGCATAGTCAACGGCGTTTATGTGGGAAACGAAAGGCTTCTTGACGTTGACGCCTCACACAGAGTTCCTATATCCGTAAATGCTGATATTTTCAGCAGGTATGCGGAGAATTACGACGGAACTGTGTATTTTGCAGCTATACCCACTTCTTCAGGAGTATATGGTGATACTCTCCCTGTATATATCGATAATCGCTCCGACAGCCAGCAGATATCTGCATTTTATGATTTTCTTGACACTGATATAAGGAAGATAGACGCTTATAATATTCTGAAAATGCTCAAGGATAACTATATTTATTATCGCAATGATACTAAATGGACGAGCTATGGGGCATACTGTGTATATAAAACGGTAGTTAAGAAGCTTGGCTTTCAGCCTATATCCTATGATAAATACGCAGTAGAGCACGTTACCGATGAGTTCAGAGGGAATCTTTATAACAGGACTATCTCAAAAAAGCCCGAGGCGGATATCATCGACATATATGAATATCCCGAGGGCGCGGAGGTGCTGACCTGTGTTTGTACTCGTGACGACGGGAGTAAATTCGAGGGAAGACTCTATGACAGAAGCAGACTTGCTTCAAACGATATGTACTCGATGTATCTTGGCGAGTCAGTCCCTTTTATGAGGATATATACCTCTGCAAACACGGATAAGAAGCTTCTTGTCATCAAGGACAGCTATGCAGACTGCTTCATACCGTTCCTTGTTCAGCATTACAGCGAGATAGCTGTTGTTTCTCCGAAAGATATGAAAGGCAGCATTTCGGATCATCTCAATATCAACGATTATGGACAGACATTGTTTTTATTCGGCATTGAAAATTTAGGCGACAGAAAAACTCTTGAAAAGATCATCGAAAGGAAATGAAAGTTATGAAAGCATTGATAACAGGCGCTACATCAGGTATCGGACAGAGCTTTGCGGCTAAGCTTGCCAAAAGAGGCTGGTCGCTTATCCTGACGGGTAGAAATGAGAAAAGGCTTAAGGAATTACAGGAATCTCTCGGCGGAAATATCGAGATAATCGCTGCCGACCTTGCAAAAAAAGAGGACGTTTTCAAGGTTTATGAGTTTTGTAAAGGCAAAGATGTGGATATGCTCATAAATAACGCAGGATACGGACTTTTCGGCAAGTTCGAGGATACAGACCTTGATGACGAAGTAAATATGATAAACGTAAATATCACGGCGCTTCATATCCTGACTAAGCTTTTTCTGCGCGATTTCAAGAAAAAAGACCACGGAACCATACTCAATGTTGCTTCTGCCGCAGGCTTTATGGCAGGACCTCTTATGGCGGCGTATTACGGCTCTAAGAATTACGTTTTGAAGCTGTCTGTAGCCATCTGGGAGGAGCTCCGCAGAGACCATTCAAATGTAAAGATAACAGTGCTCTGCCCGGGACCTGTTGATACTAATTTCAATAACCGTGCAGGCGTAAGCTTTTCAGTAAAGCCGATAACTCCTGATTATGCAGCGGAATTTGCACTGGATAAGGCGTTCAGCGGCAAGCTTTTTGCAGTTCCGGGGCTTTTTGTAAAGCTTGGAACTGTTGCTCAGAGATTTGTTCCGCAGAAAATGCTGTCTGCGATAGTATACAATATCCAGAGTGCCAAAAAGACATCTGACGGAAAGGAAAAGGCTCTTAAATAATGAGAGATATCAGCTACAGAGTAGCGCTGGGAGGCATAGTTTCCGCACTTTGTCTCGTTACAATGTTCCTTGCGGGAGTTCTTCCTGCGCTTTATCTGCTGCTTCCCGGGATAGCAGGCATACTGCTCATGATAATAGCTGTGGAGGTAAACACAGCATGGGCTTTTCTGACGTATATCGCAGTCAGCCTGCTGTCGCTTTTTATAACCTTTGACAAGGAAGCGGCGTTAATATTTATAATGCTGTTCGGACACTATCCCATATTGAGGTTCTATATACAGAAGATACCGCTTCGCATTATAAGACTGCTTATAAAGCTTTTTATCTGCAACGTCTGCATTATAGGCTATTTCTATGTGACGGTATATATATTAGGAATTGAAGATATGCTGGAGGAATTCAACGATTTCGGAAAATACGGAGCTTACATACTGCTTGGTATTACCAATCTGATATTCCTTGTGTACGATATAGATCTTGACTTCATGCATAATCTCTATAAAAAGAGGATAATGCCGAAATTCCGCAAAAAAAGATAGACCATGCCATTTGCTTATTATGGTATGGTCTGTTTTTTATGGTAATTTATTATCGCCTGAAGATACATATAAGGAATGTTTATTGCATCGAACAATAATAACAATTATTTATACTTGATTTATTAACATTTATATGATATAATGACTATGTAATATTTTTAATGGAGTGATTTTATGAATACTATCGCTATCATCGGAGCAATGCCTTCTGAGCTGGCTGATATAAGAGCTATTCTCGGCAAGGGCGAGGTAAAGCGTATCTCGGGCTTCGATTTTTACATCAATGATAGAAACGGCAAAACTGTTATCAATGCCTGCTGCGGTATCGCAAAGGTAAATGCAGCAGTTTGTACACAGGTTATGATCGATAATTTTCACCCTGACTGTGTGATAAATACTGGTATCGCAGGCGGAATGAACAGTGCAGTAAAGGTCTGTGACATTGTTATTTCCACAGAGGTGCTTCCTCACGATCTCGATCTTCACTTCTTAAAGGACTATCCGCCCTACTGCGGAATATTCAAGGCTGATGGCGGGCTTATGGATATAGCAGAGAAGGTTTGCGGCGAGTTTGAGGTGAAGTCCTTTAGAGGACGTATCGTTTCAGGAGAGGCATTCATCTCAAGCAATGAGGTGAAGAAGGCTATTCAGGAAAAGTTTGATCCATATGCCGTTGATATGGAGAGTGCCGCAGTTGGACACTGCTGTTATCTCAATGAGCTCCCGTTTGTAAGTGTGCGCTGTATATCTGATAATGCAGACGACGAGGGAGCAATGTCATTTGACGAATTTGAAAAAATAGCTGCTAAGCGTGTTGCGGAAATAGTTCTGCGCATGGCTGAGTTGCTGTGAAAGGAGTATTTTATATGAAAAAGGTTGTATCAATTATTTCTGCATTAGCTCTTACTGTAGGTATGGCTGCTTCGTTCAGCGCTAATGCTGCTGACAGTTCAGCTCCGACAGTCTACTTCAAGACAAAAGAGACAAAGGGCGTAGAGGTGCTTTCAAGCGGTAATTTATACGTAAACAAGAAGGCTGCTGACGCTAATGGCGCAGTTATTCCTGCTGAGGTTTATCTTAGTGATCCGAATGCAGCTGCCGGCTGGGTATGCGTAAGATGGGCATGTGAAAAGCAGGGACTTACTATTCAGAATGTTAAAGAACCTTCTACAAAGCCTTATAAGAAATACAATGAAGAAGGCTCTTCCGAAGAAATCATTTATGAAAATGTAAAGTCGGATGGAGTTAAAGTTGCATCTGCTCTTTACTATGATGACAAAATTCCTTCAGATGGCAAGTTGAAGCCATTACAGCTTGAGGGTGAAAAAAGTGATTCTTATCCGCTGGCTGTATTTGATGCTGCTGTAGATAAGTCTGCTGCAGGCAGCTATAATATAACAGTTTACAATAAGAATCAGAGCTTTACTTATGTAACCTACCGTACAGGCGATAATCCTGAGTATGCTCCTGACAGCGAAAAGTACAAGCTCAACTGCAAGGAGTTTCGTGTAAACGTTTCCGACAGACTTCTCGGCGATGTAAACAACGACGGCAAGATAAATGCAGTTGACGCTTCTGAGATACTTTCAGCTTATGCAAACGTTGCAACAAGCAAGCCTACAGGTCTTTCAGCAGAGGCAGAGGCTGCGGCTGATGTTGACGGCAACGGCAAGATAAATGCAGTTGACGCTTCAAATGTTCTCAGCTACTATGCTTACCAGAGTACATCAAATGCTGATAAGAGCAAGACTCTTAACGATTTTATCGTATAATATCAAACGCAGCTGATTATTATCAGCTGCGTTTTTTATATAAACAGAATGAAAAAGGAGCGCTTTGAGCGCTCCTTAGTTTTTACTTTGCAGATAAACTGCTGAATGCGTTGTCTATTACCTTTTTGTCGGGAGCCTTTGTGAATGAACTTACTATCGGAACGATAATAAGCGAGATTATCATTGAAAATGCGCCTGCATTGATAGGTGAGAGAAGCTGAAGCGGGCAGTTGAGGTCGATGACAGCCTGCTTGATACCGCTGAATGCTTCGATGTTAAAGCTGAATAAAAGCATATGTGTTACGCTGATACCTACACCTGCTATCAGGCTTGCTGCAACAGCAGCCTTTGAAGCCTTCTTCATGAACAGACCATAGAGGAATGGTCCGAGGAACGCGCCTGAAAGTGCTCCCCATGAGTAAGACATGAGAGTCGAGATAGAAGCGTTCTTATGGCAGGCGATGAATACTGAAACTACGAGGAATACTGCGATGAATATTCTCATGAACATTATCTGATGCTTGTCATCAAAGTTCTTGATACGTGGCTTGATGAGGTCGTTTGTAAGAGTTGAGCTCGATGTGAGAACAAGTGATGAGAGAGTTGACAGCGAAGCTGAAAGAACCAGAACAACTACCAGACCGATAAGGAGATTAGGAAGTGCCTGATGAATAAGGGCAGGTACCATTGTATCGTAAACAGGCTTGCCGTTTACAGTTTCGATGAATGCTCTGCCTGAGCCGTCTGCATTGTCAAGTGTGCAGTAGAGTCTTACGAATCCGCCCATGAAGTATGAGCCGCCTGCAACTACGATCGCAAAAAATGTTGAGATTATGGCGCCCTTCTTGATAGCCTGTTCGTCCTTGATAGCGTAGAACTTCTGAACCATCTGAGGAAGTCCCCATGTACCAAGTGATGTAAGGATAACAACTCCGAGGAGGTTTATAGGATCAGGTCCGAAGAGAGAGCCGAGAGTTCCTGCCTCAGTCTTGCTGTCGGAAATAGTATTGAGAGCGTCAAGTGCTGCTGAGAGACCGTCCTTCTTCTGAACGGTAAGAGCAACAACTGTACCGATACCGATGAGCATGATGATTCCCTGGAAGAAGTCGTTGAGAGCTGTAGCCTTGTAGCCGCCGAGTGTAACGTAGATAGCTGAAAGAACAGCCATTGCGATGATTATGATAGTACCGCCGTTTTCTCCGAGGTCAAATACCATGCCGAAAAGACGGGAAAGTCCGTTGTATACAGAAGCTGTATATGGTATAAGGAAAATAAATACGATAAGAGCAGAAGCTGTCTTGAGTCCCTTTGAGTCAAATCTGTGCTCGAAGTACTCAGGCATTGTCTTGGCGCCAAGATGATTTGTCATAAGACGTGTTCTCTTGCCTATGAGGAAGAATGGGATAAGGCTTCCGATAATAGCGTTTCCTATACCTACCCATGTTGCTGAAGCACCGTACAGCCAGCCAAACTGACCTGCATATCCGATGAATACAACTGCTGAGAAATATGTAGTACCATATGAGAAAGCAGTCAGCCATGAACCGACGCTTCTTCCGCCAAGCATGAAGTCCTCAGAGGACTTGGTACGTCTTGACATATAGATTCCGATACTTACCATTATCGCTACATAGATAGCGAGTATGACGAATGTTGCGGCTTGTGAGCCCATTGATATCGCGACCTTTCTTACGCTTTAAAGATTTTACGTCATAACCTTGTAAAGCTTTAAATGAATAAAGTGAATAACCGAGTTTTATTATACTATATTATAATAACATTGTCAATAGGCAATCTCCAATTTTTTAATAAAAAATGAATAAATAATGTTTTAATTTGCTAACATATTAGGATTAACTGATAATTTCCGTTTCAATGACAGAAAAACCAACGCTTTTATACAATGCGGCAGCGTTGTGATTATACTTGGCTACGTGAAGAGTTATAGGCTTGCTATTTTTATTTATTATCGAATGTATCGCCCAAAGCAGCAGTTGTCTGCCGAAGCCATTGTGCTGATACTCGGGAGCAACGATCAGATCGTCGATCTCATTTCCGTAACAGGCGACAGAACCTATGAGATTGCCGTCTTTTATAAGCAGACTGATATCACTGCACTTATCAGCTATCTGAGATATATCGCTCAGGAAGTCGTACGGCTTTATATCAAGTGCAGTTCTCATTTTGCGGAAACAATCGTTGTATATCCTTTGATATTCTTTATAGTACATCATATCGAAAGGAACGCATGAGATATTGCAGGTAATATCAATATTGCCGTCAAGCTGCATTTTGTAAACCTTTATCACAGTATCACCGTCCTTAAAAGGAGTAAAAAATAACGCCTCGCTGAAAAGCGAGGCGCAAGTGCCGCTGACCGGACTTGAACCGGTACGATATTGCTACCGAGGGATTTTAAGTCCCTTGTGTCTGCCAATTCCACCACAGCGGCGTATTAACGGTATATCACATATCGTGATATACCGTATTTCTGGTCGAGGTGACAGGATTTGAACCTGCGGCCCCTACGTCCCGAACGTAGTACTCTACCAAACTGAGCCACACCTCGACAGCATAAATATTATACTACAAATGGGGAGTAATGTCAAGTACAAATAAAAACAGCATAATTATTTTTATCTTTTTACAATTACACGGCTTGATATACAGACATTTTTAAGAGAAAATTGATTTGTAACCGTTTTTAACTTGACAATCTATGTGAAAGAGTGTAAAATATACTAATGTAGGCATATTTAGCCACATAATGAGTTTTTACGGAGGTTATTATGGATCCTAATCAGAACAGACCGCAGGGCAGACGTAAGAACGTTACCTCTGGCGGCAATGGAGCACATAGACGAGGCGATGGTCTCGGCACAGGTCCTGTCGGTTCGGGCAGCTATTCAGGCGGCAGTACAGGCGGTGGCGGCGGAGCCAAAAGAGCTGCGGCTGGCGGCGGCGGTCTCATTACACTTATTATAATCGGTTTTATTATATTCAAGCTTATGAGCGGCAGCGGCGGCGGTGCAGGCGATCTTCTCGGTTCACTTACAGGCGGCGGAAACGGAGGCGGTGGACTTGACATCGGTTCAGTACCGTCAGGATTTGGCTTCAGCACTGAAGATACCGCGGCAGGCAGCGCTACAAGCGACAGCAGCGTTGATACATCAGTTGCAGCAGGCTCCCGTGAGAAGAGAACTGTTATAAAGGGCAACAATCAGGATATTGTGACCATAATGGTCTATATGTGCGGTACTGACCTTGAATCAAAGCACGGCATGGCTTCTTCCGATATGGAGGAGATGAGAGCTGCTTCATACGGTGATAATGTAAATGTTATCGTATTTACAGGCGGCTGCTCAAGCTGGAAGATAAACGGTATCAGCAATAAGGTAAACCAGATCTACCAGATAAAGAACGGTCAGATCGGCAGGATAGTTGAGGACGCAGGCAGCAAGGCTATGACCGATCCTAACAATCTTGCTTCATTCATTCAGTTTTGTGCAAAGAATTTCCCCGCTAACAGAAACGAGCTTATCCTCTGGGATCACGGCGGCGGATCAGTTACAGGCTACGGCTATGACGAAAAGAACAAGAACAGCGGCTCTATGACGCTTGAAGGAGTAGCTCAGGCACTTAAGAGCGGCGGAGTTCAGTTTGATTTCGTAGGATTTGACGCTTGCCTTATGGCTACAGCTGAGACAGCACTTATGCTCAACGACCACGCAGACTACCTTATAGCTTCTGAGGAAACAGAGCCCGGTATCGGCTGGTATTATACAAACTGGCTCACAAAGCTTGGCAGCAATACTTCAATGCCCACACTTGACATCGGCAAGAACATCGTTGACGATTTCGTATCCGAGTGCGGCAAGAAGTGCAGAGGACAGAAGACTACACTTTCTGTTATTGACCTTGCAGAGTTCTCAAATACTGTACCTAAGGACCTTTCTGCCTTTGCCAAGTCCATAAGCAGCAAGATCGAAAAGAATGAGTATAAGGAGATCTCCAATGCAAGATACTCCACACGCGAGTTTGCTCAGGGTACACGCATAGATCAGGTAGACCTTGTTAACCTTGCAGAGAACGTAGGAACTGCCGAGGGTAAGGCTCTCGCTTCTTCACTTAAGAATGCTGTAAAGTACAACAAGACCTCTTCAAATATGACAAATGCATTCGGTGTATCGATTTATTTCCCGTATCAGCGTTCATCATACGTTGACAAGGCTTGCAAGACATACGACAAGATAGGCATGGATTCCGAGTACGCTCGCTGCATAAGACAGTTTGCTAAGGTAGAGACAGGCGGACAGATAGCAGCAGGCGGCACAGCTTCACCACTTGATGCACTCTTTGGTATGGGCGGTTCTTCAGGCTCATCAGGCAGCTCAGATATGATAGGTTCACTTCTTTCAAGCTTCCTTGGCGGCGGCGGAAGAAGTATTGCAGGTCTTGACGACAGCAATACAGAGTTCATGAAGGATACCGATGTAAATGATACAGTCGAGTATCTTGCTAACAACTATTTCGACGCAACAAAGCTTACATGGGAAGAAAAGAACGGCAAGTATACCATGTCGCTTTCTGATTCTCAGTGGGAGCTGGTACACGGTCTTGACCTTAATATGTTCTATGATGACGGAACAGGCTACATAGACCTTGGACTTGACAATATCTTCACCTTTGACGACGACGGAAAGCTTGTTGCTGATACAGAAAAGAACTGGCTCTCTATCAATGGCAATGTAGTTGCTTACTACCACACAGATACAGTGCAGAGCGGAAATGACCTTATAATAACAGGCTATGTTCCTGCACTTCTCAACGGTGAAAGAGTAAACCTTATCATTCAGTTTGTAAATGATGATAACGGAACTGTCGTTGGTGCTTCAACTGACTATGTCGGCGGTGAGACAGAGGCGGTTGCCAAGAATCTCACCGAGATAAAGGCAGGAGACAAGCTTGACTTTATCTGCGATTACTACGACTATGATATGAACTATCAGGACAGCTACTTCATCGGCGATCAGGTAACTGTTACAGATAATATGACCGTAAGCAACACAAATGTTGGAAACGGTTCATGCCATATCCTTTATCGTTTCTCTGACATCTACAATCAGAATTACTGGTCAGAGCCTATAGTTATAGACTAAAAATCAAGAGCAGTCCATTTGGACTGCTCTTTTTGCGCCTTATTTCTTTATAAGAAGTTTTCTGAGTCCCACAACATCGAAAACATCAATATTGCCGTCATCATTAATATCGGCATTGGAGCTGTTTGTCAGCTTGCCTGCTCCTATTATATACTTCTGGAGCATTACTAAATCTGCGGTATTCATAACACCGTCGTCATTCACATCGCCCTTTACGGGGAGAACAATTTCTTCGGGGATAGCAGGTTCAAGTACGAATTTCTGAGTATCCGTTCCAGAGAAGCTGTTCACATTAAAACCTGCTTCTTCCGTTGAGCTGTTCTTGTCTATCTCAATGCAGACATCGTTTTGAAGCAGTGAGTAGCTGCCGTCCTTATTGCAGATGACCTTGAACTTCTGATTATCAGTTTCCGAAGCTGCTTCAACGACGAGTTTGTTTGAGCTGTTTACGGCAAGTGCCTGTCCCTTTTGATTCTTGATAGTATAGCTACCGTCGCTGAGCTTTGTGAAGCTCCATATCTGATCGTTTAGGGTAAACGGCATTTTTCCTGTACTGTCAGGCTGAACGGATTTTCCGTTTGCGTCGAACTGCACAACATTACCCTTCATATCGAATACGAACTGTCCGCTGTCAATGCTGCATATCATGTAATTACCGTCAGTGACCTGAGGATGAACAGGGGAAAGGCTCCACAGCTGGCAGCCGCCCTCCCAGTAATTCCACTGATTGACATTGCCGCCGTTTTCCTTTGACCATTCATAAACGTCAAGTCCGCCTGTATCGTTGGAGCATTTCGATACGATACCGTAATCAGAGCCGCATTTCTTTATTTTGAATAGCTGATTGTCCTTGCCTGTGTAATTCTGTAGCTCTATATTTACGCCGTCGTCTGCGGAGCTCTGAGCCACTGCAATACACATGGATTCGTCACCCACAGAAACTATCTTGCAGTAGTCCTTGTCAACAGCTATGATACGCCATTGCTGTGCCCAGCTGTCATTGCGCTCCCACTGCTGTATATTAGTGCCCTCATCAAGCTTTCCGTTGGGCAGGTCTATCGCCATGCCGCTGTTCTGGTTTATGATATAGTAGGGAACACCACTAAGAAGCTCCGTTCCGCTGAGCTTTACCGCAGCGCCGCTGCCGCTTACTGTATCAGCCTTATTTATGAGCTGTGATTTTTTGTCGGTAAAATCAACAAGTTCCGAGCGCTCTGTGCCGCTGAACTGCTTGGTCTGAACGCCCCATATTGTCTGGTTGTTGCTGCCAACAGCTGTAAATGACATTACCTTTTTTCCGTTTTCGTCCTTGGCAGCAAGGAAATAACCCGAGTAGCTCTGATTTCCGATAGTTATCACAGCTGCGGAGTTATCCTGCGCCTGAGACCATTTACCGGTAATAGAGCCGCTGATAGTTCCGTCAGCGTTGAGCTTTATACTGCTGTAATTGATTATTTTTCCGTCAGTTGAGCTGCCGTGATTGATGAACTCATAATCACCGACGATATCCTCATCATTGTAGCCTGTTTCGGAGATAACGTCTCCTGAGTATTCGTATGGCGCAACAACAGGCCAGCCCTGCTCGTTGAAGTACATTGAATGAACACGAACCTCATGGAATTCAGCTCCGTCGTCAAATCGCGTATGATAAACCAGATACCACTTTACGTCATCATCTTTCAGCACGGAGTTGTGTCCGCAAGCCATATAAGCCTTGCTAAGTGAGCTGAATTTGTAATTGCCCATGACTTTCAGACCTGTTGAGTCAAGATTGGGATTAGTGGGAAGTACAGCCTGTCTGCCTGCTGGATCCGTGAACGGTCCCAAAGGTGATGTGGAACGGAAAACGCGCATATTATAGCCGCCTGTGGAGGTAAGTCCGCCGAATGTCACCCACAGATAATAGTAGCCTGTTTCTGCATTGTACTCAATGAACGGACCTTCACCTGATTTGCCGTAACCGCCTGATATCTTTGTACCAAAATAGCTGTCCACCATTCTTCCGTCAGCGGTCTGACCTGTTTTCGGGTGGATACACTTACCTGTCTTAGGATCAATTTCCAGAGTAAAGATACCGCCCGACCACGAACCGTAGCACATATACATCTTGCCGTCGGTATCGTAATATATAGTCGGATCAATTGCATTAGGGAAGAGCTGGTTATTGAAGTTATTCTTATTGAACCAGTTGTTATTGAATGTGACCTGTCCCTGAGCAATAAGCTCGTCAACATTTGTAGAAGTGTATTTGCGGTTGACGTTCTTTGTATTGCTTGTAGCATAGCTGTCGTTGTTGGTGAAGCCCGAGTAGATTAGGGTATCTACAAAAGTGTAGGGACCTTCGATATTCTTTGAAGCAGCATATGCAATTACCGAGCGCATATAGGTAGACGACGTACAGAAGTACATGAGGTAGGCGCCCTTGCTGCCGTCTTTGTTTATATAATCGGCGTCCCAAACAACATCGGGAGCCCATACTGCAAAGCCGCCGACGCAGTCCTCAAGGTTTTCACCTGCCCAGTCAAAGGCTTTTTTCAGATTCTGTGAGAGATTGCCGAACTCCACATTATTTGTAGTGGCATAGCCATTTGAGAAGCGTTTCCAGTTCTGGAGGTCGTTGGATTTGGCAGCTTCGATATGAGAACCGAAAACATAGTAAGTGCTTTTGTCCTTGACGATAGATGGATCGTGGACAGAGACACGAGTGCCGCCTGCAGCAGTTGAGAGACCTGTCATGGCAGGGAGCATAAGGCAGGCAGAGAGGGCTGCCGCCATAAACTTTTTGATTTTCATTTTAATATCCTCCGATAGAAATTTGTTGATAATATTATAGACTTTTTTGGCAGATTTGTCAATAAATCTGCGGTGTACAAAAGTGTTCTCAATATCAAAAATAATGCTGAAATAAGGCGGAGAAGCCTGTTTTACATATTTATTATCATGAGACTTAGCTGCTTTGTAAAAAGCTCTGATTTTTGATATTACTATTGGAAAGAGCACTAAACTGTGCTATAATAATTCACGTATTATGTTTTAAGGAGCTTTTTATGAAAGACGGTTCTGTATTGACAAAGAAAACAGTGGTTTTGCCGCTGACCTTGCTGTGCTGTCTGCTGTGGGGCAGTGCTTTCCCGTGCATAAAGTTAGGCTACGGATTTTCAGGTATCGGTGCTGAGGATACATACTCCCAGATGCTTTATGCAGGGCTGAGATTTACGGGTGCAGGTATTCTGGCACTTCTGATAGGCAGTATTATAGCTCGGAAGCCACTTATACCTCATGCCGATGAAGTACCGAAGGTCATGAAGCTTTCCCTGTTTCAGACCATACTGCAATATACATTCTTTTATATCGGACTTGCCCGAAGCACAGGCATGAAGAGCTCGGTAATAACAGCGTCGAACGTGTTCCTGTCCATACTTGTGGCGGCACTTATATTCAGAACGGAAAAGCTCACATTCCGTAAGATCTTAGGCTGTATCGTCGGCTTTTCGGGAGTTGTTCTCATAAATCTCAGCGGTATGAGCGGCGGATTTCGGCTTACAGGCGAGGGCTTTGTGTTCTTGTCAGCGCTTTCCTATGCTTTTTCGGCAGCTCTGATAAAGCGTTACTCGTCAAAGCATGATCCTGTAATGCTCAGCGGCTGGCAGTTCATATTCGGCGGTATTGTAATGACAGCTGTCGGCTTGATATGCGGCGGCAGGATAACAGTCATAAATAAAGAGGGAGTACTTATGCTGCTCTATCTTGCATTTGTGTCGGCAGCTGCCTTTTCCATATGGGGAACGCTTCTGAAGCATAACCCTGTCTCAACAATATCGGTTTTCGGCTTCATGAATCCTGTATTCGGAGTTATTCTTTCTTTCCTGCTTCTTTCGGAGAGAAGCGCCGCAGGACCTCTCATTGTGTGTGCGTCACTGATGCTTGTAGCCTTGGGGATCGTTATCGTTAATATTTCTGTTCACAAAAAATCAACTTGAATTTAAGATTCATTTAAGGTTTCTATTTTACAATAAAAGCAACAAGGAGAGGGGGAATCGGTAATGAAAAAGCTATTTCTTATTCTTACATTATGCGGAATCCTTGTCTCAATGAGCGGCTGCGGCACAGAGCCTGTAATTGATAATGAGGACGAAGCAGTAAACGGTTCGGTAATCTATGTATCTCCTGCTGATGGTACGACGCAGGCAAATGCTTCACCTGTAAAAAATACAGCTGAGGCGTGAACACAAAAGAATTATTCTGATAAAAGCAGCTTTTATAGCTGCTTTTATTTTCTCGTTGCATTTTTCAGGCAGATGTGTTATTATATAATGGACAATTATTCAGAACGGAGCTGTATCACCTTGAATAGGATATTACTTGTAGAAGATGATAAAGAAATAATCGCTAATCTCACCGAATTTCTCACAGGAGAGGGATTCAGCGTCAAAAATGCCAACGGACAGACAAATGCACTGGAAATGGTTGAGAATGAGAGCTTTGACCTTGTGCTGCTCGATGTATCCCTTGCAGAAGGCAACGGATTTGCAGTCTGTTCGGCTATAAAGGCTAACACCTGTATCCCTGTTATTTTCCTTACTGCTTCGGGAGACGAATTCAGTACGGTAACAGGCTTTGACCTTGGTGCTGATGACTATATAGCAAAGCCTTTCCGTCCCCGCGAGCTTGTTTCACGTATCAAGAACGTACTGCGCCTTACAGGCAGTACAGGTTCTGTAACTCAGCTTGGAGATGTGCTTGTTGACACTGTAAAGGGAACAGCCAGCAAAAACGGCAGGGACCTGTTCCTGTCAGCTCTTGAATATAGACTTCTGCTTGTTTTCATCAATAACAGGGGAGCTGTTATGACAAGAACTAAGCTTTTAGAGTCCATATGGGACATTGCAGGTGAATTTGTCAACGACAATACACTTACAGTTTATATCAAGCGCCTCCGTGAGAAAATAGAGGACGATCCTGCAAATCCGACAATAATAAAGACTGTAAGAGGTCTTGGATACAGGGTGGACTTATGAGAAATCTGCTTAGAAATTCAGAGATACTGTCTTCTTTCACTATATATACGGTTTTGTCATTGATAACCATTGTGGGAGCGTATCTTTACGACAGAAAGCTTGCTTTGCCGGCTCTTTTCGTTTGCACAGTATTCACAGTCATACACATGAACTGTATCTATATTCGCTACAAGCGCATTTCAAAGCTTTCGGCTGACATTGACAGGATACTTCACGGAGAAGAGGATATACAGTTTGAGAATTATTCCGAGGGAGATATAGGACTTCTGCAAAGCGAGGTCTACAAGATGACGGTCCGTCTGCGTGAGCAGCAGAGCAGGCTTATGGAGGAAAAAGTCAGCCTTGCCGACCTTCTTGCGGATATATCGCACCAGATAAGAACTCCGCTCACATCAATAAATATACTTGTCTCCATGTTATCCGAGCCCGAACTTACATACGAAAAGCGCGAGCAGCTCGTACATAAGCTCTACGGACTTCTTTCGCGTATCGACTGGCTTATTACTGCGCTGCTGAAGATGTCAAAGCTTGATGCGGGAACTATAAGGTTTCACAGCGAGGATATAAGTATGCAGGAGCTTCTTGACAAAGCCTGTATGCCTGTCCGCGTGCCCATTGAGCTCCGCGGTCAGGAGCTTATTATCGAAGCCGAGGGCGAGCTTAGCTGTGATGTGGCATGGAGCTGTGAGGCTATCGGCAATATTGTAAAAAACTGCATGGAGCATACTCCTGACAGCGGCACTATCAAGGTCTGCGGCAAGAGAAATCCGCTTTACTCCGAGATAGTCATTACCGACAGCGGCAGCGGCATTTCGGCTGAGGATCTGCCTCATATATTCGAGCGATTCTATAAGGGCAGGACTTCCGAGGACAAGGGCGGCTTCGGTATCGGACTTGCTCTTGCAAGAATGATAGTCACAGAGCAGAATGGAACTTTGAAGGCTGAAAATGCTCCCGGCGGCGGAGCTATGTTTACCATGAGATTCTATGAATCTACCGTATAATATGAAGTAGTTAGGGCGCACAACGTGCGTCCTTGTTTTATGTGACATTTTTGTTATTTTAAAGTCACCGTACAGTCATATTGACATGATAGAATATGTACATAAACCAAGAAAAGGAGCACTTACCATGGAGATACTCAGAGTTGAAAATTTATGCAAGGTATACGGCAGCGGCGAAAATGAAGTTCACGCACTTGACAATGTGAGCTTTTCAGTTGAAAAGGGCGAGTTTATTGCAATAATCGGTCCTTCGGGCTCGGGAAAGTCCACTCTGCTTCATATACTCGGCGGAGTTGACAAGCCTACATCTGGCAAGGTGTTCATGGACGGCAAGGACGTCTATGCGCAGAATGACGAACAGCTTGCTATATTCCGCCGCAGACAGGTCGGACTTATATATCAGTTCTACAATCTTATACCTGTTCTCAATGTCACAGAGAATATTACGCTTCCCGTACTTATGGACGGTCAGCAGGTAAACGATGACAGACTTAACGAGCTTATCGCAACGCTTAAGCTCAAAGGCAGAGAGAATCATCTTCCGAATCAGCTTTCAGGAGGTCAGCAGCAGCGTGTTTCTATCGGCAGAGCACTGATGAATGCTCCTGCGGTAGTACTTGCAGACGAGCCTACAGGAAATCTCGACAGCAAGAACAGTCAGGAGATAGTCGACCTGTTAAAGCTATCGAATCAGAAATACAATCAGACTCTCATTATCATTACCCATGATGAGAATATCGCATTGCAGGCAGACCGTATACTTGCTATAGAGGACGGAATTATAACCCGTGACGAGGTGATACGCAAATGAATATTTTCAATAAAGTAACACTTCAATCGCTGAAAAAGAACCGCACAAGGACATTTGTTACCATAATCGGAATTGTGCTTTCAACTGCTCTTATCTGCGCAGTCACTACTTCGTTTGCATCTGTAAGGCAGTATGCTATCAGTTATTTCGAGTATACCGAGGGAAAATGGCACGGCATAGAGAAAAATATCGACAATAACAGCTTTAAGAAGATAGATGAGGCTGACGAGGTAAAGGACAAGGCGGTGCTCAGCTATATAGGCTATGCCGATATCGGAAGTACAAACAGCTACAAGCCGTATCTCTATATATCGGGATTTCATGAGGACGAGCAGGGAATAGCTCCTATCCACGTAATATCGGGACGTATGCCGCAGAACAGCAGTGAAATAATGCTCCCCGATCATCTTGCAGTCAACGGAGAGGTGCATTATAATGAGGGCGACGTTTTAAAGCTTGAGATAGGAGACAGAGTAGCAGATACAGATGAGCTTCTCAAATTGGATACTGATAAAATGGACTATTCTCTCAGACAGAATATTGATATCCAGAGCCTTATCAATGATAATCTTGATCTTATCAACAGCCAGATTTTCAGACAGGATACACCGTATATTGCAGTTGACGGTGATGATGAAAAGACAGTCACAGGTGAAAAGCTCAATATAAGAGAGACACGGGAGTATACCGTTGTCGGATTTTATTCCCGACCTGATTTTGAGGATACCTTTGCTCCGGGATATACAGCACTGACTGTTCCCGATAAATATACCGAGGATACTTATTACACAGTTTTCTACCGTATGAAGCATATGGATGACATCTATGACTTTATGAAGAAATGTGGCTTTGATGATAACGGCATTACCAGCGGAGCTCACAGAGACCTTCTCATGTTCAGAGGTGTTTCAAAGTACGCCAGCTTTTACGGTATGATATACGGTCTTATGGCAGTAGTTATCGGACTTATCATGTTCGGCTCGATAATGCTTATATATAACGCCTTTTCAATTTCTGTTTCAGAGCGAACAAAGCAGTTCGGACTTCTTTCATCGATCGGTGCTACAAAGAAGCAGCTCCGAAAAATGGTGCGCTTTGAAGCAACGGCGCTCAGCTTTATCGGAATACCTCTTGGCATAGGCTTGGGAATCCTTGGTATGTGGGTAACGTTCCTTGCTATCGGCAGTAGATTTGCTATTTTTTCGGGAGAAAAATTCAGCGAGCCTATGCGCGTATGCGTATCTCCCACAGCGCTTATCGCCGCCTGTGTTATCGCTTTTGTGACTATAAGGATATCTGCCTGGATACCCTCTGTCAGAGCCACAAGGATAACCGCAGTTGAAGCTATCCGTCAGAATTCCGACATAAAGCAGACAAAGCACATAAAAACTCCGAAAATAATTTTCAAGGTATTCGGACTTTCGGGTATGCTTGCCCATAAATACTTCAAGAGAAGCAAAAAGAAGTACCGTGCAACTATAATCAGTCTTTTCATGAGTATAGTTCTCTTTATTTCGGCTTATGCATTCACATCTTATCTTGTGTCATCGGTAGGCGATGCATACGATACATTCAACATGGATTATATGTATACTCTTTATGAGAGACCTGATAAAGACAGCAATGTAGATGTTGACGAGCTTCTGAGAGATATAAAAAACACCGAACATATTACAGGTGCAAGCTATTATACAAACAGCTTTCAAACTGCATACATAAATGAAAACTATCTGAATAAGGAAATGCTTTCTTCAGAAAACAGCTCACTTATGGAAGAAGCATATGACATGAAGAAAAAAGACGGCTTCAAAATAATAAATGTGAGCGCCTGTTTTGTTGATGACGAGACTTTCAGGGATGTTCTGAAAAAATACAGCCTTTCAGAAAGTGAATTCATGGATAAGGACTCGCCGTTGGGAATAGCTTTTGATGATTCCTTTAATCTTGATACAGAAACAGGCAGAATGGTACGCAAAAAGCTGTTCAATACCGACAGCTTTGAAATGGAGTTCACAGCACACAAGAGCTTCAAGGGCTATTATTATACAGAAACTCATATTGACGGCAAGGTAGTATACAGCTCTCAGGACGGACTTGATAAAAAAGAGTGGAATGCAGCGGATTGTTCAAGAGATGTTACGCTTAAAGTAGGAAAGGTCATTGACGATACTCCTTTCTTCCCTAATTATTACGGCTTTGCTGTAATATATCCGTACAGCTTGATGAACAGCATTCTCGATGAAGATGAAGAGGGCGCAAACGGAGTTGACTATTCCATTAATTCCGATGATGTTTTCGGCGGATACAAGGCTCTCGAAAAAATGTTTAAGGAAAATGACAAATACGTTGGTGACCTGTACAATTATGCAGAGTTCGCTGAAACAAGCAGAAGCATTATCGTTATTGTAAAGGTATTTGCATACGGATTTATCGTACTTATCTCACTGATAGCAGCTGCAAATGTTTTCAACACCATTACCACTAACATCAATCTCAGAAGAAGAGAATTTGCAATGCTCAAATCTGTAGGCATGACTGCAAAAGGCATGAAGAAAATGCTCAATTTTGAGTGTATCCTTTACGGCACAAAGGCGCTTCTTTACGGACTTCCTGTATCGGCAATAGTTACATATCTTATTTATTGTTCCATAAGAAGGGGAATAGATACTTACTTTACAATGCCGTGGGGAGCTGTAGGTATTGCAGTACTCAGCGTGTTCCTTGTAGTTTTTGCAACAATGATGTATTCAATGTGCAAGATAAAGAAAGATAATCCCATAGACGCACTGAAAAACGAAAATCTGTAACAGAAAAAGCTCTCCTTTCGGAGAGCTTTTCGTTTAGCTGCTTTTGCGGAAATTTTTGTCAGTAAGTATCCTTGCGAAGATAAGACCGAGTGGAAGTGCCGTAACTATCAGTACAGCCTTCGTGAGCCACATTGCGCCTGTCGTTATGTCGTTTATGACGATATAATAAACACCCTTATACATGAACATTCCCGGAACCATTATGACTATAGACGGTACTGTAAGAGTGATTCTTGGATAGCCTATCCAGTGGTGTATAGCAGAAGCAAGTAATCCTGCTGATAACGCACCGATAAATGCGGCAAGTCCAACGTGGACTCCTGCAAGATCTATCAGTTCCAATCTGAGAGTGTTTGCACACATTCCGATCAGCCCTGCTGTAGTAGCCATTTTTTTTGTACTGTTGAACATGAGTGAGAAGCCGTATACTCCGCAGAAGCTTGTTATCATAATAAATACCGTGCGGAGGAGGGGATCAAGCTCATAAGCCTCAAAGTCCTGCGGATAGAAGTGAAACAGCGTCGCACACAGCCAGCCTGTAAGTGTAGCAACTATTATGATAAGCAGGGCGTAGGTGATACGTTCAAGACCTGACCTCAGGTCGAGCTTGGCAAGGTCCATACCGCCAGTTATCAGTGGAAATCCAGGGATAACAAAGAGCATTGAGCAGATGTATCCTGCCTGATGTATTGCCGAAACTCCCATTAGAAGCTCAGCAAGCTTAATGAATATGACGTATGTACAGCAAGCCGAGGCAACTCCTGCGGCAACATTTGCAAAGAGAGTGATATGCCTTTCGAGAAGCTTTTTTCTTACGAAATTACCGATCCCCGCACCGAAAAAAGCGCATATCATCTCGATAATACCGCCTCCGAGGAGAAAAGTGAATGCGCAGCAGGCAAATGCCGAAGCAAGTCCGAGAGACAGGGCTTTATAGTTGCCTTTCATATCCTGAAATTTATCAAGTATCATGTGGAACTGCTGAACGGAGTATTTCTCGACTCTATCTGCAAAGCCGTCGGCAAAATGCTCCAGCTCATTGAGCTTATCAGTGTTTACGCCCGTTGTATTTATGGAAATAGCGTTTGTATAGGTCTCACTGCCGCTTATACAGGTATATTCAATAGACAGCAGACCTATATCGGCGTTGCAGGTTATCCCAAGAGCGCGTGATATCTTGTTCATTGAAGCTCTTACGCGCCATGCGGCTGTACCAACTGAAAGCATCATCAAGCCAACTCTTCCGACAAGAGAAGCTTTTTCCTGCAATGAAGCATTTTTCGCAGGTATATCGCTTTTGGTATTTATAATATCATGCCATTCGATCGCCATATGCTGTTTTCTTAGTTTACTCATATAACGCTCCTTTATATGCTTTAGTCTGAGTATCAAGCTATATTATACCACTTTTGCGGCTATAAAGCAATAGAAAAAATAAAACGGAAGTATGAACTTCCGTTTTAAATATTATATAAGGTTATTTTTTATTGCAAATACCGCAAGCTGAGTACGGTCCTTTACATTAAGCTTTTCAAGGAGCTTGGATACGCTGTTTCTTACAGTACCTTCAGCAAGGAAAAGCTGTGAGGCGATTTCCTTGTTGTCGAGTCCGTCGCAGATGAGTCTCAGAATGTTAACATCGCGCTCGCTGAGGTCGAAATTCTTTCCGTCCTGCTGTAAAAGAACGTCTTTTTTGATAGAACGGAAAATATTATTGCAGAATACATTGATACCGCCTGCAACTGCTTTTATAGAATTTATTATCTTGTCGTTGTCCATTTCTTTGAGGATATAGCCGTCTGCTCCGCTGGAGATAGCTTTTTCCACTGTCTCCTTATCGTCAAAGGTCGTGAGTACGAGTACCTTGATGTCGGGGAGAGTATCCTTTATCTTTCTTGTACCGTATCCGCCGTCATAATCAGGCATTCTCATGTCCATAAGCACTACATCGGGCTTATAGCGTACGCACATCTCATATGCCTCCTTGCCGTCAGAAGCCTCGGCTACAACGTTTATGTCCTCGTCGCTTACGAGGACTGCCTTTAATCCTGCTCGGAGTATCTTAACGTCGTCTGCTAAAATAACGTTTATCATATCTGCACCTCTTCTAATGGTATTTTTATAACAGTATTGAAGCCTTCGCCCGGTATTGAGCTGAATTTAACAGTTCCGCCGAGTTTTTCCGTTCTTTCGCGGATACCGCGGAGTCCGTTATGCTCAGAAATAGTCTCACAGCCTTTGCCGTTGTCAAAAATATACATTTCAATACGCTCATTGAGAAATTTCAGGATTATATCTATCTTAGAAGCTTCAGAATAGCGCAGTGAGTTAGTGACGGTTTCACGGCAGTTGTCGTACATCTCTCTTATACAGAAGCTGTAGCGTTCATCTTCCTCGCCCTGAACACAGAGCTCTATCTCAACTCCTCTTACAGCTGTAATTACTGTCTGAACAGCCTTTGTGACCGAGGTCATGAACTCATCGTCACGGAGATTATTGATAGTACAGCGAAGCTGAGTTACGCCGCTTCTTGAAAGTCCGTCGATCTCCTGTATGTTTTCCACCATTTTCGATGTATCGGGAGTTTCCTTATCAGCTTCAAATTTAAGCAGTCTTGCAAGAGAGCTTATCATAGTAAAGGTGTGACCTGCTGAATCATGCATTTCCTGTGCGATTCGGGTTCGTTCCTGTTCAAGACTGAGCTTTTTCTCAGCCGCGGCAAGCTCATGGTACTCCGTAACATTGCTTATGGTAACTACGCTTGCTACTTTATTTCCGTTTTGGTTATCGCAGTATGTCTGTTTGAGACTGTAATATTCCTTGTCACATTTTAATTCCAGAGATGTGAAATCGGCAGGCGCAGGACTGCCGCTGACCTCTGAAACAGCGCTCAGAAAGCTTTCTATGCTTGTTGTGCCTTTGAGGAACGGCAGAGTATCAGCGTATTTATTTTTGTAGGTTATGATGCCACTGTTATCGAAAATGATAACGCCGCTGTTAATGTTATTGATAGTATCGCGGATAGCGATGTTGTTGATATTAAGAAGCCCGTATCGTCCGAGGGCGATTATTATGAGCAGGCTCGATAAGCCGAAGAACAGCGGAGTAAGCGTTGCCTTTGAGGTGAATATGCCTGTAAGCGACAGGGTATTGATTCCAAGCGGTATCGCCGCAGAAAGTATCAGCAGTATCGACTGCTTGGTTATCTGAACGGAATTTCGGGTATGCTTAAGGCATATTATGGTAATGCCTGCGATTATGCAGATGTAGTATATTATCTGATATACGTAGAAAAGCGGTCCGTATGTAAATCTATGGTCAACAAAATCCGAGTAGTACAGATGATGTATGGGATTTGTGAACACAACGCATATAGATGATATGGTTATCAGCGGCAGAAGCCAGAGAAGCTTCATTTTCTTCTGACCGTTGTAGGTGTATTCCTGCGACAGCCACAGCCACAGAGGTCCGAAGCAGCTGATACCTATATTGCCGATAGTATAGCTTATCCAGTACTGCTGTTTCGTATACGAAAAAAGTATCAGGAGCTCAGATATCAGCCAAAGTACGATAGATGACTGACAGAAAAGAAATAAATGAGTCAGTCTGTTTTTATTGCCGCGTCTTAGTATCCATGTTATCGAGCCCAGCATTCCGCAAAGACCGATCGCAAGGAGTACGGCTGAAGTTATGGTTGGCGTTGTAATGCACCTCCATTTACAGTGATAATATATATAATTATTATAACACATTAATAGTTTTTCGGCAACCTTTTTTTGTAAAAATATAAAAATGCTCCGCAATTAAGCGGAGCATTGCAGGATTTACCATGTCCAGCCGCTGAATCTCTTAGCGACTGAGGACTTTATAGTCTGATTATTCTTCTTGCAGTATTCATTGCCTGCTGCAAGAGCTATAAGTGTGATACCTGCTAAGAAGAGGTATATCCACCAGTTAAGTGCCATAAGATACTCTCTTGTTGCGTATACTGTGATAGTGAAGAGCGAAGCTGCTGAAGCTATGAACCATGTCTTTGATCTTGCCATTATTGAGACTATGAGCACGAAGAGCATTACTGACATTACGAAGATAGTATTTACTGCTGTATCAAAGTAGAGTGCGTCAACAAGGAGGGCAATGAATGCTGTGAGATATATGCTGTTTGAAGCGCACTTTGAAACACTTGGGAACTGACGCCAGATAAAGCGGCAGGCAAGTCCTACCAGTGCAACGATACCTATGGATATCTTCCATGAGATCTCCTTTGACTCGGGAACGAGGAATGGTCTGAATATAAGTGCCAGAGCTGTGAGTGAAGCTGTTACTGTAAGGAGTATTGAAGCTGCTTCCTTTGAAGTGTTTTTCTTTATGAATGAAGCACAGTAGACTGCTATTGCGATAAGGAAGAAGAATACAGAGTTTCTTGAAGTATCCTGATACATCATAATTATTGCTATCCAGCCTGAGAGAAGCATTGGATCAAAGATAAGTCTGTCATTTGACTTTACGATGATACCGTTGTTGTAAATGAGCTTGGAAATAGCCATGTAGATACAGAATACTATCATAAATACGATAGTTGTTGCGAGCTTGCCCTGTGTGCCTTCGTCAAGTATAGCATATACACAGCTGAGAAGTGCTGCTGATGAAAGAAGGGCTGTAACGTTGCAGCGGAGCTTGTTTGATACTGCGAAGTGAATGAAGCACATTATCGCAGGAAGTAACATAAATTCTCTTGCTGTCGGAACAACTATGAGTAAAAGTCCTGATACGACCATGTTTACGTAGAGAACTACATCGTTGCTGCGTGGGTGCTTTGCGTGGAAGTTGAATGCGAATTTGGGGAGATATGCTATAAAGACAGCTGCTGCGATAAGAACTGCTGCAAATATGCTCCATGCTGCTGAGTATGCTGTGTTTTCATCAAATCCATATGCGTTTGATACGTAATATGCAGTCATTCCTGTGATGAATGCAGGTATCACAGGAGCTGTAAAGCCTGCGATAGACTGGATAATTTCATTTTTATGGAAGATATATGCTGCAATTATAGCTGAAACTGCTGCTGCGAAAAGCATTTCAGGTATGAAACCTTCCGGCTTTGCTGAGTATATGCATACAAATGCGCTTATAACTGCTGTTAAAAGGCTGATGGATTCTGTAAAAGCGTTCTTAAGGAAAGGAACGAAGCAATGTGCAAGGTAAATAGCTATTGCGAATGCACAGAATGAAATGATTCCGTATCTTGCCTCTGATACCTGAGCTATATTAAGTGATGTCATGTATGCAAGAAGAACAGTTACCATAGTGCTTATGGAAGTAAGAACGTCTTCCTTTGTTTTCTTTGCATAGAAGAGAAGCTGAGCTATCATAGCTGCAAGAATGATGTAGCTTATGAAAGTCGGGCGGCGAAGTGACTGGAAAACGTAGATAACAGGGAAACAACCATAGATAAATGCTGCGCATGAGCCGATGATCTTTATAGCGAGTTCGTTTTTCTTACCCTTGAATATTTCTGCACCATAGACAGCTGCTGTGATAAGCACCTGAAGTGCAAGGAATACGGGAGCCGTTACCATAAGGTCGCTGCTTATCTGCAATACTGCGAAAAGAGCTGTAAGAGCTGCTGCTGAAAGAGCTGTATAGATTAGAGGAAGCTTGCTGAATATCTTGTCGCCGATAAACATCATTACCGCTGATATTCCTGTTGCTATAGTGAGAAGCGCATACATTCCGCCGCCGCCGAATGAGAGCCATTCGCCCATGAGTTCATAATAGCCTGCTGTCAGGAATGCTGTAGCTATAAAGCCTGAGCCGAGAACGTAAAATGAAGTTGATGTTCCGTTGAGTTTGAGGAATTTGCCTACAACTGCGCTGAGTATGAATGATACCGCTGAAGCTGCCATTATGATAGCAACTCTGCCTTCGTGAGAAGTGTGTACCCACTTAGCAACGCCGAATGCAAGACCTGAAAGGACTACGAATGCTGTTCCGATAAGGAAGAGTATATTTGATACGGTCATGTCGTGCTTCTTTGCAGCCTTTGGAGGCTGAGCTGCCGGTCGATTCAGATATGCCTGCGGAGGCGGAGGGAAGTTCGGATATGAAGGCTGAGGACAGCTGTAGTATCCGTTCTGCATAGTATAATTATAAGGTGGGTTCTGATCTGTTTTTTTGTTGCTGCACGCTTTTACTATTCCGATTATAACAAGCGGAATAATGATCGGCGTAACCAGTATAAGCATGGTGATAATAGGATTATTTAACATAATCATCGTCCTTTCTTTATGTCTGTGTTGGTTTTGCTGTGATTATATGATAACACGTTTTTTAGTGAAATGTAAGGTGTCATCTGTCACTTCTTGAGTGACATTTGTCACTAAAAAAGTGACAAATGTCACTATGAAATAGTATTTTAAATGTGGTAAAATATGTATATGCTTATTTTTGCTTGAAACAGCATAATAAATATGATATAATTATAGCTGATCTAAAAGTTTGGAATGGAGTAATATAAGTGAAGAAACAACTTATCATTCCCGAGAGATCGGTATATGATAATCTTAAAAGAAGCGCCAAAGAATACGGCAGTCTTTGTGCTGTTGATTATTTTGGCAGGGAGATATCTTACCGTGAACTGGTACGTGAGGTCAACAGGTGCGCTTGTGCACTTGTTGCTATAGGTGTAAACAGGGGAGACGTAGTATCAGTCTGTCTGCCTAATGTGCCGCAGGCAGTGTATCTTTTGTATGCGGTAAACAAGCTTGGCGCAGCTGCCGATATGATAGATCCATACTGCGATGAAATGGATATAAAAGACAGGCTCGCGAAAAGCGGCAGCAGGTATATCTTTGCACTGGAAAGCATTTCCTCTAAGCTTGAAAACATAGTTGATGCCCTTGATATAAAGCTTGTTGTAACTGCGTCTGTCAGCGACGAAATGCCACTTGTGATGAAAACAGGACACATTATCAAGAATTTCGGAAAAAAGAAGCGAAAAAGTCCTTTTTTGGACTGGAACGGTTTTATTTCCAAGGCTTCGCCTACCGACAGATACATAGTTGTTCACAGCTCAGGTGAAACGGCGGCAGCTTTTATAAGTGAGAGACATGATTCGCAGAGCATTTCCGTAAGCAATAAGAACTTCAATGATTTTGCATTGTATTGCCTTGAGGAATGCTGCAATATAGATAAGGCGGACAGAGTTCTTGCAGTTGTACCCATATCTCAGGGATTCGGCATAGGCACCTGTATCCATTCTGTTTTTTCAGTTGGCGGAACAGCTGTCATACTGCCTAATTTCAATAATAATGACATCGACAAGGCTGTCATAAGATACTGTCCGAATGTAATTGCAGGTGACAGCAGAATGTACAAGGTTATGGCGGAGAGCAGCGGTTTTGACGGTAAGGACTTAAGCTTTATTAAGACTGCAATTTTGGCAGGCGGTAAATTTGACGAGACATTGAAAAAGGAGATTCGAGAGCTTCTTTGTTCATGCGGAAGTATATGCAGGATATGCGAGATCGAAAGTCTGACCGATCATATTGCCGAAAAATAGCATTAAATAGGATATACAAAGAGTTAATACACTTTGGAGTTCTACAGGCGATAAATCGGCGATAAGTCATATTTTTGCATGAGAAGCTTAAATTATGTGGTTCCTTTGGCAATATTGACGAATTTCAATAAACTTTTTTATTGATTTCATATTTAGTATTGATTTTTCGGAAAACAGTTATTATAATAAAATCATATTAACATAGTTGGGGTTATATATATTTATAAATATTTTTAAAGGTTGCTTTTAACTTTTAGTATTATTTTTAGCTTTTAATCGTTATATCTGATCAGGCTAAAAATGTCGCATAGCGGCTGAATCGGAGGGATTATTGTTATGAAGGAAATGTGCAGAAATTTTAAATGCCGAAAAGTTATTCTTGCTTTTGCAGATGCGTTTATCATCTCAATAGCGGCGCTTATCGCAAATTTTATTCTTTCATTTGCGGGGAAAGCACTTGATGAATCAAGTATTATTGTTTCAATCGCCGTCAGTTCCATATGCTGTATCGGAAGTTTGCTGATAACAGGGGCATACAGCAAGCTATGGCGCTATTTCAACAGAAAAGACTATCTGACCTGTGTATACGGAGCTATAGTTGGTATCTTTGCTTCAGCTTCTATAGTGTATATAATCAGCAGAACGCTTTATCCTTTGTATACAATGCTTCATCTTATGATACTTACTTTGGGCATATGTCTTTTCAGGTATATGTTCAAATGTACGTTTATCAACCTTGTAAAGGCTGAGCCATTCAAGGGCAAGCGTACTATGGTAATAGGCGGCGGACAAGCCTGTAGAACTATCCTTAAGGAGATTCACAATGCTCAGAATTCTCCTTATACAGGAGACAAGCAGGTGACTCTCTTTGATCCTGTATGTATTATTGATGACAACAGGGACAAGGTAGGCACTGAGATAGGCGGAGTTCAGGTAGTCGGAACTACAGCTGAGATACATAGATTTATCAGAGAGAAGAAAATTGAGCAGATACTCTTTGCTATCCCTTCGTGCCTTGAAGATGAGCGAAAGCGTATCCTTGATATATGCTCAGATACGAAGATACCCGTAAAGATAGTGCCCTTTATCGGTAATCTTGTATTTGACAGCGAAAACAAGACTATTATCAACCAGATACGCGATATCAAGGTCGAAGACCTTCTCGGACGCGAGCCTATCAAGTTCGATAACAAGGATATCCGTGATTTTATTGGCGGAAAGGTCTGCATGGTAACAGGCGGCGGCGGAAGTATAGGTTCCGAGCTGGTTCGTCAGATAGCCAAGTATAATCCCGAGAGAGTTATTATCGTTGATATTTACGAGAATAACGCCTATGATATCGAGCAGGAGCTTAAAATGGAATACGGCGATGAGTTATCGCTGGTAACTCTGATCGCTTCTGTAAGGGATTATTTCCGCATGAATCAGATATTCGATACATACAAGCCCGATGTTGTATTCCATGCAGCTGCCCATAAGCACGTACCTCTTATGGAGGTATCTCCAATGGAAGCTATCAAGAACAACATCATCGGTACATTTAATGTTGCTACTCTGGCACAGTATCATAACGTCGAAAAGTTTGTAATGATATCAACCGACAAGGCAGTTAACCCCACAAACGTAATGGGAGCTTCAAAGCGCTGCTGCGAGATGATAGTTCAGTATCTTGCACAGCAGCATGAAGGCAGAACAGAGTTTGTAACAACACGGTTCGGAAATGTTCTCGGCTCAAATGGTTCTGTAATCCCTCTTTTTAAGAGACAGATTGAGCAGGGGAAGCCTGTTACGGTCACTCACCCTGATATTATCCGTTATTTTATGACTATTCCTGAGGCTGTAAATCTTGTAATGGAGGCAGCTGCCATAGCTAACGGCGGAGAGATTTTTGTTCTTGACATGGGAAAGCCCGTCAAGATAGTAACTCTTGCAGAGAATCTTATCCGTATGTATGGCAAGGAGCCGTATAAAGATGTGGAGATAAAGTTCACAGGACTTCGTCCTGGCGAAAAGATAAAGGAAGAACTCCTCATGAATGAGGAAGGCTTACAGAAAACATCAAACAAACTCATATTTATCGGTAAACAGATAGAGATCGACGAAAGAAACTTTGCTTTCCGACTTAATGCACTGAGAAATGCCGCTCTCGAAAACAACGAGAAGGTTGCGGTAGACGCTCTTCACGATATGGTACCTACGTTCACAACTCCGGAAGCCTTCAATAGCAAGGAGCTCAAGAAGGAAACAATGGAAAAGGCTGCTGCGTCAGCTTAATAAATGCTTATCCGTTCCTTTCGGGGGATATTGATACAGCCGTTCTTGCGAACGGCTGTATTTTTTATTACGTATTATAAAAATAAAAACGGAGAACTTTTTCAGGTTCTCCGTTTTAGTTACTGATGATTACTTCTTAATTGGAAGTGAAGTAACCTTTTTAAGTAAATACTTCTGGATAGCCAGTGCATCACCTGTAGACATACCCGGTGATGAAAGATCACAGTCTGCATTGCTCTGGCCCTCTGCTGTAAGGTGGTTCTTATCAGTACCCTTAAGACCATACTTGTTTGGGTTTGAAAGTGCCTGCATTATAAGTACAACATCTGACATATCGACCTTACCGTCGCAGTTAGCGTCACCGTATGAAACGTTAGTTGGTGTGTCGTCGGTCTTAGAAGCCTCAGTCTTTGTTGTAGTTGTTGTTGTCTTTGAAGAATCAGACTTATTTGTGGTAGTAGTTGTTGTATCCTTGTCAACAACATACTTGCTGCTGTTGGTATCAGCCTTTGTTCCGTCTGGCTCTGTACCCCAGATAAGCTTGTCATCAGCGTAGAGTGTTACCTTATCTGTGATAGCAGAAGCAGCGTTTTCGTCCTCGAAGCTTACGAGGTCAGGGTAGCTGTAGTCGTTTGAAGAATCCCACTCAGGATAGATATTTGTTTCAGGATCCATCTTTGTTGTAAGAGCGAACTGATATACACGGCTGCCGTAGAACTTACAATCCTTCCATGTTACGTCAACGTAGTAAGTACCCTTGTCGTCGTACTTGACAGGATCGGAAAGTACAGCGTGAGACTTGTTGTTTGTATAACCTGCCTCCTGATCGTAGTCGATACGAGCAGTGATATAATCGATTCCGTAGCCCTGATCGATGAGCTCCTGAATATTGAAGTAGTATCTTGCCTTTACATCGCACTCAAATCTTGGAGGATTGATTGTTCTGTTGTGGAGAACAAGCTTGAGCTGGATACCGTCTTCCTTTTCCTGAGCCTTACCGCCTGATACGAAGTATCCAACAGGAAGCGGATCGCCGTTCTCGTCTACCTGATCGTAGCCGATAGCGTTGCTTGACATATCAAAGTCCTTGATGACGTAGTTTTCTTTTTCGTCAACCTTGCCCTTTGCACCGTAGTAGTGGTAAAGACCTGCAAGGTCGCCGCAGAAGCCTGCGTTATAGTCGTCGGTAACTTCGTTGTAGATGTAGTCCTTTGTCTCGTCAACGTGAACGTCCTTGAGGTCAGGACCGCCTACGAGAGCACCCCAGAGGGTATGTACCTGAACGATAGGATCGTCCATGCTCTGTGTAGCTGAGCAGTGTGATGAACGGTGGTGTGGGTGGCTTGCAAAGTTGGATTCATAACCTACTTCGTAAGAGTATCCCATTGGGTTTTTACCGAGGATGTATTCCATCTGAGCCTTTGCCCATGGGAGGAATGTCTCGTCGCCTGTGGTCTTTGCGTATACGCAAGCACAGAGTCCTGCAGCTGTATTGTAACGAGCTGAACCGTAGCCTGAAACAACTGCCCAGCCGTTAGGAGACTTAGCGATGAAGTCGCCGCTTGTTTCGCTGTCAGGAAGTTCAGGGATCTTATCGCAAGTCATAGGCATATTCCAGAGATAATCGTCTCTGCCGAAATACTTATGACCGTGAACCGGCTCATAGCCCCATGCAGAGCAGTCAGTTGTCTTTGAGCAGCCTGACCAGAACTCAAGGTTGTAACGGAAGATGTACCAGTCACGTGCAGTATTTGTAATAGGAGCAAGCTTTGCGAATACGCCGCCCCAAACAGTATCCCAGCAGTGAACCCAGATATTCTGCCAGCAGTTGCCTGTATCAGTAATGATACGCTTCATATAGCCTGTGTAAGCGTAAGAAGGCTGCTGACCTGTCTGAGCCTGTTCATCATATGAACCACTGTCAGAAATTGGCTTAGTAGTATCAACTGAGATAATATCATCTATGTAATCATAGTTTTCAGTGCAGTAGTAGAGCCATACAGCAGCCCATGCAAGCTCATCGTAGTCGTAGCTTGATGTATAGAAGCCGCCGTCGTAACCAAGGCTTGAGTTGCTTGGAACCATACCTGGCTTCCATTCCTCGATATGAGTTTCTACAGCGAAATCGTAGAGAGCCTTGGCGTACTTGAGACACTCGTCAGCGTAATCTGGATCGGTATCCTTGAAGTTGAGGTAGTTGATAGCCAGTGAAGCAGAAGCGCCTGCGCACTGGTCTGAAGCCGGCATCTCTGTTGTAGCGAAGTAAGCAGGACGCTTAACTGCACATGATGAAGAAGCAACCATTGTGTTGTCCTGCTGGAGCTCAGGAGGACACCAGTAGTTATGGTCGTTGTTACCTTCGCCGACCTGATAGCAGTATGCAACTACTTTTCCGTCACCGTCAAGGAATGTAGCCTTCATGAAGTAATCGTTGATCCAGCGGAGCTCGTCCTCAACGTGCTTGTCAAGACCGAGATCCTTATAGGAATCGCGGAACTCATAATAACCCCAGCCTACAGTAGAAGCTGAATAGCTGCCTGGGAGACCGAACTTTACGTGGTCACCTGCGTCGTGCCAGCCGCCTGTGAGGTCAACAGTACCGTTTCCGTCGGGATCAAGGTACTTCTTGTTTGCTTCTATAAACTTTTCGGACATATTTACGCCTACATAAAGATCCGGATCGTCGTCGCCGAGATTTGGATTCGCCTTGCCTTCGTCGCCCTGACCAAGTCCCTGATCCTCCTTGAGCTGATCGTCGGTCTTACCCTTTCCGACAGTCGGCATAGGACTCATTGGCTTGAGCGGGATCTCACCGTCGATAACGTGACAGTTAGCACGCCATGAGTAGTAACCGTCATCTGCTACCTTGTCGCCGCACTTGTTTGCGTCGTAGAAACAAAGTGCGAGCTGCAGTGCTTCAGCGTAGTTGTGGTAATTGTTTTCTTTGCCCTCGGTGATGACCGCGGCGTTTGCGCTTGTCGCGATACCGCTTGATAAGAGAGTTGCGGCAGCAGACAGGCAGGCTAAGGATTTCTTGAATATCTTCGCCCTCTTCATTTAAGATCTTCCTTTCAAGAATGATTATTGTCTGAGCTTTTTATCGTCATAGCTCAGTAAAGACATTTATTTGAGCAGATTCTTCCCCTTGAGTCTGTCAAAAACAATATTATAGCCGTCGTTTCCGTCTTTGAGGGAACGGTTTACTCTGCTGATTGTAGCAGTGCTTGCTCCTGTTTCGGTAACGATACTGTTGTAGACTCTGTGCTCGTCGAGGAGCTTTGCAACGTGGAGACGCTGAGCAAAGGATTTCAGCTCGATGCTTGTACAGAGATCATCAAAAAACTTATAGCAGTCGTCGACGGATTCAAGTGTAAGGATGGCTTCAAAGAGCAGATCCATACTTTCTGATTTGATTTTTTCGATCATTACAATTCTCCAATCTGCCATAAAGGCATAATTAAACAGTTTTATACTTTACATTGTAACACATTATTACGCAAAAGTAAAGTGTTTTTTTGAAAAGCAGCTTTACTTTTTGTTTAATGAAATATAAGTATACTATTATTTATACCTTTGTGTAAATGATACCATAGAATCAACAAAAAGTAAAGGATATTTTGTGAATTTCGCAATTTTTGGCGTAACGCACCAAATTACCGCAAGATTTCGTACAAAAGAACTATTTTCCTGCTTTAATTATTGTTGATAAAGAATTGTTGGTATCTATTTTTAATTTTGGTAGGATTGTGATTTAATTTTGTTTTGCATGAGATGATAAAATATGTTGATGTTTTCCCGTGAGGGGTTGAAATTGTTTCGTTTTTATAGTATAATAAATTTAAGCCTATATTTTTGGCTGAAAGGATTAATATGATACCAACAGAAATGCGGTGATTTTATGGAACAGACCATTAAAAGTGATAAAAATATTGAAGAGAGCAACATTCTTTACACAGTTGCGATGAGAGGTCTTGTTGCGTTTCCGAAAATGGTAATGCACTTTGATGTTTCAAGAGCGAAGTCTATCTCCGCTATAGAGCATTCTCTTAAAGAGGGGGGTAAGCTTTTTCTTGTAACTCAGCATGAGGCTTATATAGACAACCCCAAGGCGTCCGACCTTTACAAGGTGGGAGTAGTTGCAGAGATAAAGCAGGTCCTCAAGCTTCCTGACAATATCATGAAAGTGCTTGTGGAGGGCGTATACAAGGCAAATCTTGTCCGTCTTATCGACGACGGAGAAGTTCTTAAGGCTGAGGTAAAGCGCACGCCTACATATTCCCGTGCAAAGTTCGATGAGGTAGAGGCTGAGGCGCTTATGCGTTCAGTCAAGGACGTTTTTGAGAGATACGCTTCTTTCTTTCCGAAAATGCCAAAGGAGCTTCTTACGTCTATAATGACACAGGATTCTCCTCTGAAACTCTTTGAAACTGTTACCTTCAACTGCAACCTCAACTACAGAGACAAGCAGACTCTTCTTGAAGAGACAAATGTTATAAACAAGCTGTCAGTACTTTTTGCCTGTCTTACTTCCGAAGTAGAGATACTTGAACTTGAAAACCTTATCAATGAGCAGACAAAAAACAGCATAGATAAGGGACAGCGAGAGTTCTATCTGCGTGAGCAGCTCCGTGTTATTCAGGAGCAACTGGGCGAGGATGAGGGCGAAGAGGCTTTCGGCTACATCAATGATATAATGGAGCTCAAGATAGATGAAAAGAGCAGGGAAAAGCTTTTGAAAGAAGCCGATAAGCTTACAAAGCTCCCGCCTTCATCACAGGAAGCCTTTGTTATCAAGAATTATCTTGATACAGTGCTTGATCTTCCATGGGGCAAGTACACAAAGGCTAAGCTCTCAATGGATAAGGCAGAGGCAGTCCTCGAAAAGGATCATTACGGTCTCAAGAAGGTCAAGGAAAGAATACTCGAATTCCTTGCTGTTCATATGCTCAATCCCGAGATAAAGGGACAGATTATCTGTCTTGCAGGCCCTCCCGGTATCGGTAAGACGTCTATTGCTAAGTCCATAGCAAAGGCTATGGGACGAAAGTATGCAAGAGTTTCTCTTGGCGGCGTAAGAGATGAAGCAGATATCCGCGGTCACAGAAAGACCTATGTCGGCGCGATGCCGGGACGTGTCATCACTGCACTTACACAGGCAGGCTCTGCAAATCCGCTGATACTCTTTGATGAGATCGATAAGCTTTGCAGTGATATAAAGGGCGATCCGTCCTCTGCGATGCTTGAAGTTCTTGACGCAGAGCAGAACTATGCGTTCCGCGATCACTTTATAGAAGTGCCTTTTGACCTTAGCAAGGCAGTATTCATTACTACAGCAAATAACGTAAGCGCTATACCTGCGCCTCTTCTTGACCGTATGGAGGTCATAGAGCTCCCGAGCTATACAGCTGAGGAGAAATTCCATATTGCAAAGGAACACCTTGTGCCAAAGCAGCTCAAGGAGCACGGATTGAAGGCTTCACAGCTGAGAATTACCGATGACGCTATCAATGAGCTTATCCAGTATTATACCAAGGAGGCAGGCGTTCGTTCACTTGAAAGAAGCATTGCTTCACTTTGCAGAAAGACTGCCAAGAAGATAGCTGCTGACGAGGCAAAGCGTGTTAGCATAAAGGCTAAGGATATCAATAGCTACCTTGGTATCAGAAAGTACCTCAGTGACCTGTCATCACAGAAGGATCAGGTAGGCGTTGTAAACGGTCTCGCATGGACATCTGTCGGCGGTGTGCTTATGCCAATTGAAGTTCTTGTAATGAAGGGAACAGGCAAAATCGAGGTAACAGGCTCACTCGGTGAGGTAATGAAGGAAAGCTCCAGAATTGCTGTAAGCTATGTGCGCAGCATTGCCGACAAATACAAGATAGATCCTGATTTCTATAAGGATAACGATCTGCATATCCACGCTCCCGAGGGCGCAGTCCCCAAGGACGGCCCGTCGGCAGGCGTGACTATGACTACCGCGCTTGTATCTGCTCTTTCAGGCTTAAAGGTTCGTTCAGACGTTGCAATGACAGGTGAGGTGACTCTTCACGGAAAGGTTCTGCCCATAGGCGGACTCCGCGAAAAGACAATGGCGGCTTATAAGGCTGGCATAAAGACAGTTATTATCCCTGTGGCAAACAAGCCTGACCTTGAAGAAGTAGATCAGGTGGTAAAGGACGCAATTGAATTCGTATACGCAGAGAATCTGAAAGATGTTCTTGATACAGCACTGATAAAGTAAACAGGAGGGAACAGCGTGAAGCTAAATTACAACAAAGCGGAATTTACCGCTGCATATGGTAAGTTCTCGCAGATACCTGCTCCCGAAAGGATAGAGATAGCATTTGCAGGGCACTCAAATGTTGGCAAATCCACTCTTATCAATAAGCTTTTCAACAGAAAGAATCTTGCGAGAGTCAGCTCAGTTCCGGGAAAAACTGCTACTATCAATTTTTACGGACTTGAAAACCTTTATTTTGTCGATCTGCCGGGATACGGCTATGCTAAGGTGTCAAAGTCCGAAAAAGACCGCTGGGCAGGACTTATCGAAGGATATCTCGGCTCTGACAGAGATATCAGGCTTGTATTCATGCTTGTTGATATGCGTCATGCTCCAACAAAAGATGATGTTCATATGATAAATTATCTTATAGATACGGAAATGCCTTTTGTACTTGTGCTGACAAAGGCTGATAAGCTGAACAAGACAGAACGTGCAAAGCGCATGGAGGCTTTCAAGGACGAGATACCGTGCTTTGAGGATATCCACTCAATTCCGTTTTCATCACAGACGTTTGAGGGCGTTGAGGAGCTCAGACAGATAGTTGAGGATATCGCAGACGACAATGACGTCGCTGACGAATAAATTATACCCGAAAGGATTGTTAAAAATGTTTGTATCCGAAAATTTAAGTGTCAACAGCGCTGGGCATCTGGCTATCGGCGGCGTTGATACGGTGGAGCTTGCAAAAGAATACGGCACTCCGCTATATGTCATGGACGAACAGGTCATAAGGAACAGCCTGCGCCGATTCCATGACAGTATGAACAAGTATTATGACGGAAAAGGCGAAGTTCACTACGCAAGCAAGGCTTTTTCCTGCATGGAGATGTGCAGGGTGGTTGCCAGTGAGGGCGACGGACTCGACGCTGTTTCCATAGGCGAGCTGTACACAGCTTATAAGGCAGGCTTCCCAATGGAGAAAGTCGGTTTTCACGGCAATAACAAGACAGATGAAGAGCTCAGATATGCTCTGGAATACAAGGTCGGACACATAATCGTTGACAATATCAGCGAGCTTCACAGACTCGAAGCTATTGCAGGGGAAATGAATGCGAAGCCGAGCATAATGTTCAGAATCAAGCCAGGTATCGACGCTCATACTCACGATTTCGTAAAGACAGGACAGATAGACAGTAAATTCGGCTTTGCCCTTGAAACATGTGAAGCTTTTGAGGCTGTTAAAGAGGCTGTAAACTGTAAAAACGTACATCTTGCAGGCTTACACTGCCATATCGGTTCTCAGATATTTGATATTGCGCCTTTTGAAGAAGCAGCAAAGGTAATGCTTGGCTTTATCGCCGAGATAAAGGCGAAGTTGGACTTTGTTGTCGAGGGACTTAATCTCGGCGGCGGTTTTGGTATCAAATACCTTAATGAACATGATCCTGCGCCTTTTGAAGTATACCTTGAAAGAGTATCCTCTGTTGTCAAGAGTGAGTGCGCAAGACTTGGCATTGAGCTCCCGAAGATGTTTATCGAGCCTGGACGTTCTATTGCAGCGCCCGCAGGTATAACTCTTTACACAGTAGGTGCACGTAAGGTTATCCCGAATATCAGAACATATATATCCGTAGACGGAGGCATGGCTGATAATCCGAGATATATCCTTTACGGCTCTGAGTATGACGCTGTAGTTGCCAATAAAGCAAATGAAGAGCGTACAGAGAAGGTAACTATTGCAGGTAAATGCTGCGAGAGCGGAGACCTTATCGGTGAGAATATGCCGCTTCAGCACGCAGAATCAGGTGATATCATCGCGGTGTGCGCTACAGGTGCTTATAATTACTCTATGTCGTCGAACTACAACAGACTTCAGAAGCCTGCGGTGGTATTTGTAAACGAGGGTAATTCAAGAGTGGTTGTCAAGAGAGAAACACTTGATGACATAATCAGAAACGATATATAATGAAAAAACGGACAAGAGTTATTCTTGTCCGTTTTTTATGTTTCTGAATATAGTTTGCCCTGCCATGTGTCAAGTTCGGCAAGACACTTGTCGATTCCTCCAAGAACGGCGATTTTATCAGCACTCCACATTGGGGCGATGAGTTTGCTTTTGTCTCCGTCGCCTGTGATGCGTTCTATAACAGTTTCGGGAGGAAGAAGCTCGAGCTGATGAGCTATGATATCAATATACTCGTCACGTTCAAGGAGCTTGAATTCTCCATTTGAGTACATATCAGCCAGTTTTGTGCCTTTTATAACGTGGAGCATTTGAAGCTTTACGGCTTCGGGACGAAGCAACGCAAGTTCCTTTGCTGTTTCAAGCATATCGTCTTTGCTTTCATATGGAAGTCCGTTTATAACGTGCAGACAGGTACGGATACCTGCATTTTTTAGCTTATAATAGCCCTTTTTGAACTCCTTGTGGGAACAGCACCGATTTATGAGAGAAATGGTATTTTCATGACAGCTTTGCATACCAAGCTCGACAGTTAGATGAGTTTTGCTGTTTAATTCTTTAAGAAGCGCCATAATATCATCAGAAAGGCAGTCTGCGCGTGTGCCGATAGAAATCCCGAACACATTCGGAAATTGCAGTGCAGTATAATAAGCCTTGCGGAGAAGCTTAACAGGTGCATATGTGTTTGTATTTGCCTGAAAATATGCTGTGAATTCAGCGTTATCGCCGTATTTTGAGCATATTCTGTCTTTTTCAAGTCTGAGCTGAGCTTCTATGTCAACCTCTCCGTGAGTGAAGTAGCCGCTTCCGCCGTCGCAGAATATACAGCCGCCTGTACCCTTTGAACCGTCGATATTAGGACAGGTCAGCCCAAGGTCAATTACGGCTTTGTAAATTTTCTTTCCGAAATTCTGCTTGTTGTAATAATTTAATGTATTATACCGCTTGTTATCGTTTGAATATTTAAATGGATTGTTGCCCATAGTAGCCTCCTTTTGAAAAATATGTTATCATATAACCTCTGTTTTGTCAATATTTAGTGTAAAAAATAAAATATCGCAATATATGGTTCAATTGTCTATTGACATTTTGCACAAAATGAGTTAAAATGTAATAGTAATCAAATTTCGAGGTCATCATATGAATGGTAAGAATATTATTCTGATCGGTATGCCAGCTGTAGGAAAAAGCACAGTGGGCGTTATTCTGGCGAAATTGCTGGGTTACAGCTTCGTTGATACCGATCTTGTGATACAAAAAAGTGAAGGAAAGCTTCTAAAAAATATAATTGCTGAAAATGGGATAGACGGTTTTATCGAGATTGAAAACCGTATTTTAAGCAAGCTTGATATCGTAAATTCGGTTATTTCTACGGGCGGCAGCGTTATTTACGGTGACGAAGCCATGAAGAATCTTTCACGCAATGGTATTGTGATATATCTTAAGCTTGACTATAATAAGCTGAAATATCGCCTGCATAATATCAAGAACCGAGGCGTTGTCATCAGGGAAGGGCAGTCTTTGAGTTCGCTTTATCGCGAAAGAGCCCCACTTTACGAGAAATATGCCGATATCATCATAGATGAAAACGGCTGCAGCATTGAAAAAACAGTCAATAAGATAATGGATAGCCTTGATGGTGCTTTGTAAGAGTTGTACAATTCGGTGCATAAAAAAAAGCGCTTTTGCACAATTTTATCCTTTATTTGAAAAAGTGCTTTGACATTTAGCTAATTATGTGTTATAATGTAAAGTAGGATTATTATTATAAAGTAATTATAAGACTTCCGTGCCGTTTATGCAGCAAAACTGCTCTGGCTTGCGGATATCGGAAAGGAACAAAAATGTCTAAAATAATTGCTGTTACTTCAGGAAAAGGCGGTACAGGAAAGTCTACCGTATGTGCAGGTATAGGTTATACTCTTGCAAAGCAGGGACACAGGACTCTTATCATTGAGCTCGACTTCGGTCTGAGATGTCTTGATATCATCTTCGGTGTTGAAGAGAATATCAAATATGATCTCGGCGATGTCCTCAGCGGCAAGAAAAGTGCTCTCGACGCTGTTGCACAGATTCCTATGGCTTCAAATCTCAATATCCTGTGTGCTCCGAAAACTCTTACAGCGGTAAACGCAGAACAGATCGTTGATATCTGCCGTTCTGTAAAGAAGTATTTCGAGTATATCATCATCGATACAGGTGCTGGTATCAATTCTCATGTATTTGATATCGTTGAACAGGCTAACCTTATACTCGTTATCTCAACTCCTGATCCTGTATGTATCAGAGACGCCAGCCTTATGTCAGACGAGTTCTACAACAGAGGCAATAAAAGCCAGAGACTTATCATCAACAAGATAAGCAAGAAGATCATCGGCAGCGAGCTCATCTCCAACCTTGACGAGATAATCGATAAGGTCGGCGTACAGCTTATCGGTGTTATCCCCGATGACTTCAAGATGACAGTTGCAACAGGAAAGGGAAATCCTATCCCGACAGACAGCGAAGCCCTCAAGGCTTTCGATGCTATCTCAAAGAGACTTGGCGGAGAGTTTGTTCCGCTTACAGTAAAAACTGTATAAACATGAAAAAATCATTCCGCTTTGCGGGGAAAGGGCAGAAATATGAAGATAGCAATTATAGCACATGATGCAAAAAAAGAGCTTATGGTGCAGTTCTGCAGCGCTTACTGCGGAATATTATCCAAGCACACGATTATTGCTACAAATACTACAGGCAAGCAGGTAAGCGAAGCAACAGGACTTCCTATCAAGAGATATCTCAGCGGTCAGGGCGGAGCAGAGCAGATACTCGCACTTCTCTCATGTAATGAAGTCGATGTCCTCCTTTTCTTCCGTGATCCTATCAACCCCAAGGCAGCAGATGTTCACGGTATGAATCTTCTCAGACTCTGTGACGTTCATAACGTACCTGTTGCTACAAATATCGCTACCGCAGAAGCGCTGATACTCGCTCTTGAAAGAGGCGATCTTGATTGGCGTGAGGTCGGTAACCCCAGCATCTAAATCTTTAATTGTCCCTTTTAAAGGGACAATTTTCATGTAAAAACAAACAGGAAAGGCTTGAAATCTATGGCAATTAATATCAAACGCCCAAACGGCACCGAAGATGTTCTTCCGAAGGATGTCTATAAATGGCATACTGTTGAGAAGATCACAAGAGATACCGCTGAAAGCTTTGGTTTTTCGGAATTAAGGTTTCCTACCTTTGAGAATACAGACCTTTTTCTGCGCTCTGTGGGCGAAACTACAGACGTAGTTCAGAAAGAAATGTATACAGTAAAGGCTAAGGAGACAGAATTTACTCTTCGTCCAGAGGGTACAGCAGGCGCTATCCGTGCAATGCTGCAAAACGGACTTCTTAACGAGGCTTTGCCCCAGAAAATATTCTATATCATATCTTGTTTCCGTCACGAAAGGCCACAGGCGGGAAGACTTCGTGAATTCCATCAGTTTGGACTTGAAATGGCAGGAAGCCCTGCTCCTACAGCAGACGCAGAGGTAATTTGCCTTGCCAAGAATATTCTCGACAGACTTGGTATGAAAAATATCGAGCTTCACATCAATTCTATCGGCTGTCCGATCTGCCGTGCCAAATATCATGAAGCTCTCAAAGCTTTTTTTGAGCCTCACAAGGACGAACTCTGCGATACCTGTAAGGAAAGACTTGTCAAGAATCCAATGCGTCTCCTTGACTGTAAAAGCCCCGAGGATCGCGAGATCGCTAAGGACGCACCTGTTATACTTGATTATCTCTGTGAAGAGTGCAGCGAGCATTTTGCAAAGCTGAAGAAATACCTTGATAATGCAGGCATTGCCTACACTGTAGATCCAAAGATAGTTCGCGGACTTGACTACTACACAAAAACAGTTTTTGAGTTCATTACTACTGAAATTGGCGCACAGGGAACAGTATGCGGCGGCGGAAGATACGACGGACTTATCGAGCAGCTCGGCGGTCAGCATACACCTGCGCTTGGTTTTGGCATGGGTATCGAACGTCTTCTCCTTGTTATGGATAAGCAGAATTGCGATTATCTTTCTCCTAAAAAGTGCGACATCTATTTCGCAACAATGGGTGACGCTGCCCTTGAAAAGGCAATGGAGCTCACAAGAGGACTTCGTGAGTACGGCTACTGCGCAGAGTACGACCTCATGGGCAGGGGCATAAAGGCTCAGATGAAGTACGCTAATAAGATAGGCGCTGTTTATACCGTTGTTCTTGGCGACAACGAGCTCGCAGACGGCAAGGCTAAGCTTAAAGAAATGGAAAGCGGCAAGGAGACAGAGATTCTTCTTAACGATAAATTTACATCAAACTTTGAAAATGAATATTTCAATAAAGTCCTCGACGTAATGGACGCTGAGGGCGGTCCAATGTTCGCATTTACAGGGGAGGATAAGTACAATGGCAGATAGTATGAAAGGTCTTAAGCGTACTCACTACTGCGGAGAAGTTACCGAAGCAGGCAAGGAAGTCGTTGTAGGCGGATTTGTTGACAGAATAAGAGACAAGGGCGGAGTTATTTTCGTTGTTTTAAGAGACAGAACAGGTGTTGTTCAGCTTCTTTTCAACGACGAAACTGACCGTGAGCTCTTTGATAAGGCAGCGAGCTGCAAGAGTGAATATGTTCTCATGGCTAAGGGCGAAGTTCGTGAACGTGAGAGCAAAAATGACAAGCTCAAGACAGGTAATGTCGAGATATTCGTTACTGACCTTAGAATACTTGCAAAGGCTCAGACACCGCCTTTCGAGATAGTTAACGAGACAAAGGTAAACGACGAGCTCCGTCTTAAATACCGTTATCTTGACCTCAGACGCGCACCGCTCCAGCAGAATATCATCATGCGTCATGAGATCGCTAAGGTAACAAGAGAGTATTTCTATGAGAAGGGATTCCTTGAAATAGAGACTCCTATGATGATGAAGTCTACTCCTGAGGGAGCAAGAGACTATCTTATTCCGTCAAGAGTACATCAGGGCAAGTTCTATGCTCTGCCGCAGTCTCCTCAGATATATAAGCAGCTTCTTATGGTATCGGGATATGACAGATATATCCAGCTTGCACGTTGCTTCCGCGATGAGGATCTCCGTGCAGACAGACAGCCTGAGTTCACACAGATAGACCTTGAGATGTCATTTGTTGACGCTGATGATATTCAGGAGTGTGTTGAGGGCTTTATCCAGCGCGTATTCAAGGAAGTTATCGGTGTTGACGTACCGACTCCGCTTCCAAGACTTACCTTTGCTGACGCTATGAACCGCTACGGCTCTGATAAGCCTGATACACGTTTCGGTTTTGAGATTCAGGATATCACCGATACAGTCAAGGATATAGACTTCGTAGTATTCAAGAACGCTATTGAAGAGGGCGGCTCTGTACGTGCTATCAATGTTAAGAACGGTGCGGCTACATATACACGTAAGGAGATTGACAAGCTTGTTGAGCACGCAAAGGGTATCGGCGCTAAGGGACTTGCTTATATCCGCTGGGCTGACGAGCCTAACTGCTCATTCAAGAAGTTCCTTGCTGAGGGCGACCTCGAAAAGATATGCTCTGCTGTTGACGCACATGAGGGAGACCTTGTGCTTATCTGTGCTGATAAGACCAAGACTGTTCTTGCAACTCTCGGCGCAATAAGACTTATCTGCGGCAAGAGACTGGAAGTTATCCCCGAGGATCAGTACAACTTCCTCTGGATAACAGAAATGCCTTTCTTTGAGCACGATGACGAGAACAATACATGGGTTGCTGCACATCACCCGTTCACTATGCCTATGGAGGAGTGTCTTGAATACCTCGATACCGATCCTGCTAATGTACGTGCAAAGGCTTGGGACCTTGTGCTTAACGGCACTGAGCTTTCAAGCGGCTCTATGCGTATTACTGATTATGAGCTCCAGCAGAAGATGTTTGAGGCTCTCGGCATGACTGACGAGGAGATACAGGCTAAGTTCGGATTTCTCGTTGACGCATACCGTTACGGCGCACCGCCTCACGGTGGTATGGGTATCGGACTTGACCGTCTTGCTATGATAATGTGCAAGGCTGACAGTCTCCGTGATGTAACTGCATTCCCGAAGGTTCAGAACGCAAGCGAGCTTATGTCTGAATGTCCGTCATCTGTTGACGATGAGAGCCTTGAAGTTCTCGGCATCAGCGTTGTGAAAAAAGAAGATGAGTAATCGTTTTTACGCTGTATGCGGTATACTTGACATAGATGGGAAGATACTTTTTGTAAGGCATACATATGGTCCTGCAAAGGAGCGTATACTTATCCCCGGAGGCTATGTCAAGGAGGGCGAGCTGCCAACTTCGGCAGTCAAGCGGGAATTCTTTGAGGAAACAGGCGTAAATGCAGAAGCTGAGTCGGTATTTGCCGTTCAGTTTCGTACCGAGCAGTGGATAATCGTATTCAAGCTTAAATATATCTCAGGTGAACCACACTCCGACGGCTATGAAAACAGTGAAGTACTGCTGCTTACTCCGCAGGAGGCTGTGGAAAGGCCTGATATAACCAATATGAGCCGCGCTATTCTGAAAGCGTACATTGATAATGTCGATAATACACTTGAAAAAGGAGATTATCGGTCAATTACACTTAAAGCAGGCGAATATGAAATATTTGGTGTTTAAAAAATACACAAATTTATTAATATGCATTGACATTTTAATTGAATTGGTGTATAATATTAACTGTACCATGAAAAACATCTAAGGGAGCTGTCTGTAGGATAAGCTCCCTTTGCGTTTATTTGTAAATTTATTCATAATTTATATATTGACTGCAATAAAATTAGGTGTTATAATCTTAATATTAAATGACCAATAGTCATTTTAGGGAGGTATGACAATGGCGTCAGAAGCTGTTAAAAAAATTCTTGAAGCCGAAGCGCTCTCCGATAAGAAAAATGCGGAGGCACGTAAAAAGCGTGACGAGATAATTGACGCTGCCTCGGGAAGATCTTCGCTTGCTATTCAGAAAAGGCTCAGCGAAGCACATTCAGAGGTCGCAAAGCTAAAGGCTGATTTCGATGAAAAGTTCAAGACTTATGAAAAGAAAGCCGAGAGCGAATGTGAAAAAAACATTGATAGTATAAAGCAAAAGGCTGAAAAAAATATGGCGTTAGCTGTTGATGAGATAATCAGCAGATTCTTTTGATTTTGCTCTTGAAAAGGAGTGTGATGTAAAATATGGCGAAGCTCAGAATGAAAAAAATCGAGCTTATTGCTATGCTCACGGACAGTAAGAAGATCATCGAGCTGCTTCAGCGGCGAGGTGTTGTAGAGATATCCAAGAATGATGATGAAGAGCTTGAAAACACCAATGTGACAGCTGTTGTGGGAGAATTCGATAAGTTCCGAAACACCGCAGTTCAGGCGCTGGAGATAATAGACAGCTATTTCCCCGAAAAGGTTGGATTAGCCGATATGTTCAGCGGCAAGACTGAGGTTGAAAAGCATGAATTCGGAAAAGAAGCCATGCAAATGGAAAAAGTGATGTCTGCTGCAAATGAAATTATTAAAAATCAGCGTATCATTACAGAATCCAACGCGAGTATTTCTCAGCTTGAGATAAAGTGCGATATGCTTGAAAGGTGGACGCCTCTTGACGTTCCGCTGAACTTTAAGGGAACAGCTTCAACATCGGCGTATATCGGTACTTTGCCGTATCAGATAACGGGGGAGGAGCTTGAACAGCAGCTGCCTGATAATTGCAGCGTCGAAGTTGTCAGCGGTTCAAAGGAACAGACTAACCTGTTTATCCTATGCAGCAAGGATTCCTATGAAGAAGCAGGGGATAAGCTGCGAAAGCTTGCCTTTGCGACGGTCTCCGAGCCTGAAAGCAAGACTCCAAACGAGTTGATAGCTTCTTATAAAGAAGAAGCAGAAAAGCTTGAAAAGAAGATAGAGGACGCGAAGAGCTCCATAGAAAAGCTAACGGAGAATCGAAAACAGCTTCGGTTTGTTATTGATTATCTGCAAATGCGTAAGGAGAAGTACGACGCCCTCAGTGGTCTTGGTTTCACGGAGAGCACATTCGTACTTACAGGTTATATCCCCGAGAAATATGCGGAATCCCTGAAAAAGGAGATCGAAGCCAAATACACTGCGGCAATAACGTTTACCGATCCTACGGACGAGGACGATGTTCCTGTTTTGCTTGAAAACAGTAAGTTCTCCGCACCTGTAGAGGGAATCACGAAGATGTATGCAATGCCGGGCAAGGGCGATGTCGATCCTACGCCTGTAATGTCGTTCTTCTATTACCTGTTCTTCGGAATGATGTTATCCGACGCAGGCTACGGAATCCTTATGATAATCGGAACTACCATAGCTTTGAAGAAGTTCAAGCTTGAAACAAGCATGAAGAAAACTCTGACAATGTTCCGAAACTGCGGTATCTCCACAGTGTTCTGGGGAGCGCTCTTCGGAAGCTGGTTCGGAGATATTGCACAGGTAGTTGCAAGGAACTTCTTTGATAAGGAGATAGGCAGTCTTGCACTTTGGTTCGAGCCGCTTACCGATCCTGTAAAGCTTCTTCTGGTCTCATTCGGACTGGGAATACTTCATCTGTTCCTCGGCGTTGCCGTGGCATTCAAGATGACATGGGACAGCGGCAAAAAGCTTGACGCAATATTTGACGCACTGCCTATATATCTGATAGTTCTCGGAGTTGCTCCATTAGGTGCGGGAATGTTCATACAAGTGCCTGATGTGCTCAGCAAAACAGGTATATATATGCTTATTACAGGCGTTATAATACTTGTTCTGACGGCAGGTAGAACATCAAAGTCCATATTCGGCAAGTTTTTCGGCGGACTGTATGCACTGTATAATACAGCCACAGGCTACTTCGGAGATATCCTGTCTTATTCGAGACTTCTTGCTCTCGGACTTGCAACAGGAAGTATCGCCAGCGTTATCAATCTTATCGGTACAATGCCCGAAAATAAGGTGTTCAAGCTCATACTTCTGATAATCGTATTCGTTGTCGGACATATAGCAAACCTTGCGATAAATCTGCTGGGTGCGTATGTTCATACGGACAGACTACAGTTCGTTGAGCTTTTCAGTAAATTCTACACAGGCGGCGGAAGAGAATTTGCACCGCTCACTGTAAATACCAAGTATATAAAATTCAAGGAGGAAAATTCAAATGACTAACGGTTTAGTATTAGCAATTATAGGAGCTGCTCTTGCAGCACTTTTAGCAGGTATCGGTTCTGCAAAGGGCGTAAGCCTTGTGGGTGAGGCTGCTTCGGGAGTAGTTTCCGTTGATCCTTCAAAATTCAGCAAGGTGCTGGTTCTTGAGCTTCTCCCGGGTACACAGGGACTTTACGGACTCATAGCAGCTATGTTCATTCTTCTTCGTACAGGCGTTCTCGGCGGCGGCGCTGCTGAGCTCACAGTTTAGCAGGGACTCGGTTTCCTTGCAGCTTCACTTCCAATCGCAGTAGTTGGTCTTATCTCAGGTATCATGCAGGGCAGAACAGCAGCTGCCGGTGTAAGCATCACAGCTAAGAAGCCAGACCACAACGGTAAGGCTATCATCATGGCTGCTATGGTAGAGACATATGCTATCCTTGCACTTCTTATATCAGTTCTTATGATATTGAACATCACAGTATGACGGAGGTGGGAATATGTCAGGACTTGACGAGATTCTTAACCTCATCGAAACTCAGCAGCAGCAGGGAGAAGAGCTTATCTTGAAAGCTGCCAAAAGCAAAGCAGCTGCAATAAAGGCTGAGGGCGACAAAAAAGCTCAGACAGCCTACGAAGATTTTATGCACATGTCAAAGGAACAGGCAGAAAAAGATTACGAAAACGCCTGCAATTCCGCTGATGCAGAAATGAAGCGCCGCATTCTTGCCTGCAAGGTAGGAATTATTGATGAAGCTATTGAAAAGACTGTTGCTAAGTTGAAGGCATTGCCTGATAATGAGTATTTTCAGCTTATCATAAAGCTTGCAGAGCATCACAGCCAGCCTGAAAAAGGTGTGCTGTCTCTATGCAGCAAGGATCTTGCAAGAGTTCCTGCGGATTTTGAAAGCAAGCTTAACGAGAGTATCAATAAAAAAGGCGGAAGTATAACTCTTTCAAAAGAAGCTGCCGATATCGAGGACGGTTTCATACTAAGCTATGGACTTATTTCGGAAAATTGCAGTTTCCGTGCAATTATCGAATCCGAAAAGGATGAGATAAGAGATACGGCTGCGAGAGCGCTATTCAAAGATTGAGTATAAAGGAGAAAAACAATGGAACTGGAAAGAATTATTGATTTTTTTACTAATGCAAGTACAGGTGACCTTATATTCAATGGTGTAATTCTTTTTTTGATAGTTATTCTAATATGCGGAAATCTGTATATTATTTTCAATATTAAACGATGGCTTAAGAGAATTGAGAATGAGATACAAATATCGAATAGACATCTTGCTCATCTGGATCCTAATAACTATCCAGAAGCGAGAGATGTTGATATAAATAGGTGATATCATGAACGATACAAAATACGCAAACGCCGTGGGCGCTGTCAGAGCAATGGAAAATTCACTGCTTACCAGAACCGATATAGATCAGCTTATAAATTCAAGGAATAAAGCTGAGATATCATCTATTATACAGTCAAGAAGCGGTTCGAACAGCAGTGAGAGTCTTTCCGACGTATGGGCAATGCTCAGGGCATATGCTCCCGACTGCAAAGAACTTCCCATACTGCTATACAGAAATGATTTTCATAATCTGAAAGCTGTGCTGAAAGCTATAATCTCCAACAGAGAGCCTAAACAGTATTATATCGAACCTTCAAACGTGGAGCTTACAACGCTTGTTGAAGCCATAAATTCAAAGGAGTATGATGAACTCCCTAATTATATGCAGAGCACAGCTGAAGAGGCATATGAGCTCATCACACAGACTCTTGACGGTCAGCTTTCGGATTCGCTTATAGATATGGCTGCACTTAAGGCTATGCAGAAAAGCGCTGAGGAGTGCGGCAGCAGTTTTATGCAGAAATATGCTGAGCTTCTGACTGTATGCGCTGATATCAAGACTGCTTACAGATGCAGTATTCTCGGCAAAAGTGCTCAATTCATGGAAAGCGCCATATGCGGCAGCAGCGAGCTTGACAAGGAGCAGCTTATAAGAGCTGCGCTTGGCGGCATAGAATCACTTTTCAGTTATCTTGAGGGTACAGCTTACAGTGACGCAGCGGCACTTCTGAAAGACTCTGCGGCGCAGTACGAAAAGTGGTGCGATGACGTTATCATGGAGCTTGCAGAGACTGCACGTATGCAGGCATTCGGCTCGGAGCCTCTTGCGGCATATTTTATTGCTAAAGAAGCCGAGATAAAGAATCTTCGCATTCTCTCAGTATGTAAAGAATTCGGCGCAGACAAGGAAACTATTACGGAAAGGATGAGAAAGCTATATGTATAAAGCAGCAGTTATAGGCGACAGCGCAAGCGTGTCGGGTTTTGCGGCTCTTGGGCTTTCTGTATTCCGTGAGACTGAGCCTGAAAAGATAACCAAGCTTATTTCAAGACTTGCAGCCAATGATTTCGCTGTTATATATATAACCGAGCCTGCGGCTGCGCTTGTGAGAGATACAATAAACAAATATCGGAGCAGCAAGCTTCCGTCCATTGTTCTTATACCTGCCATAGAGGGCAACACAGGTGAAGGTGTAAGAGCACTGCACGAAGCGGTTGAAAAGGCTGTTGGTTCCGATATATTAAATTAGGAAAGAGGCGGATAAGCAGAAATGAACAGCAAAGGTACAGTAGTTAAAATATCAGGACCGCTTGTAGTTGCCGAGGGCATGAGAGATGCCAATATGTTTGACGTTGTCCGCGTCAGCGAGAAGCGTCTTATCGGTGAGATAATCGAAATGCACGGTGACCGTGCTTCAATACAGGTTTACGAAGAAACATCAGGACTTGGTACAGGCGAAGCTGTAGAATCTACAGGCGAGCCTATGAGCGTTGAGCTCGGTCCGGGTCTTATCGGAAGTATCTTCGACGGTATCCAGCGTCCCCTTGACGCTATAAGAAAGGTCTGCGGAAACAACCTCGCAAGAGGTGTTGAAGTCCCTTCACTTAAAAGAGAGACCGTATGGAAGTTTACTCCCTCAGTTAAAGTCGGAGACAAGGTCGTAGGCGGAGATATTATAGGAACAGTTCCTGAAACAGATATAGTTCTCCATAAAATAATGGTACCAAACGGCGTAGAGGGTACTGTCAAGAAAATATCAGAGGGCGAATTCCACGCTGATGATACTGTATGTATCATTGAAACAGCCAAGGGAGAAAAGGAGCTCTCACTGATACAGAAATGGCCTGTTCGTCAGGGCAGACCTTATCAGAAGAAGCTTTCACCTACTATGCCCCTTGTAACAGGTCAGCGAGTTATTGACTGCCTTTTTCCTATAGCAAAGGGCGGCGTTGCTGCTATCCCGGGACCTTTCGGAAGCGGTAAAACAGTTACACAGCATCAGCTTGCAAAGTGGGCAGAGGCTGACATCATCGTTTACATCGGCTGCGGTGAGCGCGGAAACGAGATGACAGACGTTCTTAACGAGTTCCCTGAGCTTATTGATCCGAATACAGGAAAATCCCTTATGGAGCGTACAGTTCTTATCGCTAATACCTCGGATATGCCTGTTGCAGCCCGTGAGGCTTCGGTATATACAGGTATCACTATCGCAGAGTATTATCGTGACATGGGCTATTCTGTAGCTCTTATGGCTGATTCTACGTCACGTTGGGCAGAGGCTCTCCGTGAGATGTCAGGACGTCTTGAAGAAATGCCAGGTGATGAGGGCTATCCTGCTTACCTCGGAAGCCGTCTGGCTCAGTTCTATGAGCGTGCAGGACGTGTTATCTCAACAGGTACAGAGGGCAGGGAAGGCGCACTTTCAGTAATCGGTGCGGTATCGCCTCCGGGCGGTGATATCTCAGAGCCTGTATCACAGGCAACGCTTCGTATCGTAAAGGTATTCTGGGGACTTGATTCAAACCTCGCTTACCAGAGACATTTCCCTGCAATAAACTGGCTGACCAGCTATTCGCTGTACGCTGATTCACTTGCAGACTGGTATAACAATAACGTATCCAAGGACTGGATGAAGCTCCGTGCAAGATTTATGGAAATACTCCATGAAGAAGCCGAGCTCAAGGAGATCGTAAAGCTCATCGGTATGGACGCTCTTTCGCCTAATGACAGACTGAAAATGGAGACTGCCCGTTCTATCCGTGAGGACTTCCTGCACCAGCTGGCTTTCCATGAGGTAGATACCTATACCAGCCTTAAAAAGCAGCTTTATATGATGAAGCTTATTCTTAACTTCAATGACGAGGCTGCTGACGTTCTTGCCAAGGGCGCTGATGTAGAAGCAGTTGCTAACCTTGAGGTAAGAGAAAAGATAGGCCGTTTCAAGTATATTGAAGAAGATAAAACAGACGCAGAATTTGACAAGCTCAGTGTGGAGATATCCTCAGAGCTCAACGAGCTGCTTGACAAGGAGGAAGACTAATGCCAAGAGAATACAGAACAATTGAAGAAGCGGCAGGTCCTCTGCTGCTTGTCAAGGACGTTGAGAATGTAACTTACGGCGAGCTTGCTGAGATAAGACTTAAAAACGGCGAGAAAAGACGCTGCCGTGTTCTTGAGATAGACGGCTCGAATGCTCTTGTACAGCTCTTTGAGAATGCCGCAGGTATCAATTTACAGGACAGCAGCGTAGTATTCTCAGGTCACCAGATGGAGCTTGGCGTATCCGAGGATATGCTGGGACGAGTTTTTGACGGTCTCGGCAGACCTATTGATGACGGTCCCGAGCTTATACCTGAAATGCGTCTTGATGTAAACGGTCTTCCTATGAATCCTGTTGCAAGAAAGTATCCGCAGGAGTTCATACAGACAGGCGTATCCGCTATAGACGGACTCAACACTCTTGTAAGAGGACAGAAGCTGCCTATTTTCTCGGCAAGCGGACTTCCTCATGCGCAGCTTGCTGCACAGATAGCAAGACAGGCTAAGGTTCGTGGAAAAGACGAGCAGTTTGCCGTTGTTTTCGCGGCTATGGGTATTACATTTGAGGAGTCTGAGTACTTTGTACAGAGCTTCAAGAGCACAGGTGCACTGGACAGAACTGTTCTTTTCATAAACCTTGCTAACGACTCGGCTATCGAGCGTCTTGCAACTCCTAAAATGGCACTTACTGCTGCTGAATACCTTGCATTTGAAAAAGGTATGCATGTCCTTGTAATCCTTACTGATATTACCAACTACGCAGACGCTCTTCGTGAGGTATCTGCCGCACGTAAGGAAGTACCGGGACGACGTGGTTATCCGGGATATATGTATACCGACCTTGCTACTATTTATGAGCGTGCAGGCCGTCAGGAGGGCAAAGAGGGAAGTATCACAATGATTCCTATCCTTACCATGCCCGAGGACGATAAAACACACCCTATCCCCGACCTTACAGGATATATCACGGAGGGACAGATAATCCTTTCCCGTGAGCTCTACAGAAAGGGAATCAATCCTCCTGTAGACGTTCTTCCGTCACTTTCACGTCTTAAAGATAAGGGTATCGGCGAGGGCAAGACTCGAGCTGACCACTCCGACACTATGAACCAGCTCTTCTCTGCCTATGCACGAGGCAAGGACGCTAAGGAGCTCATGGTCGTACTGGGTGAGGCAGCTCTTACTCCTACAGACCTTATTTATGCAAGATTTGCAGACGAATTCGAGAAGAAATATGTATCTCAGGGCTTTGAAAACAACAGAAGCATCGAGGATACGCTTTCAATTGGCTGGGAGCTTCTGAAAATGCTTCCAAGAAGTGAGCTGCGCCGAATCAGAGAGGAATATCTGGTCAAGTACTATGATACTCAGAAATGAGGTGAGCTGATTGGCAAGATTAAATGTTAATCCCACCCGCATGGAGCTTAGCAAGCTGAAAAAGAAGCTTTCCTCTGCGCGAAGAGGACACAAGCTCCTTAAGGATAAGCGTGACGAGCTCATGCGTCAGTTCATGATACTCATTAAGGAAAACCGTCAGCTAAGAACAGAAGTAGAGGCGGCTATATCCGAGGCTAACCGTTATATGGCGGTAGCAGGTTCGGTAATGCAGAGAGAGGTGCTTGAAACAGCTCTTATGCTCCCGAAGCAGGAAGTCGAGCTTGAAGTTTCCGAGAAAAACGTAATGAGCGTTTATATTCCAGAGTTCAAGCCAAAGTATCGCTCAGGCGATACCAATGATATCTACTCATACGGTATGGCGTTCACGTCTATCGACCTTGACGGCGCGGTAAGCGCTCTCAGCAGTGTCTTTCCAAAGATGATAAGACTTGCCGAGGTTGAGAAGGCTTGTCAGCTCATGGCTGACGAGATAGAAAAGACTCGACGCCGCGTTAATGCACTGGAGCATATAATGATACCTGATTATGAGGAAACTATCAAGTTTATCACCATGAAGCTTTCAGAAAATGAAAGAAGCACCACAACTTCACTTATGAAAGTAAAGGATATGGTGCTCAAACAGAGTCACAATTTTCATTGATACAACAAAGGCGGTCATATTGACCGCCTTGATTTTTTTTATAAAAAAGCTCCATGTGCTGTCACATGGAGCTTTATAAATCTTAGTTATTCTTCTTAGCTTCAATATCAGCAAGAGCGTCCTTGCGTGAGAGATTGATTCTGCCCTGACGGTCGATCTCTGTTACCTTAACAACGATCTCATCACCGATAGAAACAACATCCTCTACCTTTTCAACTCTCTGCTTGTCGAGCTTGGAGATATGAACAAGTCCGTCTTTACCGGGAGCGATCTCAACGAATGCACCGAAGTCCATAATTCTTACTACCTTGCCCTTGTAGATAGCGCCTACCTCAGGATCGTTAGCGATTGTATGGATTATCTGGAGAGCCTTGTTTGCGTTATCTCCGTCAACGCCGCTGATGAATACGTTACCGTCGTCGCTGATGTCGATCTTAACATCGCAGTCAGCGGAGATTTTCTGGATAACCTTGCCGCCCTGACCGATTACCTCACGGATCTTATCAACTGGAATCTTAGTCTGGAGCATCTTAGGAGCGTACTTATTGACAGTAGGTCTGCTCTCAGGGATTGCCTTGAGCATGATCTCATCAAGGATATAGAGACGAGCCTTTCTTGTCTTTTCGAATGCTTCCTTGATGATCGCAGGTGTAAGACCATCAACCTTGATATCTACCTGAATAGCTGTGATACCCTTATGAGTACCGCCAACCTTGAAGTCCATATCGCCGAAGAAGTCCTCAAGTCCCTGAATATCGACCATAGTCATGAAGTCATCACTGTCGGGAAGTGTGATAAGTCCGCAGGAGATACCTGCAACAGGAGCCTTTATCGGTACGCCTGCGTCCATAAGAGCAAGTGTAGAACCGCAGATAGAGCCCTGTGATGTAGAACCGTTAGAGGAAAGAACCTCTGAAACCAGTCTCAGTGCATATGGGAATTCCTCAACAGGAGGGATAACAGGAGCAAGAGCTCTTTCAGCAAGAGCACCGTGGCCGATCTCGCGGCGTCCCGGACCTCTGCTTGGCTTTGTCTCACCAACAGAGTAGCTTGGGAAGTTGTACTGGTGCATATATCTCTTTGAGTCTTCCTCGTCAAGACCATCTATCTTCTGAGCGTCGCTTACAGGACCGAGTGTAGCGATAGTGAGAACCTGTGTCTGACCTCTTGTGAAGAGACCTGAACCGTGTACTCTCGGGAGAACGCCTACCTCTGCTGCCAGAGGACGTATCTCGTCTATACCACGTCCGTCAACACGCTTGCCCTCATAGAGCCATGCACGAACTATCTTCTTCTGGAGCTTGTAGATGCACTCGTCGATCATAGCGATCTGCTCAGGGTACTTTTCGTCGAAGTTAGCGTGGATATCGTCAACGATAGGTGCAAGTCTCTCGTCACGGACATTCTTGTCGTTTGTATCGAGAGCGAACTTAACGCGGTCAGAAGCAAATGCTTCGATAGCGTCGAACATATCGTGGTCAACTTCCATTGACTCGAATGTGAACTTTGGCTTGCCGATCTGAGCGCGGATATCGCTGATAAATGCGACCATTTTCTTTATCTCTTCGTGTCCTTTGAGGATAGCTTCAAGCATTGTGTCCTCGGGAACTTCGTTAGCGCCTGCCTCGATCATAACGATCTTTTCAGCAGTACCTGCAACTGTAAGAGTAAGGTCTGTCTTAGCTCTCTGCTCAAGAGTAGGATTGAGAACGATCTCGCCGTCAACAAGACCAACGTTGATGCCTGCGATAGGACCATTCCATGGGATATCGGAAATAGAGATAGCGATAGAAGTAGCTATCATACCTGCAATTTCAGGTGAGTTGTCAGGCTCTACAGCAAGTACAGTCATAACAACAGAAACGTCGTTTCTCATGTCCTTAGGGAACAGAGGACGGATAGGTCTGTCAACGCAGCGTGAAGTAAGGATAGCCTTTTCGGAAGGCTTGCCCTCGCGCTTTGTGAAGGAGCCTGGGATCCTGCCTACTGAGTAGAGTCTTTCCTCATAGTCAACAGAAAGAGGGAAGAAGTCAACGCCCTCTCTTGGCTTTGCACTTGCAGTTACGTTTGCCATTACAACAGTTTCGCCGTATCTTACCCAGCATGAACCGTTGGCAAGTCCACAGGTCTTTCCTGTCTCAACAACGAGAGGTCTGCCTGCATAGGTTGTTTCAAAGGTTCTGTAGTTTTCAAACATCTTTAATATGCCTCCAATTTTATAATATTTATCAGAGGAGAGCCTTTAGAAGTTAGAGGTAAAAGCACGATATATCAGCTTCATAGCCCTTACCTCTGACTTCTAATCCCTGCACTCTGATAGACGTAAAGGCAGAAGGGCATAGAACCCCACTGCCTTCTTTTACATTTGTAATTACTTACGGAGACCGAGCTTCTCAACGATAGCACGGTATCTCTCGATGTCCTTCTTCTTGAGATATCCGAGAAGGTTACGTCTGTGACCAACCATCTTGAGAAGACCTCTTCTTGAGTGGTGGTCGTTCTTGTGTGTCTTGAGGTGGTTTGTGAGATCGTTGATTCTTCTTGTGAGAATAGCGATCTGAACCTCAGGAGAGCCTGTGTCTTTTTCGTGTGTTCTGTTAGCCTCGATAACGGCTGTCTTTTCATCCTTCAATAACATTTGAAGCACCTCTTAATAAAATATTCCGTCAACTCAGTGGGGGGTGAAAATCGAGGTCAAGCCCCGAACCAAGTACACGGTGATAATATTATACCATATAAAAAAGACTTTGTAAAGAGTTTTTTTCGATTTTTGAGAAAAAAATAAGATTCTTTTGTGCAAAAGAAATATATATGGCTTATTCAATTTGTTGCAAATATAGTTTTATAAGGTAAGATAGTTGACTAACGGTGCAATATGTGTTAAAATAGTAATACTAAGGTTTGTCAGATAAGGATTGGAGGATCATGCTATGAAAAAAAATGCATTTGATTATGTATGGACAGATAAAAAACGCTCACTTTTCGGACTGCCTCTTACTTTCACACGCTACTATCTCACAGAGACAAAGTTCATTACCAGAACAGGTTTCCTTAATATCGATGAGGACGAGATAGACCTTTACAAGATAACCGATAAAAAGGTGAAATATCCCTTCTTCCAGCGTTTGTTCAACTGCGGAACAATAATAATCTACAGCCGTGACGCCGATACTCCTTCAAAGGAAGTACACTGCGTCAAGAATGTCAGAAAGGTTTCCGAGCTTATTGACAAGTACCTCAATATCATGCGTGACAAGTATGGTATCAGAGGACGAGATATGATGAGTATGCACTCGCACTGCGACCATGATGATGATTTTGATGATACGCAGTATCACGACGGGGATTATTGATTAAAGAGGTGATAGGGACAATGCTCTCGTTTATAACTGAAAAACAATCCAGCTGGGACAGACTGAAGGCGGAAGAACGTCCCATATTCATCTACGGAATGGGTGACGGTGCATTAAAGATAATGTCCGTTTTCCGTGACAAGCATATAACGGTAGCAGGTATCTTTGCCAGTGATGATTTTGTACGCGGTCACTCTTTTGAGGGCTACAGAGTCCATAAGCTTTCCGAGATAGAGGAAGCAGTCGACGATTTTGTTGTAGTACTTGCTTTTGCCGCAGGCTATCAGGAGATAGTCGACAAGGTGCAGGAGATAGCTTCAAAGCATGCTCTTTATGTGCCCGATGTGCCTGTAGTGGGAAGAGGACTTTTCACTTATGAGTACTGCATGGAGAATGCAGATAAGATACAGCAGGTCTATGACAGCCTTGCTGATGACTATTCACGCAAGGTGTACGCTAATATCATAAACTTCAAGATAAGCGGCAAAATAGATTATCTTTCCGCTGTAACTACGTCTAAAGCAGATATATACAAGAGAATAATCAAGCCGAATCTCAACGAGATATACGTTGACCTCGGCGCATATAACGGCGATACCATAAAGGAGCTTTTAGAGTTCACACAGGGCAGATACGCTTCGATATATGCGCTTGAGCCTGATAAGAAGAATTTCAAGAAGCTTGCTAAATTCATAGACGGTATGCCTCATGTTTATGCTTATAATTCGGCAGCATGGTGTACAGATACGGAGCTACCGTTTGCTGCTAAAGCAGGCAGACAGTCTGCTATAACAGCAGAGTCCGAGAATATGATAGGAGTGCTTTCCGTTGACAGTATCCTTGTCAAGAAGCCTGCAACTATAATCAAAATGGACGTTGAAGGCTTTGAACGTGAAGCTATATGGGGAGCTGCAAGAACTATATCTCATTATGCTCCTAAAATGATGGTTTCAATTTATCACAGGAACGAGGATATATTTGAGCTCCCATTACTGATAAAGAAGCTCAATCCTGCATATAAGCTGTATATAAGACATCAGCTTTACATTCCTGCATGGGAAACAAATCTTTACGCAACAGTATAACAAAAGCGACAGGTTTTAGCCTGTCGCTTTTATATTTATGCTTCTTTTGCTTCGTATATTTTAACTGAGATAAACCATGATATCAGCAGCATTACTGCAAGTACTCCGATAGCTGCTGTACAAAACAGACCTGTATTGCTGAAAAGCTTTGCAGTTTTTTCTGTTATTTTGCTTGAATCGGAAAGAATGATCGGAGGTAAGATACCGCAGACAAGTCCGATGATTACGAGATATACTATTCTGCCCTTTGTTGTGCCGAATTTATAGTTTATCGGCAGTGATACACATGGAACAAGAGCTCCCAAAAGAAGTGCTATGACAGACATAGACAGCATTTCTTTAAAAACAGCAGGGGAGTTAAAATTAACGGCGAGCATCATTACAGCAATAATTACAGCTGAAATTACGGACATGATCGCTACTGAGATATATCTTGAGGACACTATAGTTTTTTTGCTTACGGGCATACAATAAATGTATTTGTCCCAGTGGCTCATTTCATCGTATGACATTTGTCCCAGCGGCAGCATTGAAAGAAGCATAGGTATCAGCATGAGAAACATACTCTGCTTGTTGAGAAGTCCGACGATAGCAAATACAGGTACTATAATAAGAGAAAATTTGTTGTTTTTGAAGTTTGTTATCATTTCTTTTATAAGTAAGCCTTTCATTTACTTTTCCTCCTTAGCCATGAATACGAAAAGATCCTCTATTGTAACAGGCGATGAATTGAATGTTGACGGTATTTTCTCAACATCTGCGATAGCTTCAACGCTGAATTTGCCGACTTTTTTGCCTTTTATTGCAGCAGGATCAAGCTCTGAGAGCTGCTGCTCGGTAAGATTTATGAAGCGGTATTTTTCGAGGAGAGCGTCTTTTTCTTCGCAGAGCATGAGATTTCCGTTGTGCATAAAAGCAATATAATCACAGAGCTTTTCGAGGTCGCTTACGATATGAGAAGATATAAGTATCGAGTGGTCTTCATCTCTTGTAAAGTCATTGAGAATGCCGATTATCTCGTCTCTTACAAGGGGATCAAGACCGCTTGTAGGCTCATCGAGTATGAGAAGCTTTGCGTTGTGGGAAAGAGCGACAGCGATACCGAGCTTCATTTTCATACCCTTTGAGAAATCGCTGAACTTTTTATCAGTTGGAAGTGAAAATGAATCAATATAGCCGAAAAAAGCTTTTTCGTCCCAGTTCTTATACATATTCTTCATTATCTTGTTTATATCCTTGATATTCAGCGATGAAGGTATACCGACTTCGTCAAGAACAACGCCTATATCCTCCTTAAGCTGTGCGGAAACAGTCTGTCCGAGTACACTGATACTGCCGTTGTCGGGCTTAGTCATACCGAGAATAGAGCGGATAGTCGTGCTTTTTCCTGCTCCGTTTTCACCGATAAGTCCCATAATACAGCCGCTTGGCAGATCAAAGGAAATGTTGTTGAGTGTGAATCCTTTATAATTTTTTGTGAGATTTTTTACTTCAATAGCGTTCATAAGATCACTCCTGTTCATATATGATATTTATCATTTCGATTATATCATTTTTTGACAGCCGACAAGCAGCTGCAAGATTTTTTATCTCCATAATGTGCTCTTCGATTTTTTTCAGATTATGTTCTTTAAGCAGTTCCGTATTCTGAGCCGCCACAAAGCAGCCTTTGGCAGGCAGGGTATAAATGAACCCCTCGCGTTCAAGCTCATCGTAAGCTCTTTTAGTGGTGACCACGCTTATCCGAAGATCTTTTGCCAAGTTTCTTATTGAAGGAAGAGGTTCGTTTGCGATAAGCGATCCGCTGATTATCTGATTTTTAATCTGACTATAGATCTGATCGTAGATCGGTGCACCGCTTCTATTGTCGATAAAGATGTTCATCTGTGCTCTCCTTTCGTACTGTATATATACAGTATACACAGATAGAGCAGATTTGTCAAGTACTTTTTCAAAAAAATTCTCCCGATGGGAGAATTTTTTTAAATAAGTATATCTTTCAGCTTTTCATAGTTGGCTTTTATGCCGTCGTCAAGATCAAGTTTTATGCGGCTTTCAGCCATTTCATGAAGCTTATGCAGAAAGCCTTCCATTTCCAGCAGAAGAATCTGCATACGCGAAATATCACGGCGGAGTTTAGTTTTTTCACTGCCTTTTGCAGCGACATATTCTTCACTTAGCTTGTGAAGTTCATCTTTTAGCTTAGCATGATAGGGGAGAGCGTACTTTTTTTCAAGAACCGACAGGAGACTTTCATCATAGCGATGAATATACATCACTGCACGGAATGCTCCTTTTCTTCCCGAAGTGAACTGCCAGTAAATGGGACGGTTCTTATATATTTTGGAATGGTCTGTAAAGAAACTCTTTTGCAGATAGTCATGGATAGCATTTCGAGAGTCTGAACCTTTTCCGAGAGCTTCTGCCACAAAATCAAGGTTTTCTTCAAGAGTATCGCTGCCGTAGACTTTTTCTATAAAATCTATCACCGCCGTTGTTAAACCGCTTCCCATACCGTTTACAGGCATTATATTGTCGCAGCAGGGAATAATGGTTTTATATGCAGAGCTGTCCCACTTGCCGCCTGCAAAGCACAGTCCCTCTTTGTCGAGCGAGTAACGTCCGAATATACAGCCAACAGCATAGCTGATAAGGCTTTTTATCTCCCTCTGAAGCTCTGCACGCCTGACCGTTATATCCGAATCATTGACCTGTGGATCAAGTTCGTCCGCAATATCGTACAGGTCAATGAAAAAGCTGTTAAGCTTTTCTTCGTTCTGTTTCAGCTTACGGAATCGCTGCTCGCAGAGCTGTTCCCATTCTTTATACTTGTCTGATATAAGATAAGACATTTTCTACTCCTAAAAAAGATACTTCCGAGGATTATCGGAAGTATCAGTATTTATTCTATTATTCAAGTACAGGCAGATAAGCGAGAGCGCCAAGCTCGGCAGCCTTAGCCTTTGCTTCTGCAAATGTAAGCTTTTCGTTTGTCACATATGAAAGACCGTTTTCATTGTTGTAGACTTCAACATCGCTGATAGCTGAGCCGCCCGGAACGCGGAAGTACCATCGAGATGAGAAATTGTCGATGCTGTCAACGAATGAATTGTCGGAAGATGATTCCCATGACTGAGAGAATACAGTTACCTTGTGCTTTACAGCTTCGATAACGTCACCCATAACCGCACTTGCAGTTGGCAGCTTTCCTGCGCCTCTGCCGTAGAACATTGTCTGATCGATACCGTCACCGTAAACCAGAACTGCATTGAAAACATCGTTTACGCCTGACATAATGCTGTCATATGATACCAGCATAGGCATAACAGAGGGGAGGATCTTGCCGTTATCCTGCTTTGAAACGCAGGCAATGAGCTTGATAGCGTAGCCGAGAACGTCAGAAGCCTCAACATCGCCGAGCTGAATATCAGTGATGCCCTTTGTGTAAACGCTCTTAGGATAAACGTGCTTGCCGAAAACGAGTGAAGAGATAATGCATATCTTGCGGCAGGCGTCGTGACCTTCGATATCAGCTGTTGGATCCTTTTCTGCGTAGCCAAGCTCCTGAGCAAGCTTGAGAGCCTCTGCGAAAGGCATATTATCATTGTACATCTTTGTGAGAATGAAGTTTGTTGTGCCGTTGAGGATACCTGCTACTTTTGTGATGTCATTAGCTGCAAGGCATCTGTGGAGCGGACGGATTATCGGAATAGCACCGCCAACGCTTGCTTCAAAGAAGAAGTTGCAGTTGTGCTCTTTTGCTGTCTGGAGAAGAATATCGCCTTTTTCAGCAACGAGCTCTTTGTTTGAAGTTGAAACGCTCTTGCCTTTTTCGAGACAAGCCTTTACAAAAGTGAAAGCAGGCTCAACGCCGCCCATGCACTCAGCAACAGAAACGACCTCATCGTCATTAAGTATATCGTCAAAGTTTTTGGTAAACTTGTCAGCGTAAGGGGACTCAGGGAAATCTCTGAGATCGAGGATATACTTGATATCCATTTCAGTTCCTGCGTGCTTTTCAATGCTCTTTCTGTTCTTGTAGAAGAGCTCAACAACGCCCGAACCTACTACACCGTGACCTAAAACTGCAAATTTAGCTGACATAAAAGAAACCTCCGTAAATTACTCGGCAGAGAGGATTTTGACCTCTAAAACTCCGTCGAGTTCAGTAATTGAATTGAGCTTGGCGAGTTCATCATTTGATTCGCCTGTGAGTCTGAGTGAAATATTTACCGCAGCAGCTCCATCAACGGGGATACTCTGATTAACGGTAAGGATATTTGCATTCAGATCGTGAAGAAAAACAAGCGCACTTGAAAGCACTCCGGGACTATCACTGAGGAGAAGATACATATTGACTATCTTACGGTTAAAGAGTTCCTCGTAGGAAAAAACGCTGTCCTTGTACTTGTAGTAAGCGCTTCGTGAAATGCCGATACGTTTGCAGGCTGAGGCGAAGCTTTTTTCGCCTTTCTGCGCCATAAGCTTTTTGACTTCCAGTACTTTTGTAAAGACCTCGGGAAGAATATTTGCATCGGCAACAATAAGCTGTGATTTGTTATCCATAAAGAAATCACCTTATAAGTTATTGTTAAATCGTCCGCCAGTGGTGAACAATTGTATTCTACTTAATTACTATAACATTTTTTGTGGGTTTTGTCAATACCAAATAATTCCAGTTTTAGCTTATGAAATTAGGTATCTTGACAATAAAATATCCGCAGTATGAACTGCGGATAGGTCTATTTATCATGTTTTTCCAGTATCTTTTGCCTGTACTGGTATGCAGCCTGCTCCTGCTTGTTATCGCCGAAATGGTAGTATACATGGTCAGCGATAGCGTCGGGGAGATACTGCTGTTTGACGTAATGGTCGGGGAAGTTATGGGGATAGAGATAATGCTGTCCAACGACTTTAGCACCCTTGCCGTCAAAGTGAACGTTCTGTAAATGACGAGGAAAATCAAGAGCGTCGCAGCTTTTTATATCTTCCAGTGCTGCGTCTATAGCCATGCAGGCGCTGTTTGATTTAGGAGCAGTAGCCATGAGTATGATAGCCTCTGCAATAGGCAGCTTAGCTTCGGGAAGTCCCAGCTGTAATGCGGAATCCACACAGGCTTTTACTATCGGAACAGCCATAGGATAGGCGAGACCGACGTCCTCGGAGGCTATGCAGAGCATACGCCTGCACAGAGAGATTATATCACCAGCTGCGATAAGCCGAGCCGCATAGTGTAGCGCCGCATTTTCGTCTGAGCCGCGTACAGATTTATGAAAAGCCGACAGAATGTCATAATGCTGGTCGCCGTCGCGGTCATAGCGCATATTACTGCGCTGTGCGAGAACATCAAGTGAATCTTCGGTAACAGTTACCTTGCCGTCGGAGGCTTCACCGCATACAACGGCAAGCTCCGCAGTATTCATAGCTTTTCGCACATCTCCGCCGCAGCTGTACGCGATCTTGGTTATGATATCATCTGAAGCTACGACTTCATAGCCGTTTTCCTCGGACATTATACAAAAAGCGCGTTTTATTGCAGGGATAAGCTGTTCCGCGGTAACGGGTTTGAACTCAAACACGGTACTTCGGCTGATAACTGCGTTATATACTGCAAAGTATGGGTTTTCGGTAGTCGAAGCAATAAGCGTGATATCACCGTTCTCAATATATTCAAGGAGACTTTGCTGCTGCTTTTTATTGAGGTACTGTATCTCGTCGAGGTAGAGGAGAATGCCGTTTTCGCTGCCGAATGTACCAATATCGGCAACAACGTCCTTGATATCGGACAGTGAAGCATTGGTGCCGTTGAGCTTGTACAGTGACATACCACAGTTTTCGGCGATAATACGGGCAACAGTGGTCTTTCCTATGCCTGACGGTCCGTAGAATATCATGTTGGGAACAGTACCGCTTTCGATTATGCGTCGGAGCGGCTTGCCCTCGGCGAGGATATGCTCCTGACCGACCACGTCGGCAAGAGTTTTCGGGCGTATTTTATCGGCTAAAGGTGCAGACATAACGTTTCTCCTTTCGTTTTACTTTGCAGGTGCGGTAATTTCGATGTGATTCCCCTCTGAATCAACAAATTCAGCCACCCAGTTGTTTCCAATACGGGTTACAGGAAAGCATATCTCTTTTTCGTTAAGCTTTTCATTCAGGCGGTCAATACTTTCAACGCTGATACTTGGCAGGCAGTTGCTGCCGAAAGTGTGCAGTTCATTCTTCTTTTCATAGGCAAATAAGCCCAATCGAAAACCGTTTACATCGAAAACGCTGTAAACATCATCTTTTTCGGTTACTTTCTGCTCAAAAAGCTCCTCGTAGAACTTTATAGCTCTTTCCATGTTTTTAACGCACAGATAGAGCGACTTTATGTTAATTCCCATATTATGAATCAGCGTTTACCTGTTTGAATAAAACGTATCAAGGCTTCGATATCGTCGAAATCATCATAATCGCCGATAATGCCTTCTCTGTAGTAAACAATACCTGCTTTTTCGTTTTTTTCAAGACAGTCCAGAAGTTCGTCTACGCCAAATCTTCTTGCATATTCCGCAAAAGCGCGAGCTTTTATTTTATCCGCATATAAACCTTTGCGGCAGTTTTTCGGTTCACACTCATAGCAGCCGTTTATGTTCTTTTCAATTACGCATTTTCTGTTTACGCACCATTCTGCGTCCTTGCACCATGATAGATCAAGAAATCCATCGCGTTTGCAGCCTTTACATTCAACATTTTCAGAGCACAGGCAGCAAGCCAGTCCGCATCTGGCTATTCCGAGTTCGCGTTTCATAGTATACTCCTATAATTATAAAAATCAAGGGACGGACAGCTCGTCCGTCCCTTATTGGCTATTGATTACTTGTAAAGTGGGAACTTCTCGCAGATAGCGTTTACGCCTGCACGGATCTCGTCAGCCTTGTTCTCGAAATCTGTAGCGCAGAGGTAGATGTACTCAGCGATCTTTTCCATTTCCTCGATGCCCAGGCCTCTTGTTGTAACAGCAGGAGTACCAATTCTGATACCGCTTGTTACGAAAGGCTTCTCTGGATCATTGTGGATAGCGTTCTTGTTTACTGTGATATAAACCTCGTCAAGTCTGCGCTCAAGCTCCTTACCTGTGATGTTGAAAGGACGAAGGTCAACCAGCATGAGGTGGTTGTCTGTACCGCCTGAAACGAGGTTGAAGCCTCTCTTGAGGAGTCCGTCAGCAAGCGCCTTAGCGTTAGCAACGATTCTCTGCTGATAGTCCTTGAACTCAGGCTTGAGAGCCTCGCCGAAGCATACAGCCTTAGCAGCGATAGTGTGCATAAGAGGACCGCCCTGTGTGCCTGGGAAGATAGCAGAGTTGATCTTCTTAGCGAGGAACTCGTTGTTTGTAAGGATAAGACCGCCTCTTGGTCCGCGGAGAGTCTTATGTGTAGTAGTTGTTGTGATATCAGCATATGGAACAGGTGACTCGTGGCAGCCTGCTGCAACAAGACCTGCAATGTGAGCCATATCTACCATAAGGAGTGCACCCACAGCTCTTGCGATCTCTGAAAGACGCTTGAAGTCGATAGCACGAGGATAAGCAGAAGCACCTGCAACGATAAGACGAGGCTTTGTCTTGTTAGCAAGCTTGTAAAGCTCATCGTAGTTAATAGTCTCTGTCTCGTCGTCAAGACCGTATGAAACGAAGTTGAAGTACTTACCTGAAAGGTTTACAGGTGAACCGTGTGTAAGGTGACCGCCGTCAGCAAGGCTCATACCGAGAACTGTATCACCTGGCTGGAGAACAGCAAAGTATACAGCTGTGTTAGCCTGTGCGCCCGAATGAGGCTGAACGTTAGCGTACTTAGCGCCGAAGAGCTTGCAGGCTCTCTCAATAGCAATCGACTCTACTTCGTCAACGCACTGACATCCACCGTAGTAACGCTTTCCGGGATAACCTTCAGCATACTTGTTTGTAAGAACGCTGCCCATAGCTGCCATAACAGCAGGGGATACTATATTTTCGCTTGCGATCAGCTCAAGGTTTCTCTGCTGACGAGCAAGCTCCTTGCCCATAGCTTCGCCTACAGCAGGATCGTAGCTGCTTACGAAGCCGATTGAATCCATAAGATCGTTGTACATTATAAGCACTCCTTTAATAATAGTGTTCTGCGCAAATGCATTACTTTATAATTATACATTATATTTCTATAAATTTCAATAGGAAAAACGAAAAAAATTCATAAAATTATTTATTCAATAAAGAAAGCCCCGAAAGCGCTTGGAGATGTCTTTCGGGAGCTTTGTCATTTCTGTATCTTGTTTTTTATACGTATAGCAGCTTCTGTGTGCATTATCCAGTGACGTGAAAAGGGCATCTGTATAAGTCCGCGGATATCCTTGCCGCACCAGTAATCAATGAGCCAGACAGCATTTTCGTCATTGCTGACACAGGTTGAGCTTTCAAGAGCCTTTCTGCGCTCTGAGGATATCTTATTTTTCAGCATATCAAATGATAAATTGCTGATAATACTTTCGGTACTTGCTTTTACATCATGTATATAGCTGTAAAGCACATCTATATTAAGCTGAGCCGAAAACTCTGCAATTTCTTCTCTTATAAGCTCATTTCCTGTCGTTATGATAGGGGCGCCTGTACGATTATGATAATCAGCAGTGAAAAACACCTGCTCATCGTTTTTTATAAGTGTGTGCGCAACTATATCCTCGATTCGGAAGATATGCCATAAGGAATAGGCGATAGTTTTGCTGTGATATCCCTCCGCATTGACAAAGGGGATAGCATTGAAGTCCTCGCGTGAAAGCTCAGTCCTGAATGAATCTATAGTCTGCATAAGCTGATTCCTGAGTTCAAAGAGCGTATCCAAGCCGTTTTGAAAAGAATCTTTCTTTTTCAGTTGTACTTGTATTGTTTTATTGAGTTCAGACCATTCTTTGTTCAAGGCTATCACCTGCAGTATTATTTAGAACCGAGTATTTTGTCATAGTCAAGGAAGTTTTCCCAGTCCATGAATTCCTTTGATGTTGAAGTTTTTGCGTAATAATTCAGTATATATGAAGCGTCACGGGCGTTTACAGCACCGTCCATATTTACGTCAGCAAGCTTTATGAACTTATCCGAAACGGTATAGTTCTTTGAAGCAGCCATATTTGCATATGCATTCAGTACCGCGGAAGCGTCCACGGAGTTTATGTATCCGTCCTCGTTTACATCGCCGAGGTCTCTGTAGCAGACTATATCAAACTGACAAAGAGATTTTGTGTCTCCAAGAGGGTACACGGTTATCGTAGCCTTATCCGACTTGGCAAAAGCTTCCGAAAGGGAAGAAGGGGAGGCTTTGCAGCTTGCGGAAATATCAACTACATTTTCTTCAGTGATATAATTGCCGTTTTTGTCCTTTTCAGGCTTCTGAACAGTCTTTTTTACCGAGACTTCGAGTCCGTCAAGAATAACATTGCCTTTTGTCGAGAAATAACGGTATTTCTTTGGTGAATTCTTGAATGTTATCGTAGCTGTCTGCGATAAAGCGTGGATAGTATAATCATTATCCGCAAATGAGGGAGTTATGTCCCATGCATAAAAGTCCTGTTCGGTATTTACTCCGAGATGTTTGTGTAGTGAAGATGTATCCACGGATTTATAGTTTATAGGATCGCCTTCCTCGACCTCAACAGTTTTCATAATCTTTCCGTCAAAATCAAGGAACTTGATGATATATGTTTTCAGTGTCGTAGGTTCGGTAGTTGGTTCTGTAGTAGCTGTTGTAGTTTCGGTTGTTGATGAAGTTGTTGCTTCTGAGCTTTTTGTTGTGTTTACCGTAGTTGCAGCTATGGCGTTAGTTCCGCTGTTTGTTGTAGCTGAGCCTGCAGTGAATACAGCAAGTCCTGCTGCGGAAACAAAAACAGCTGAAAATACAGCTGAGACAATACTTTTTATATTCATTCGATTACCACCTAACCTTGCCAAACGCAGAATAATCTGCAAAATTTTGAAAGCCTTTGACATACTCTTGCATAGTGTTCAAGTTTAAGCTTGCGAAGCATAAAATTCGCGTAGATAAACTGCTGAGTTTCTTCGTCAAAGGCGTATATCGCAAAAAGGATAACTTCATCTTCTTTAAGTTCGGATGAAGCTTCAACTGCCATGGAATGATACTCTTCAAATCTTTCTTCAATATCTTCAAGCCTGTAAAAGCCATGATAGATAAAGTCGATATAAAGATCAATATCCATAATATATGACTCCTTTTATTGATCTTTGGTTTCTTCGGAACTGTTCTTTTCTGATCTGCTGATGCTGTTTTTCTTGATCTTGAAGCTGACAAATCCTGCAATAACAGCAGTTATTATGAATACAGCTATCATAATGCATATGATAATGCTTTTTGGAATATCAGTTTTGTTTGAAGCTTCAGCTGCAAAAGCGTTCGTGCATGATGAAAATGATAGAAACGCTATTGTAAAAGCCGATAAAAGGACATTGATAACTCTTTTATGCATACTTTCAGCTCCTTCCATTCGCTATTATAACATATTTTTTTTAAAATAGCAAGGAACGAGGCAAAAAACTACAATTTTTTCATTAAAGCTCAGTGTCAAATTAGAAAACAGAAAAGATTTTTCAGTGTTTTTGAAAAAAGTGCTTGACAAAGCATTATAATGATGATATAATATATAACGTTGATTGCGATAACGAAACCGTCTGGGTGTGGCGCAGTTGGTAGCGCGCTACCTTGGGGTGGTAGAGGCCGTGGGTTCAAGTCCCGTCACTCAGACCAATGCGATCAGCATACCCCAGAAAACCGATACTCAAATGAGTATCGGTTTTTTCCATATATATGATTCTACAATATGCATAATTATAACGATTGATAATTATCTGTATTTTTTATTTGGAAAATATTGACACATATGTATAAATGATGATATAATTAATTTATCGGTATATCCGAAATATTTTTTATATGTTAAGGAGGCAAATTCATGGAATCAATCAAAAAATATGTGGCAGAAGTTATAGGTACATTCGTACTTGTTCTTCTTGGCTGCGGCACGGCAATGCTGGTCGGCTGTGACGCTAAGAACGGCGGGGGATATATCCTGACTGCTCTTGCATTCGGTCTTGTTATTGTCGGTATGGCTTACTGCGTGGGAAATATTTCAGGCTGTCATATCAATCCTGCGGTTTCTCTTGCAGTTTTGGTAAGCGGTGGAATGACATTCACTGATTTTGTCGGTTATGTAGTTTCGCAGTGTCTTGGCGCTATAGCAGGTGCAGGTACATTGAAGCTTATCTTTGAACTTGGCGATGTTACAGATATGACAGGCGGATACGGTGCAAACGGTCTTGCAGGCGTTAACGGAAATGCAGGCGCCGGCGTCATCGTAGAGATAGTTCTTACATTTATTTTTGTACTCACAATTCTTGGTGTTACATCTAAGAATGCTAAGCACGGCTCATTCGGCGGACTTATAATCGGTCTTACACTTACACTGGTTCATATCTTTGGAATCGGTCTTACAGGTACTTCGGTAAATCCTGCAAGAAGCCTTGGACCTGCAATTTTAGCGGGCGGAGATGCTCTTAATGATCTCTGGGTATTTATTGTCGGACCGTTTGTTGGCGCTTCAATTGCTGCTGTAGTTTATAAATGTCTTGAGCCTGCTGCAAAGGCTGCTCCTTCAACTGTTGAGAAAGCTGCTGCTGCAAGCAAAAATACATCTTCAGCTAAGCCTGCAAACCACAACAATAAAAAGAAGAAAAAGTAATCTCAGAAAGCTCCCGATATGGGAGCTTTTCTTTTTGCCATGAAATCTTGAATTCCTTACAGAGAAGTGATATAATAACTATAATGAATTTAAAGACAAAGTTTCACCAAATCAAAGTTTGGTGAAACTTTGCAAACAAAAATGAGGTTGGATTTATGAAACAGCTCTTTAAAATAGATCTGAAGGATTATGATGAAAGCTATAGACGCTTTAAACGTCCGTCTGTAAGAGGCGTAATTATAGCTGATAATAAAGTCGCAATGGTTTACAGCCATAAATATGACTATTATAAATTTCCTGGCGGCGGAATTGAAAATGATGAAGATCACATTGAAACGCTTAAACGCGAAGTTCTTGAAGAAACCGGTTTAACTGTTCTTGATGATTCGATTCGTGAACTTGGTTCTGTGGTTCGTATTCAGAAAAGCCGATTTGCTGAAAATGAGATCTTTGAACAGGAAAACTTTTATTATCTGTGTGATGTTGAAGATTCTGTAAAAACACAATCCTTAGACGAATACGAACTTGATGAAGGCTTTGCCCTGAGATTTGTTTCTCCCAAAGACGCTATTCTAACAAACAGAACCCACGATCACGGCGATTATGACCTTATACTTATTGAACGTCAAGCCCGTGTTCTTGAACACCTTATAGAGAATGATTATTTATGAAAAATTTAAACAATAACTCCAATCCCGAATTTTTAAATGAATATCTTATACATATCAAGATCGTTCAGTTGCTTGCACAGCGTACTATTGAGGAGTATTATACCGATATAAGGCTTTTTCTTAGATATATCCACGAAAGTAACCTTAATAGTGGAAAGGACATCGAAGATATAGATATAAGTGATATGACTGTCGATGAATTGCAAAAGATATCTGTTTCCGATATATATAACTTTATTTTTTATGCTTCAGATGAGCGCTTGAATAAAGACAGAGCGCGTTACAGGAAGATATCTTCTTTGAGAAGCTTCTTTAAGTATCTCGAAAAGGTAGCTCATATTATCAAGGAAAATCCTACAAAAGACCTTGATGTTCCTACTCCGAAGTCTTCCCTGCCGAAATTTCTTTCACTTAATGAGAGTATGAGACTTCTTGAAACGGCAGATTCTGCTGATTCAAAACGTGATTACTGTATAATCACTTTATTCCTTAACTGCGGAATGCGTCTCAGCGAGCTTGTAGGCATTAATATTAAGGATATTGATTTCTATGAAAATCGTTTAAAGGTTCTTGGAAAGCGCAGCAAAGAGCGCATGGTGTATCTTAATGCTGCCTGTGTGGATGCTTTGCAGAAATATCTTGCAATCAGGATGAACAATCCCAAAGCTGCTGATGAACCTGCATTGTTTATAAGCAATCAGAACCGCAGGATCTCAAAGCGCAGAGTTCAGCAGATAGTTGAAGATACGATACGAAAGGCTGAGCTCGACGGCAAGGGTATTACCACTCATAAGCTCAGACATACTGCGGCAACTCTTATGTATCAGTACGGTGACGCCGATGTTCTTACGCTTAAAGAACTTCTTGGACACGCAAGCATTTCCACAACCGAGATATATACACACCTTAATGATGAAAATGTAAGAAATGCTGTCGAAAGCAATCCGCTCTCCAAAGTGAAATCCGATAGTTCTGATGACAAATAATATCTTCTAATTTAAAACTTTAGTGTTGCAAAATCTGTTAATTTGTAGTATAATATTTTGGGAGATTTAATCGATAGATAATCGGAGGTCACGTATATATGTGCGGAATCGTAGGTTTTACGAATAATATTGACAATTCAAACGACGTTCTTGAAAAAATGATGGACCGTATAAGACATCGCGGCCCTGACGCTGAGGGCAAATATATAGATGAGGATATTGCTCTTGGTCATCGCAGACTGAGTATCATAGATGTTAGCTCCAGTGGTGACCAGCCGATTTTTAATGAGGATTCCTCACTGGTTATCGTTTTTAACGGCGAGATATACAATTATAAGGACATTCGTCAGGAGCTTGTTGACGCAGGTCATATATTCAAAACAAATACCGATACTGAGGTTCTTATCCATGGTTATGAGGAGTTCGGTGAAAAGCTTCTCAACAAGCTGAGAGGTATGTTTTCCTTTGTTATCTGGGATAAAAACAAAAAAGAGCTCTTTGGTGCACGTGATTTCTTCGGTATCAAGCCTATGTACTACGCTAATATGAACGGCGTATTCATGTTTGGTTCTGAGATCAAGAGCTTTTTGGAACACCCTAAATTCACAAAGGAGCTTAATACAACCGCACTTGAGAACTATCTCACCTTCCAGTTCTCCCCTACTTACGAAACATTCTTTAAAAATGTTTACAAGCTCCCACCTGCACATTATTTCAAATTAAAGGACGGACATTTTGAAGCTAAACGCTACTGGGACGTTCATTTTGATGCTGACGAAAAACCAACTCTTGATGAATGGGTAAACAGGATATCAGATACGTTCCATAACTCGGTTGAAGCACATAAAATTGCTGATGTTGAGGTAGGTTCATTCCTTTCAAGCGGCGTGGATTCAAGTTATGTTGCGGCTATTGCAGATGTCGACAAGACCTTCACAGTCGGTTTCGGTACTGACGAAAAGTACAACGAGATAGGCTGGGCAAAGAATTTCTCCAAAGCTATCGGCAAGGAAAATACAAGCAAGGTCATCACTCCCGAAGAATACTGGGATAACCTTTCAATGATACAGTATCACATGGACGAACCGCTTGCAGATCCCTCTGCAATTGCGCTTTATTTCGTATGTAATATTGCTTCAGAAAAGCTGAAAGTCGTTCTTTCGGGTGAGGGTGCAGACGAGATATTCGGCGGATATAATGTTTACAGTGATCCGAACGGTACAGTATATGACAAGCTGCCGAGAGCTGTAAAGCGCGGCATAGGTGCTGTAGCTTCAAAGCTTCCTGCAAAGCGCGGAGTTAATTTCTTTGTCCGCAAGGGCAAGGACGTTGAGGAACGCTTTATCGGAAATGCCTATATGTTCAGGCCCGAGGAGAGAAAGGCTCTTCTGAAAATAACCACAGACGCTCCTGATCCGACAGTTATTACCAAACCGTTTTATGCAAATGTCAAGGGTAAGGACGATGTTACGAAAATGCAGTATCTTGACCTGCATATGTGGATGGCAGGAGATATTCTCCTTAAAGCCGATAAAATGAGTATGGCTAATTCACTGGAACTTCGCGTTCCGTTCCTTGATAAAGAAGTAATGGCTTTAGCAGAAAAAATACCTACAAAATACCGTGTAACTCACGATAAGGGCACTGACGAGACCAAGTATATCACTAAATATGCTATGCGTCTTGCTGCAAAGAAGGATACTCCTGAGCAGACTGCCAAAACTGCGGCAAAGAAGAAGCTTGGATTCCCTGTGCCGATAAGAGTATGGCTCAAGGAAGATAAGTATTATGAGCTTGTAAAGAGCTATTTTGAAAGCGACAGTTCTAAGGAGTTTTTCAATACCGCTCCCCTGCTGAAGCTTCTTGATGACCACCGTGAGGGCAAAGCTGATAACAGCCGTAAGATATGGACTGTGTTCATCTTCCTCATCTGGTATAAAGTCTATTTTGAAAATAACGGAAAATACTGATAAACGGAGATAATATGGCAAGTAAGGTTACCTATAAGTACATTAAACAGAACCCTGATATAATGGAATATATCCGCAGAGCTGACAATGCACTTGAAGCTCTCGGATATACCGAGCATTCATTCCCTCACGTTGAGCGTGTTGCTCATACATCGGCGCTTATCCTTGAAACACTGGGTTATGATGAAAGAACAGTGGAACTGGCTAAGATAGCCTCCATAATGCATGATATCGGCAATGTTATAAACCGTGTCGACCACGCACAGAGCGGAGCTGTAATGGCATTCAGACTTCTTGATAATCTCAGTATGCCTGCTGACGAGATATGCTCTATAATCTCAGCTATAGGCAATCATGATGAGGGTACAGGACAGCCGCTGGACGCTATTTCTGCGGCTATGATAATCGGAGACAAGACCGACGTGCGCAGAAGCCGCGTCCGCAATACCGACCTGCTCACATTCGATATTCATGACCGAGTAAACTACGCTGTTGTTCAGTCGGCTGTAAAATTCAACGATGATAAGTCGTCAATAATCCTCGAGCTTCAGATAGATACTGAAATATCCTCTGTTCTTGAATATTTTGAGATATTTATGAAGCGTATGCTCCTTTGCAGGAGAGCTTCCGAGTTCCTTGGAGTTCAGTTTGAAATGATAATCAATGACAGTAAAATACTGTAATAATATAACGGAGGTACAAAATATGATTTCGGAATATCAGCATCTTATTGACCTGAACGATTATCCTGTTTCATGGTGGAAGAAGGTGGTAGAGCTTGGTGAAAAGATATACCAGTCCCCTGCTGAATATGCCCATGTGTGTGATGGAAAGATAATGGCTACACTTTTCTATGAGCCCTCCACACGTACACAGATGTCCTTTCAGACAGCTATGATAAGGCTTGGCGGTCAGATAATCGGATTTGACAATCCTGCAAATTCATCTGTTGCCAAAGGCGAGACCATAAAGGATACTACAAAAATCGTCAGCAATTATGCAGATGTTCTCGTTATACGTCACCCAATTGCAGGAGCAGCTAAGGCGGCTTCTCTTACGGCTGACTGCTCTGTTATAAATGCAGGTGACGGCGGTCATCTCCACCCGACACAGACTCTTACCGACCTTCTCACTTTGAAAATTGAGAAGAAAACTCTTTCTGGTCTGACTATCGGTATGTGCGGCGACCTTCTAAACGGAAGAACTGTTCATTCACTTTGTAAGGCGCTCAGTATGTTTGAGAACAACAAGTTTGTGTTCATCTCTACATCTCAGCTTGGTATGCCGGCTTATATCAAGGATATCATCAAGGCTAACGGCAGCAGCTTCGTTGAAGTAAACACTCTTGAAGAGGTCATCGGTGAGCTTGATGTGCTTTATATGACAAGAATACAGCAGGAGCGTTTTGCAAGTGAGGAAGAGTATCTTGCTCAGAAGAATACCTATGTGCTTGACAGAAAGAAGATGCTCGGAGCAAAGAAAGACATGATAGTTATGCATCCCCTTCCGAGAGTTGACGAAATAACAGTTGATGTTGACAATGATGAGCGCGCAATGTATTTCAAACAGGCTAAATACGGTATGTATGTGCGCATGGCACTTATAATGACTATTCTGAAGGAGAAGAAGTCGTCTGAAACTCTCAAGGGCAAGATATTCAGCGGAGTTCGCTGTTCTAATCCTAAATGTATCACAAATCATGAGGAGTATCTTCCTAAAAGTTTCCGTTCAAGCGGCGATGAAACCCTTCTTGAATGTGAGTACTGCGATGAAAGAAAGCTTATATAAGTTTAAAAGCCACAGCTTAACCCATAGTACTTATATAGAAGTTTTATGTTAATTATTGAGAGAACCCCTTTTGAAAAAGGGGCTTCTCTCAAACTCTCTCCCTAAAACTTTCGTTTTGTTTTTTCACAGATAGGGCGCTCCTGCATTTTGCAGGACTTTTTTATTTATTAAGCGCCCTATCTGCGAAAAATACCAGATAAAAGTCTTTGGAAAGGGGTATGGGGGTGACTCCCCGCAGTGCGGGGAGATGTCACGCAGTGACAGAGGGGCGCGCCTCCGTCAGAGGAACCTTTCCTCAGAAAGGTTTCCCCCGATAAATAAATATAAGTTTCTATATGAGTATCACGATTAAGCTGTGGCTTTTTTATGGCTCACATCTGTGAATGACCTTTACAGGGCATGATTCAATGCATATTCCGCAGTTTGAGCAGTTGCTGTGGTCGATAGAAGCATGGAAGTTATTGACGATAATAGCTTCATTGGGGCACTTCTTTTCGCATATCTTACAGCCTATACAGCCGTTTTTGCATACAAGCTTTGTAGCTTTGCCGTTGTCTCCTGACGAGCACATAACGTCAATACACTTTGATACGGGCTTTATCTCTATGAGCTGGTTAGGACAGACTGCCGCGCACTGACCGCAGGCTCCGCAGAGAGCAGGTGTTACTTTAGCGATACCGTTGACGATTTTTATAGCGTCATGTTCGCATACGTTCACACAGTCTCCGAGACCGATACAGCCGTATTTGCACATACCGCTGCCGCCGTAAAAACGCTTTACAGCCTTACAGGACTGCACACCGTCAAAAAGGAAAGCTTTTTCTGTAACGTTGCAGTCTCCGCTGCAATGTACAACTGCTGTCATTGGAACAACTTCTGCTGCTTTTGTTCCGAGAATAGCTGCAATATTATTTGCGGCTTCACTTCCTCCGGGGCGGCACAGATTAGTTGCTGCGCCCTTATTTATTATTGCGGAAGCGTAGTCCGAGCAGCCTGCAAAGCCGCAGGCTCCGCAGTTTGCCTGAGGCAGAGCTTCGTTTATTTTTTCTATTCTTTCATCGACCTTTACATAGAATACCTTTGCAGCTATGGTAAGAAGAACTCCTGCGAGAATACCGCAGCCGCCGAGTATAAGAGCAGGGATAAGATAAGTCATATCGAATACCTCCTCACTTGATAAGTCCTGCAAAGCCCATAAAGCTTATTGAGACTATAGAGGCAGCAATAAGAGTAGCGGGAACTCCCTTGAATGTCTCGGGAATATCTGCGTATTCAAGCTTTTTGCGTACTCCCGAGAAAATTACAAGTACGATCATGAAGCCGAGTCCGCCGAAGAGAGCGTTGATAATGGACTGGAAGAATGTATAGTTATTGTCGATGTTGAGCACTGTAACGCCAAGTACAGCGCAGTTTGTAGTTATAAGCGGCAGATACACGCCAAGAGAGCTGTACAATGACGGTACGCATTTCTTTAAGAAGTTTTCCACCAGCTGAACGAACAGAGCGATTACAAGGATAAATATCACTGTATCGAAGTATTCAAGTCCGTTGGGGACGAGTATTCCGTGATGTATCGGGTATGTAACTATAGTTGCGCATATCATTACGAAGGTAACTGCGACACCCATTCCTACTGCGCTGTCGAGCTTCTTGGATACACCGAGGAACGGACAAATTCCCATGAATTTTGAAAGGACAAAGTTATCTGTCAGCATTGCTGAGAGCATGATTGCAAGTATGGTCTTCAATGACAGTCACCTTCCTTTCCGCAGTTCTTAGCATTCGGACAGCCACCGCAGCCAAGCTCCTGAGGCGGCTTTTTATTTTTGAGCTTATTTACAGCTGCAATTATCATGCCAAGTGTGAAGAAGCCTCCTGCAGGCATGATAAAGAACAGCATTGGATTCTCACTGAGTACAGGTAATTTTATTCCCATCCACTGACCTGCACCGATTATTTCACGTACAGAGCCCATGAGGAATAATGCCAGAGTAAAGCCTGCGCCCATGCCTATTGCGTCGAATGCAGAGGCTAAAATGCCGTTTTTACTTGCGAACATCTCAGCTCTGCCGAAAATGATACAGTTTACTGTAATAAGCGTGAGATAAATACCGAGGCTATCATACAAACTTGGCACGAAGCCCTCAAGCAGGAACCCTATGAGAGTTACAAAGCTTGCGATAATAACGATAAACGCAGGGATTCGCACCTTGTCGGGAATAACCTTTCTGAGTGCGGAAATAACGATATTAGAGCCAAGGAGAACGAATGTAGTCGCAAGTCCCATACCTATTCCGTTCATAGCCTGTGTGGTAACGGCAAGAGTAGGACACATACCCAGAAGCATAACAAGCGTTGGGTTCTCCTTGATTATGCCTTTTGTAAGCTCTTTTACGAGGGGAGTTTTCTTATCAGCCACCGAGTATCGCCTCCTTGTTTTCATTGTATGCTTTAAGTGCAGTATCTACTGCGTGCTTCATTCCGTTGGAAGAGAAAGTTGCGCCGCTTATAGCGTCAAAGTTGTCTGACGGCTGTGAAAGTCCGTAGAACTGCTTTCTGAAATCGGCTTCATCACGTACCTTAGAGCCAAGACCTGGGGTTTCGCCGAGAGAAACGAACTCAATTCCTGAGATACTTCCCTGCGCGTCAAAGCCCACAAGTACGTTTATACCGTCCTTTGAGTAGCCGTCTGTGATGACTTGTATAACGGTTTTTTTATCGGGAGTTACAGCAATAGTCTGTATCTCATCATAGCCGCATTTTATGTTTACTACCTTGCTTTCGGTCTTGCCGAAGAGTGCTTCAACACTGCTGCTGAACTTCTGAGACTTCTGTTCTGCTATGCTGTCTTTTGTAAGCTCATACGCAAATACAAGAAGCAGAGAAGCTATCACGCATATTATAGTAAGTACAACGGTAGGCTTTACCTTATCCTTCATTCTTCTCAGCCTCCTTTGCACCAAGTACCTTAGTTCTTGTAAGCTGCTCGATATACGGAGTAAGAACGTTCATAAGGAGTATTGAGAACGAAACGCCTTCGGGATAAGAGCCGAAACGTCTTATGATAAACGTTATGATACCGCAGCCGAGTCCGAATACTATCTTGCCCTTTGTTGTTATAGGAGTTGTTGCGTAGTCTGTAGCCATGAAAAATGCGCCGAGAAATACGCCGCCTGCGAGTATATGATATACAGGATCAAAGCCACTGATCCAGCTGAGAATGAACAGACTGCCGATGAATGAGAGTGGAGCTGCAAGGGAGATTATCTTTCTTGCTGCAAGATAAAGTCCGCCTATGAGAAGTGCAAGAGCGCAGGTCTCACCGAGACAGCCGCCGCACTTTCCGAGGAATAGATCAAGGTATGATACGGCATTGTCAGTTCCTGCAAGAGGAAGCGGGGTTGCACTTGATATAGCGTCAAGATCTGTATGTGTAATAGGCTCTACCCATTTTGTCATTGCCGCAGGGAAACTTATCATAAGGACGATACGTGCTGTTATGGCTGGGTTAGCGAAGTTTTGACCAAGTCCGCCGAAGAGCTGCTTTACTATTACTATGGCAATAAATGAGCCGATAACAGCCATCCAGTAAGGCAGAGGTGAGGGCAGATTCATCGCAAGTATAAGACCTGTGACAACAGCTGAAAGGTCTCCGATAGTATTGCTGCGTTTCATCATTGCACGGCATATGTATTCAAAGAATATGCAGCTTCCGATACAGACAGCAGTCAGCGGAATAACGCGTAAACCGAAGAAATATATCGCTGCTCCCCATGCAGGAAGAAGAGCGATTATGACATTCAGCATTATATTTGTGGTTTTAGTGTAGTTCTCGTCATGTGGGGACGGTGAAACAATAAGCTTATTCATTGGTTATCCGCCTCCTTACTTTCTTGGGATAAGTGCTTTTGCAAGCTGATTGGTCTCTGCCAGCTTTCTGTTTGCAGGACAGACATATGTACAGCTGCCGCAGTTCATGCAGAGCATGACTTTAAGCTGCTTGAGTTCTTCTATATTACGTATTTTATAAGCTCTGTCTATATCTGCGGGCATAAGTCCCAGCGGACAAACCCTTACGCAGCGTCCGCAGCGGATACAGTTGGATGTTTTGCGTTCGTCGTAATGATTGAAAGCAAGGAGAGCGTTTGAGGTCTTGACTACAGGCATATCAATATCAGGAACGCTCATGCCCATCATAGGACCGCCTGCAATGAGCTTTTTTATAGACGGGATATCGGCTTTGCAGAATTCAAGAAGCTCCCTGAATGATGTACCGATAACAGTGCGGACGTTTTTAGGCTCCCCTACTGCATTGCCGTCAATTGTAAGGCGGCGTGTGACAAGGGGCATACCTGTCTGCATATAGCGGTAGAGAAATGCGACGGTTGACACATTCATAACAATTACGCCTGCGTCGCCTGGCAGTGAGCCCTCGTTGACTATTCTTCCTGTTGAGTTATAAATGATGACCTTTTCAGCGCCCTGTGGATATGCTGAGGACAGAGTGATTATATCTATAGTATCATCATTTTCAGCCATAGCCGTGAAATTCTTGATAGCTTCCGGCTTGTTGGCTTCGATAGCAAGCTTTGCTGATTTGATGCCAAGCTGTGACTTTACCATATTGATACCGTTGATGATATCCTGTGGATTTTCTATCATTTCGCGGTAATCGGCAGTTATGTAAGGCTCGCATTCTGCCGCATTGATTATCAGCGTATCAATGTCAGCTTTGGGATTCAGCTTGATGTGCGTTGGAAATCCTGCACCGCCAAGTCCGCAGGCGCCGCTCTGACGAACAGCCTTTACGAAACTTTCCTTATCGGTAACAACAGGCGGCTTGACTTCATCTGACACAGTCTGAAGACCGTCTGTTTCTATCTCGATCATCTTGCAGACTGTTCCCATAGCGTTGCGATAGTCGCTTATGGCAGTTACCTTTCCCGAAACGCCTGAGTGTACGGGAGCACTGAATGCCGCGTCGGTATCGCCTATCATCTGACCGACTGCAACGGTGTCCCCTACCTTTACAAGAGGCTGACACGGAGCGCCCATAGTCATAGACATCGGGATAGTTACTTTAGAAGGAACAGGAAAATCTACAGTAGAGCTGTTTTCCGTATTTTTACGGTGTTTAAGCTTTATACCGTTGAGCTTTTTCATATATTTCTCCTTGATATAATGGCTTGATATTAGCCATTTTGATTTCGGTAATAATGTTGTATTGAAAGCTGGGCGAAAAGAGCCCATACAATAATATTATATATGAAATCAGTATAATATTCAAGAGCTTTTTACAAAAAAATTCATATTTTATTAAAGAAAATAAAGGAAAAAATAAAAGGCGCCCGAAAGTGCCTTTAAAAAAGCAAAAATAAAAAGCATCTGCTGTTGCAGATGCTTCGAGAGGCGCCACCCAGATTTGAACTGGGGATCAGGGTGTTGCAGACCCACGCCTTACCACTTGGCTATAGCGCCGCAATTGGAGCGGATTACGAGGCTCGAACTCGCTACCTCCACCTTGGCAAGGTGGCGCTCTACCAGATGAGCTAAATCCGCATAATGGCGACCCCGAACAGATTCGAACTGTCGACCTCCTGCGTGACAGGCAGGCGTTCTAACCAACTGAACTACGAGGCCAAAGAATTGGTGGGGACTACAGGGCTCGAACCTGTGACCCTCTGCTTGTAAGGCAGATGCTCTCCCAGCTGAGCTAAACCCCCACTTTTTCTTCTGTTCATCGGTTAATCAGTTCCGACGACTTTAATATTATACCACGTTATTCTATGTTTGTCAAGCAATTTTTTGAAATTTTTCAAAAAAATTTTTTCAGCCTGATTAAATGCAGTATATCGCTAAAATCAAAGATCAGATAATATAGAACCAGCTTTCATCGGGATCGACTTCTTCTTTCTGGATAGAGATCTGAGAGTCAAAATAATATCTGAGTTCCTGATTCTTGATACTTACCTTTGCTCCCTCAGGGATAGAGCGTGTGATAAATGCGTTACCGCCTATTACAGCGTTTTTGCCGACAACTGTCTCGCCGCCAAGTATAGAAGCTCCTGAGTAGATAGTAACATTGTCCTCGATAGTTGGGTGACGTTTCTTGTTGCGGAGCGACTGACCGCCTCTTGTTGAGAGCGCACCGAGAGTAACACCCTGATATATTTTGACGTTGTCCCCTATCTCGGTAGTTTCACCGATAACAATGCCTGTACCGTGGTCGATGAAGAAGTATTTTCCGATAGTAGCACCTGGGTGTATATCAATACCGGTTTTGCTGTGAGCGTGCTCGGTCATTACACGAGGGATAAGCGGCACACCAAGGAGAAACAGCTCATGAGCAAGTCTGTTGACAAGAATTGCATATAATCCGGGATAAGAATAGATTATTTCATCTTTATTATATGCGGCAGGGTCACCGTCATATGCAGCCTGAACGTCAGTTTCAATATAGCTTCTTATCTTTGGTATCTTATCGAGGAATTCAAAGGTGATCCTTTCAGCGTTCTCGTTTATTTCATTTTCATTGAGGTCAACATATTTTTCATCATAGCGCAGTACAATAGAAATCTGACGTATAAGCTTAAAGATAACGTCTTCAAGTATCATAGAGATGTTATTGCGGACAGTGTAGACGCGATAGCTTTTATTTCGGAAATATCCAGGAAAAACTATTCTTCTCAGGGACTCGATTATATCAATGATGTTTTCGTTATCAGGGTGATCAAATGTTTTGACCTCATCTATAGTTCTGTTATCCTGATAGTCAAAAAGTATCTTTTTTGCCAGATTATTGATATTTTCTTCAAGCTTATGCATTCTTGCCACCTCACGCGAAAATTATATGTACTGTTATGCCATAAATATACCATATATAATTATACAACAATTTACTTATATAGTCAATAGGCATTATATGCGTATTTTACTTGACTTTGTTCAGAATTAGCGTTATAGTATTATATGAATAATACTAAGTGAGGGTTATCATGAACAGCAGTATAGACAGCTCTATAACAGGAGCATTCAGCAAGAGTATATGGTCGAAATTCCGTAAAGGCATTGAGGAATACAGGCTTATCGAAAATAACGATAAAATAGCCGTATGCATTTCAGGCGGCAAGGACTCCATGCTCATGGCTAAATGTATGCAGAGACTACAGAAATACGGCAATATTGACTTTGATGTCGAATACATAGTTATGGATCCAGGGTACGCCGATGAAAACAGGAAAAAAATCGAGGATAATGCTAAGCTTTTAGATATTCCAATAAGAATTATGAACACAAGGATATTTGAATCTACGGAGAAAGTTGAAAAGAATCCCTGCTTTCTGTGCGCGAGACTTCGCAGAGGCTGGCTTTATAAAACTGCTCAGGAGCTTGGCTGCAATAAAATAGCACTGGGACACCATTTTGATGATGTTATCGAGACTATTCTTATGGGAATGCTGTACGGCTCACAGGTGCAGACCATGATGCCGAAGCTTCACAGTGAGAATTATGAGGGAGTACAGGTCATTCGTCCATTATATCTCGTGCGGGAAAGCGATATTATCCGTTGGGGCGAATACAATGATCTTGAATTTATACAGTGCGCCTGCCGTGTGGCAAAAAGCGAGGGCAGTTCAAAGCGTGCTGAGGTAAAACAGCTTTTGAAGCAGCTTCGCTTGACTAATCCTGCTGTTGATATGAATATCTTCCGCAGCGTTGAAAATGTTAACCTACAGACGCTCATTTCCTATCATCGCGGCAGTGAATATCATCATTTCCTTGATGATTTTGACAAGGGACTAAGTATCAAGGGCACAAATAACTTTGCGGATAAAAAAGATGAAACGGAGCAGGAGCAATGCTGAAAACGATTCGCGGCAGTTTAATGCTCCTGACGGCGGCTTTTATATGGGGAACAGCTTTTGTGGCTCAGAGCAAGGGCATGGACTACGTGGAGCCCTTTACATATAATTCAGTACGTACTCTTATTGGCGGACTTGTTCTGCTCCCTATGATTTTCTTTTTCAGACGCAGAAGCAGCAGAAAAGCTTCGGAAAACAATATAAAAATAAGCTTTATCGGCGGAATTATCTGCGGATTGGTGCTTTTTGCTGCGAGTTCCTTTCAGCAGTTGGGTATCAGTCTGACCTCTGCAGGCAAAGCAGGATTTATTACAGCACTTTATGTTGTTATAGTGCCTGTAATTGGGATAATATCAGGACAAAAACCAAATATAAAGATATGGCTGTGTGTTTTTATTGCGGTTTTGGGCTTCTATCTTCTTTGTATAAAAGAGGGATTCAGGCTTTCCAAAGGTGATTTATATGTTCTGATTTGCGCGGTATTTTATTCGGTGCATATAATAGTTATTGATCATTTCAATTCAAAGGGTGCTGAGCCTGTAAAAATGTCCTGTGTGCAGTTTTTTACCGCAGGAAGCATTATGATGATATGTATGTTTATTTTTGAGTCCCCTGCCCTGTCGAGTATTTTCGCAGCAAAATATACCATATTATATGCAGGAGTAATGTCATGCGGAGTTGCTTATACATTACAGATGATCGGACAAAAATACACGGAACCTACTGTCGCTACGCTGATAATGAGTCTTGAATCAGTATTTGCAGCTCTTGCAGGCTGGATAATTCTGAATGAACAAATGAGTATTAAGGAATTTTCGGGCTGTGCTCTGGTATTTACAGCTGTTGTGGCTTCACAGCTTGATATCAGCTTAAAAAACAGAATACAAATCAGAGAAAAGGGCGATACATGAGTATTGCCCTTTTATACTGTGATATTCTTTGTTATTAGTATTTTGCCGTTCTCGATATCAAGCTTTATACTGTCTCCTTTTGTTATCTCAGAGCTTATTATCATATTTGCAAGCCTGTTCTCGAACATTTCAACAGCTTTTCGCTTTATTTGACGTGCTCCGTATTGATATGTGCCTTTTACCGAGGCTAAAGATTCGATAACTCTGTCCGTAAATTCGATATTTATCCCTATTGAATCCGAGCGTTTTTTCAGGTCTTCAAGAGTTTGACGGCTTATCTTTATCAGGTCGTTCATTTCAAATGGTTCAAAGACGACTATTTCGTCTATCCTGTTAAGAAATTCTGCTGAGAAATAACTCTTTACAGCTTCAAGCGCCTTTTTCTCAATATTTTCATGACTGTTTTCGGCAAAACCCAGTGATGACTTCATAATCATATCCTCGGCACCTATATTTGAAGTCATTATAATTATACAGTTTCTGAAGCTGATTTTTCTCATAAGTGAATCAGTAAGCATACCGTAATCAAGTATCTGGAGCAGGATATTCAGTACCTCTTTCTCGGCTTTTTCAATTTCATCGAACAGTATCAGTGAATATGGATTTCTTCTTACCTTTTCGCACAGATTATTGTCGCTGTTGTCGTATCCTGCATAGCCGGGAGGTGCGCCGATAAGCTTTGCAACTGAGTGTTTTTCCATATATTCTGACATATCTACTCTGATGAGATTGTTTTCACTGTCAAAGAGGCATTCTGCGATTGCTTTTGAAAGCTCGGTCTTTCCAACACCTGTAGGTCCTGAGAATAAAAGCGATGCAATAGGTCTGTTGGTTTCACGAAGCCCCACTTTTGCCCTGAATATTGCATTTGTGACTTTTTCGATCACATTATCATGTCCTATTATACGCTTTGAAAGAACATTTTTCAGTCTGCTGAGCTTTTCAGATTCGTGTGACGATATTTTATTGGTTGGTATGCCTGTTTTAAGAGAAATTACAGTGTTCAGGTCGTCTTCCGTTACACAGCAGTTTTTAGGTGCTTCGATGACTTTGTTGAGCCTTGAAAGCTTTACTCCTTCCATGTCTATCAGTTCTGTATCCTTGGTGAGTTTGGGACAGCTGTTTTTTATCTTTGCCCATGCGCAGGCTTCGTCAAGTATGTCGATAGCCTTGTCAGGAAGAAATCGGTCGATTATATAGCGTTTTGAAAGCTCCACTGAAAGTCGGATAATATCGTCGTTTATTTTTATATCGTGGAATGTTTCGTAGTTTTTTCGCAGTCCCTTTATTATTTCGATACAGCTTAGATTATCGGGCTCGTTTACCTTTACAGGCTGAAAACGGCGCTCTAAAGCCGCGTCTTTTTCGATTGTTTTGCGGTATTCTTCAAATGTAGTAGCACCTATCAGCTGTAGCTGTCCCCTTGCGAGCTGAGGTTTCATTATATTTGCGGCGTCGATCGCTCCTTCGGCAGCTCCTGCGCCGACAATAGTGTGTATCTCGTCTATGAATAGTATGATATTCTTTGCTTCTGCGGCTTCTTCTATGCAGGATTTGACTCTTTCCTCGAAGTCTCCGCGGTATTTGGCTCCCGAAAGCATAGAAGTAAGGTCGAGTGAAAAGATATACTTGTTTTTCAGATTATCAGGGACGAGATTTCGTATGAACATCGCTGCAACACCCTCGACTATGGCAGTCTTACCGACTCCTGCTTCACCTATAAGGCAGGGATTATTTTTAGTTCTGCGAGAGAGGATCTGCAAAATACGTTCTATTTCGTTTTTTCGTCCGATAAGAGGATCGTTTTTACTTATAACCGCTATATCCGTGATATTTTTGCCGAATCTGAACAGATTCGGATACTGTGAGGGCTTTGGCTTTAATGATTCGTAGAGCTTTATATTCATTTCTTCATCTGTAATGCTTCTGAGTTTTTCGCATAAATACAGTATATCAGCGTCTATTCTTTTCAGTACCGTACAGGCACTGCATGATGATTCTTTTATAATAGCCGCAAGAATATGCTCGGGAGTGGCTTTTTTTGCTCCTGTATTTGCAGCCGCTGAATATGCTGTTTCAAGGATATGCTTAGTTGCTGTTGTGAAAAAGCGCTGATTGAGAATGGAAGGAGTTCCCCGCCCTACCATATCTATTATCTCTTTTTCGGCAAGTTCATAGGAAACGCCGCTTTCAGAAAGCATTTTTTCGGCTTCTGAGATATCATCGTCAAGCATAGAAAGCAGCAAATGCTCGCTGCCTACATACGTGTGACCAAGCTCGGAAGCGTGATCTATAGCGCCTTCTATCATCTGTATTGCTTTTCGTGTGAATTTTTCGTTGTTTATCATAGCTTGCTCCTTTATAATGTTCTACATATATTATGCCACTATATCTGTGCGATAACTGTCGAAACAGCGTCTGCAATAAAATCTGTAACACTTTTTTTGCTATGGCATACTATGTACTATAAAGCGAACGAAAATCGCTTTAAATACATTATTCAAGGAGCTTTTAATTATGTGTAATTCATGCTTTGGCGGAAACAATTGCTGGTGTATCATTCTCTTAGTACTTCTCGTTATCATTCTCTTTTCGGGCTGTGGCAACAATGGCTGCGGCTGCGGTGACTGCGGCAACAATAACGGTTGTGGCTGCGGCTGTTAAGCAACGCAAAAAAGGGACTGCGCTTGCAGTCCCTTTCGTTTATTCAGCTTTTAAAAGCTTGTTTCTTCTGTTTATAAGCAGCGGCTGGGTTTCATTGATAACGCAGTCAGCTGTTACAGTTACCTTAGCTATGCTGCCGTCAGACGGAACAGTAAACATAGTTTTCATAAGGATAGACTCAAGAATAGAGCGGAGTCCTCTTGCGCCCGTCTTCTGAGCGATAGCTTTCTTAGCGATTTCGGTAAGAGCTTCATCGTCTATTTCAAGTTCGATATCATCATATCTGAAAAGCTTCTTGTACTGCTTGATAAGAGCGTTCTTAGGCTCGGTAAGTATTCTTACAAGTGAAGCTTCGTCGAGCTCCTCAAGAACGGATATAACAGGCAGTCTGCCCACGAATTCAGGTACCATACCGAATTTTACAAGGTCCTTTGGAACGACCTTTTTGAAGATATTTTCAGTCTCAATGTTATGAGTATTGATATCTCCGCCGAAGCCGATAGGAGCCTTGCCGATACGCTTCTGAATCTGCTTTTCAAGTCCGTCAAAGGCACCGCCGCAGATAAACAGGATATTCTTTGTGTTTATCTGGATAACCTCCTGATTCGGGTGCTTTCTGCCGCCCTGAGGAGGTACGTTTGAAACAGTACCCTCGATAATCTTAAGGAGAGCCTGCTGAACGCCTTCACCGCTTACGTCACGGGTAAGTGATGTGTTTTCGGATTTTCTGGCGATCTTGTCTATCTCATCAATGTAGATGATTCCGCGCTCTGCTGACTTTATATCGAAATCAGCAGCCTGAATAAGTCTGAGAAGTACATTCTCAACGTCATCGCCGACATATCCTGCTTCGGTTATAGTAGTTGCGTCAGCTATAGCGAAAGGAACGTTAAGAAGCTTTGCGAGAGTCTGGGCAAGGAAGGTCTTACCAACACCGGTAGGACCGAGGAGAAGAACGTTGCTCTTCTGGAGCTCGACACCGTCCTTGTCGGAAAGGTCCTTGTCATTTTCCTGACTCATAATACGCTTATAATGATTATAAACTGCAACAGAAAGCGATATTTTTGCATCGTCCTGTCCGATAACATATTCATCGAGAAAAGCCTTTATTTCCATAGGCTTCATGAGCTTCATTGCAGAAACATCATTTTCTGTATCTGCCTTCGATGCTTTTCTATGCGCTTTAGCTACTCCAGAGCCATAGAGCATTTCATAGCAGTAAGTTACGCATTCATCACAAATATTAGATGAACCTGCCGAGAACATACTGCGAACTCTGTTTTCCCCTTTGCCGCAAAAGCTGCACGATTTAAACGTTTCAGCCATTTAATAACCCCTACCTTTTTGTGATGACCTTATCTATAAGTCCGAATTCGAGAGCCTCCTGGGCTGTCATATAATTATCTCTCTCACAAGCAGCGTGTATTTCTTCTACGCTCTTGCCTGTATTTGTTGCGATTATTTCTTCAAGCCTGTCTCTTGTACGCTCAAGATTCTTAGCGTGTATCATGATATCGGTCTGCTGACCGCCAAGTCCGCCGCCGATAAGAGGCTGGTGGATCATTATCTCACTGTTGGGGAGAGCTATTCTCTTGCCCTTTGCTCCTGATGAAAGCAGAAATGCTCCCATTGAAGCAGCCATACCGATACATATCGTTGAAACGTCGCATTTGATGTAATTCATAGTGTCATAAATAGCCATTCCTGCGGTTACAGAACCTCCGGGGCTGTTTATATAAAGTGAAATGTCCTTTTCAGAATCCTGACTTTCAAGATAAAGAAGCTGAGCCACAACAACGCTTGCTGTAGCATCGTTGACCTGATCTGAAAGCATTATGATTCTGTCATTGAGCAGACGTGAATAGATATCATATGATCTTTCGCCTCTGCTTGTCTGTTCTACGACATAAGGTACCAGTACGCTCATATTTTATCGCCCTTTCTTTAAAAACAGTTGTCCCACATAAGCTGCGGGACAACATGATATTTTTTATGATTAATTGTCGAAAAAGCTGTTATTCAGCCATTTCTTATGCAACAGTGTTGTCTACAACAGCGTTTTCCTTAACGAGCTCGATAGCCTTCTGAACTCTGAGGTCTGTTATATAGTCCTCTACAGGGATAAATCTCTTAACTGTTTCAACGTCGATGTTATTAGCAGCTGCAATCTCGCCGAGGCTGTTGTTGAGATCCTCGTCAGAGATCTGGATATTCTCGAGATCAGCGATCTTCTCAAGAGCAAGTCTGAGCTTAACTTCGTTTACAGCTCTGTCTCTGTATGTCTCTCTGAATGAATCCATATCCATTCCTGTGTACTGGAAATAGAGCTTAATATCCATGCCCTGCTGCTGGAGCTGCTGCTCGAATGATCTCATAAGAGAATCGATTCTCTGCTCATACATACAATTCGGGATAGGAGCGTCAACCTTGCTGATAAGAGCTTCCATTACAGCGTTCTCAAAGCCTGACTCAGCCTGCTGAGTTGCAGCCTCTTCGAGCTTTGTCTTGATGTCTTCCTTGTATTCTGCAACAGTCTCAAATTCTGTAGCGTCCTTAACGAGATCATCGTTGATCTCAGGGAGCTCTTCATAGCTGATAGACTTGAGCTTGCACTTGAATGTAGCGTCCTTGCCTGCGTAATCTGTCATCTGGTAGTCCTCTGGGAACCTAACGTTTACGTCAAACTCGTCGCCGATGTTGTGACCAACGATCTGATCCTCAAAACCTGGAATGAACTGACCGCTGCCGAGACGAAGAGGATGATCCTCGCCCTTGCCGCCTTCAAATGCTTCGTCACCGAAGAAGCCCTCGAAGTCGATGATAACTTCATCGTCCATCTGAGCTGCTCTGTCTTCAACAGAAACGATACGAGCATTCTTCTTTCTGATGATATCTATCTGCTTGTCGATATCTTCATCAGTGATCTCCTTAACTTCCTTAGCAGCCTTGATTCCCTTGTAATCAGCGATCTCAATCTCAGGCTTTGTAACGCAGATAGCCTTGAGCTCTACGCCCTGCTCCTTATCGATAGAAGTAACTTCAACGTTAGGTCTGTCAACAAGAACAAGTCCTGTCTCCTTAACAGCTGCGTCTATTTCAGGTCCGAGGAGTGAGTTGATAGCGCCCTCATAGAAAGCACCCTCGCCGAACTCTCTCTCAGCAAGCTTTCTGGAAACCTTGCCTTTTCTGAAGCCTTTGATCTGGATATTCTTCTTCTGACGCTGATATTCTTTTTCAACAGCAGCCTCAAAAGCGTCTGCGTCAATTGAAATTACTAACTCGGTAGTATTTACATCTGTCTTGTTTGATGATTTTAAACTCATATTGATACGTCCTCCAATATTTATATAACATACTTGGTATATTATACCACATTTCCAAAAATTTTTCTACTGATTTCCAACACTTCTGCATAATGCACAATTTACAAAACTTTCTCTGGGATAAATTGTAGATAATCGCCTGCGATAAGGTGAAAATTCACATCATCATAGGTGTTTTTTACGCAAAGTTCATGAGCGGAACGCCCGTGTATGTGACCATAGTAGCAATCTTTTATCTTGTAGCGATAAAGGACTTCAAGTATGTCATAGTTAAAATTTGTTGCAAAAATAGGCGGATAGTGCAGAAAAACTATAGGTTCGAGATCTTCTGCAATTGCGGAACGGATAGAGGTCTCCAGACGCTGTACTTCCCTTTTCAGTACTTTTTCGTCCTGAGATTCACCGGGCATATTCACCCAGCCTCTTGTACCGCATATCCCGTATTTTTCATATGCATAATGATTGTTATGCAGTATTTTTATTGTATCAAGCTTCTCGGCAGCAAGGAACTCTTCCATTTTTTTCATGGTAGTCCACCAGTAATCGTGATTTCCTTTGATGATTATCTTCTGCCCCGGAAGCTCGTTTATAAAATGAAAGTCAGGTGCTGCTTCTGCAAGGGACATTCCCCACGAAATATCCCCGGGGAGCACAACTGTATCATTTTCATTTATCAGTTCAAGCCAGTTCCTTTCGATCCGCTCCTGATAGTCCTCCCAGCCATTGAATATACTCATGGTCTTTTCGGGAGCACCCTTGCACAGGTGCAGATCAGCAAGTACAAACAAGCTCATTTTATTCGCTCAGAGTTCTGAGCACATAATCCTTCTGGTCTGCCTTGTCTATAACATCATTGAAACGCTCAGGCTTGTTTCTGAGGTCAGCAAGTGCTGCAGGAACAGGTATATCTGAAAGCTCCGCGATCTTGTCTACCTTGTCGTATTCGTCGATATCAGATACCTTTCCTTCAAGAGCTTCAAGAACAGCAGCGCTGAACTTGTAAGGACTTGCCGTTGAAGCGATAACAGTCTTTGTTGTATCGCCTGTAGCGTTCTTGTAGTCGTTGTAAACTTTTACTGCAACAGCTGTGTGTGTGTCGCAGGTATAGGAGTATTTCTCATAAATAGAGTGGATAGTTTCCTTTGTCTGTGCGTCATCGCAGAAGCCTGCTGCAAATTCCTCGACAAGCTTTGCCTTTACGTCAGCATTTACTTCATACTTGCCCTCGGAAGCGAGCTTTCCGAACCAGTCACGGATAAGAGCGTCGTTCTTGCCTGTCATGAGGTAAAGAAGTCTCTCAAGATTGCTTGAGATAAGGATATCCATAGAAGGTGAAACAGTAGCATAGAACTGTCTGTTTCTGTCGTAAACACCAGTGTTTATGAAATCAGTGAGAACGTTATTGATGTTTGAAGCGCAGATAAGCTTGTTTACGGGAACTCCCATATGCTTTGCATAGTAAGCAGCAAGGATATTTCCGAAGTTTCCAGTTGGAACTACGATGTTTATCTTATCGCCGAGAGCTATCTCGCCGTCCTTAACAAGCTCGGCATAAGCTGATACATAGTAAACTACCTGAGGAACAAGACGTCCCCAGTTGATAGAGTTAGCGCTTGAGAACATCATTCCCTTTTCTTCAAGTGCCTTTTTTACGTCGTCATTGGTGAAAATAGCCTTTACACCGTTCTGGCAGTCGTCGAAGTTGCCCTTGATAGCGCATACTCCTACGTTTGAGCCTTCCTGAGTCTTCATCTGTCTCTTCTGCATCGGGCTTACGCCGTCCTCGGGATAGAAAACAAGGATAGAAGTTCCCTCAACGTCCTTGAAGCCCTCGAGAGCTGCTTTACCTGTATCGCCTGATGTAGCAACGAGGATAACTATCTTCTTGTCGAGCTTTATCTTCTTTGCGGAAGTTGTAAGGAAGTAAGGAAGTATTTGGAGCGCCATATCCTTGAATGCACAGGTCGGACCGTGCCAGAGCTCCAGCATATATGTACCATCGAAGAGATGAGCCATCTCTGCAATGCTTTCTGTTTCAAAGTTCTTTGTGCTGTACGCATTGTCTGTACAGTAATGTATCTCAGCCTCTGTAAAGTCTGTGAGATACTTAGCAAACACATAAGCAGCTCTGTCGGCATACTTCATGTCACCGATAGCTTTTATCTCGTCAAGAGTGAGCTGAGGAATACTCTCGGGAACGAAAAGTCCGCCCTCTGCTGAAATACCCTGTGTAATGGCTTCGGCGCTGCTGACCTTGACACTGCTGTTTCTTGTGCTGTTATAGAACATATTTATCACCTTTCAAAATATGAAGTTGTAGCCTGTTGTATCATAGGCATTGGTTATATAATCAATGCTGAGCACCTTGCTGTCCGAAATGATGACTTGTGCGACATCAAATCTCGGTTGAAGCATATTAGGGTGCTTGCAGCAATAATCAGCGGCAGTTTTTATAATAAGACCGCGTTTTCTTTTGTTGACAGCCTCAAATCCTGAGACCATGCTGTCGGGCTTTCGGGATTTGACTTCAACAAAAGCGATATAGTCGCCGTTTTCAGCGATTATATCTATCTCACCGCCCTTTATCCTGTAATTTCGGGCGACGATACTATATCCGCGCTCGGTCAGATAAGTGCAAACACTTTCCTCGCCGAGCTTTCCTATTTCACTTTTAGTCATATAGTTTTTTCAGAAATGTCTTGCGATGAACTTCTGATATGCCGAATTCAGCTATCTTTTCATAGTGGAGCTTTGTTCCGTAGCCCTTGTGCTGCGAAAAGCAGTACTCAGGATATTTTTCATCGAGCTCACGCATATAGCGGTCTCGGGATACCTTTGCAAGTATTGACGCAGCCGCTATAGAAGCCGAAACAGCGTCTCCGTGGATAACAAACTGGCTCTTGCAGTTGAGCTGGGGCAGCCTGTTTCCGTCTACAAGTGCCAAATCAGGACTTACGCCAAGTCCGTCAACAGCTCTTATCATAGCCAGCATTGTTGCCTGCAAAATGTTGAGTTCATCTATTTCCTGTACGCTTGCCGTTGCAACGCAGTATGCGTCGGCTTTTGCGATAACTTCGTCGTAAAGAAGCTCTCTGCGCTTTTCGGATATCTTCTTGCTGTCGTTGAGATAGTCTATAAGAACAGAATCATTGAGGATAACTGCGGCGGCATAAACATCGCCTGCAAGCGGTCCCCTGCCTGCTTCATCGACTCCGCAGATAACCGAATATTCCTTTCGGAGTTCTGTATCGTAGTCGAAAAGCTCCTTGTGAAGAACTATTCTTGCCATTACTGCTCCTTCTGCGGCGGAGCTTCGAGAGTTATCTTTCCGAGCTTGCCGCTTCTGAATTCATCAAGAACTGTTATTGCGGCGCGTTCGGTGTTTATCTCACCGCCTGATATCATCATGCCGCGCTTTTTTCCGACTTTTTCAAGGAGCTCAAAGCCCTTGTCCTCTTCCGAAAGCTCTATTTTGTATCTTTCGGTGAGAGAAGCAGGATAATTTTCAGCAAGATAGCTAAGAAGCTTCATTGCAAGAGTTTCGATATCAAGGATATCATCGCTAATAGCTCCTGTAAATGCAAGCCTTATTGCAACGTCCTGATCCTCGAATTTAGGCCACAAAACACCGGGCATATCAAGAAGCTCTGTGTTGTTGTCGAGCTTTACCCACTGCTTTGTACGGGTAACACCGGGCCTGTCCTCAACCTTTGCACGCTTAGAGCATGCTAACTTATTTATAAGAGAAGATTTGCCAACATTTGGTATTCCGACTATCATAAGGCGTATTGCTGCACCTGTCATGCCGTTTTTTGCACGTTTTTCCATTAACTCTTTCAGGACAGTGCTTTTTATAGTCGGAAGAATGGATTTCAGTCCTTTTCCTGACCTACAGTCTACTGCCAAAGCAGCGCAGCCGCAGTTCTTGAAGTAGTTCACCCATAGCTGAGTAGCCTTATCGTCAGCAAGGTCGCACTTATTAAGAAGTACCATTCGCGGCTTGTTCCTTGTAAGTTTATCCATTTCTGGATTTCGGCTGCTTAGGGGAGTTCGTGCGTCCAATATTTCTACAACAGCGTCAACAAGGGAAAGATTAGAAGCTATCAATCGCCTTGTTTTCGCCATATGACCAGGAAACCACTGGATCTGTTTCATATCGCTGTTATCCATAATTGCCTCCTGTTTATGTGTATCAGTTGATTTATCAGAATTTAAGGATCTTGAAGTCCTTTATAGGTGAATATCTGATAAGTGCTTTTCCGTATATCTGTTCTTTCTTTATAAGACCAACATCGCCGCTTCGGCTGTCGGAAGAATTTCTTCTGTTATCGCCCATAACGAAGTAGTAACCCTCGGGTACTGTTATAGGGAAATCAAACATTCCGCCGTCAGAAACTACGGTCTCTTTTATGTAAGGCTCATCAAGGACCTTGCCGTCAACGATGACCTGCTCGTTTTCGGCGTCAATATCGATAGTCTGACCGGGCTCTGCAATAACTCGCTTGATTATGCATTCCTTAAGTGAGGAACCTGTAATATCTCTTTCGTAAATGCTGCCGTCTTCATTGAGGAGGTATGCCTCGTCGTTGTTGATAACGATGATATCTCCATAGTGAGGACCGCCGTAAATAGTTGTCATGAAGATCCTGTCCTTGTCCATGAGAGTATCATTCATCGATCTTCCCACAACATTTACAGGGTGAAGCAGATATGTAAATATCATAACGATAACGAATACGGTAACAAGAGTTGATTCAATTATTTCAAGAATATCGTCAACTATCTTGCTTTCCTTTTCTTCTGCCTTTTTTTCTTCATCGTCTTTATCGTTGGATTCTTCGGAAGCCTTTTCTACTTTTTCAGCAATTTTTTCTGCTTTTTCTTCGGCTTCAACAGCAGTTTCGGATACTACTTCTTCCTCTGTGTTTTCGGATAAATCTTTTATTTCATCAGCCATAATTGCTGCCTCCAGACCATATTAAATATCAAAATGTAGCAAAAAAGGGACTTTAAGTCCCTCAAGGAAAGAAGATGAGTCAGCCGAAATTGATCGGCTGAACTCAGTCTGCAACCTGTTAGCGGATCTGTTCCTTGACCTTAGCAGCCTTACCAACTCTGTCTCTGAGGTAGTAGAGCTTAGCTCTGCGAACTTTACCGTATCTTACAACCTCTACCTTGTCAACAACAGGAGAGTGAAGTGGGAATACTCTTTCGATACCGCAGCCGTGAGCAACACGTCTTACAGTGAAAGTCTCGCTGATACCGCCGTGCTTCTTAGCGATAACAGTTCCCTCGAAAACCTGAATACGGCTCTTGTCGCCTTCCTTGATCTGTACGTGAACCTTTACGGTATCACCTACATTGAACTCAGGAACGTTTTCCTTCATGCTTGATTCGCTGATTAACTTGAGTGCATCCATTTTATTTTCCTCCTAAAATTTCCGAACATTCTTACCTGTTCCGCAGCAGCCGTTCAGCATTCGGCTTGTGCAGAAATAATGTAATAAGTGTACTTATAAGTACACAGGCTCAAAATGAGCTGCAGGCAGCGGACTATCCGATTTAATGTCTTTCGGCATTAACCCTCATTCGGGCATAAAGATACCCGAACGGATTTCAAATGCTTTTATATAATACCACACTCTGACAAAAAATGCAAGTGTTTTTTGTGCAAAAATATATATTTAATATATTTACTTCTTTCTGAGTATCGCCATTGCTGCATGGTGGAGTATCTCAAACTCATCAGAAGGCGTTTTCGAAAGCATTTTCATGTGTTCTTTTTCCCATGCGGCTGTCTCTTCAGCAGAAAGCGAAGCTCCAATGCCTCGGCAGGCTTTCATGCGTCCGTTCCATGTTTCGCGGGTAAACGGCACCATAAGGTCATAATCCTCTGTGTATTCGATATTAAAATAGTCATTTGCTATTTCGGGAACAAATACAGGCTGACGGGTATATCCGCCTCCTGTCCACTGAGGATTATATTTCAGCACAAGCTTTTCGCTGTCCCCTGCCAGTTTATCCTCATCGGGAAGCCAAGCCATGAATAATATGACCAGTCTGCCGCCTTTTTTCAGAAGTCGAGCAAGTTTAGGGATTACTACGTCATAATCAAAGTAGAAAAAGCACTGACAAGCGGTTATTACATCAAAGGTTTCATCAAGAAAATCAAGGTCTTCAGTAGCGGAAACTACAAAATCAATGTTCATTCCGCTGCATTGAGCAAGCATTTTTGCCTGTGCTATCTGGTTTTCGGATATATCAGAGCCTGTCCATTCTGCTCCGTAATGATACATATTTCGCGGCACAACGCCTGTACCTGTACCGATGTCAAGGACACGCTGTCCCTTGACGCAAAGTCCTCTTTCAGCGACCTTGCCAAAGAAAACAGGTGGGTATATATCTCTGAATTTAGCATAATCGGACGATGTGCGTCCCCAGTCGAAGGCTTTTCCTCCGTCGATATTATTTTTCTGTATATCCATTTTTTGCTCCTTTTGTTATTCAAATACTGTGTTATCAGCGCATAAAATCGCTGTTCTGTGTATGTTTTTTGTTTCAAACGGGATTTCCGTTGTTTTTTTCAATGCTTCAATAAAAAGTGTGGGATTGTAGTTGGTCTGAGTACCTGCGGGAAGATACATTGAAATATCAATGGAATTTTCTGCCTTGTTACAGGTAAGTATCTCCATATCGGGCTTTATATCAACAGTTTTTAAGCCTTTTTTAGTTTTTTTCTCAATTAGTATTTCAGGACTTGCAATAAGCTCCTGCACAGCGGCAAAAAGTTCGTCTGTTTCATCAGAAACCAGTGAAAAGCTGTATTCAGCCTTGGCGATAGCAGTTATTTTCTGCTTTTGCTCTGCGACCTTAACTATCCGCATACCCTCAGGCATCACGGCATTGAGTTTGTCTTTTATCTCATCATAGGGGATATCCTCATTGAGGTTGAAGTCCAGTATCTCGCAGCTGCTCTCAAATCCAAGCGAAAGTGCCAGTGCAAAGCTGTAATACGGGTGTGGATTGAAGCCCTCTGTGTACCATATTGGCAGGCGTGAACGTCTGAATGTTCTAAGCATACAGCGGTTCAGGTCGAGGTGGGAGATATATTTTGCACGTCCGCATTTTTCAAATGTAGCTCTTACACGTATCAAAAGCATTCCCTCCCGACTTTTTTATTAACTCCGCAGCCTGAACATCTCAGGCGGCAGTTTGGCGTTGTTTTGGATTGGTGTGCTGTCTTGTTCTCACGGATAAGAAATTCCTTTGATACGAGATAATCAAGATGATCCCACGGGAGTATCTCATCGTACTCAAATCGGCGGTTTGCATAGAATGAAGTATCTATGCCGCATTCCTCGAAAGCCTCCAGCCACTTGTCAAAATGAAAGTATTCGTCCCAGCTGTCGAATTTACAGCCTTTTTTCCATGCAGTGTAAACTGCCTTGCACAGTCTGCGGTCTCCCTTGGCAAGTATGACTTCAAGCATACTTACATCGGGATTATGATAGCTTACCTTTATCTTTTTGGTCTTTACAGAATCAAGGAGAAGTTTCTGCTTATGTTCTATCATTTCACGAGTATCCTGCGGTTCAAACTGGAACGGTGTAAAGGGCTTGGGAACGAATGTAGCACAGCTGATTGATATCTGTACTCCCCTGCCCTTCGGACGATTCTCTATGCTGTAATAAAGGTCGATAATACGGTTTGCAAGCTCGGCGATACCTACGATATCCTCGTCTGTTTCGGTTGGAAGTCCCATCATGAAATAGAGCTTTACCGATGAATAGCCGCCCTCAAATGCGATTCGGCAGGTGTTCATGATCTCTTCTTCACTGACATTCTTGTTTATAACGTCGCGGAGGCGTTGTGTTCCTCCCTCTGCCGCGAAAGTAAGACCGCTCTTGCGGACTCTTTTTATCTTTTCCAGCAGAGATTCTGAGAAGTTATCAACTCTCAGGGACGGAAGCGAGAGATTTATCTTTTCACTTACCGTATAGTCAAGAAGCTGTGTAAGAAGAGGATCAATCTCAGAATGGTCGCTGGTGCTCAGTGAAGCAAGAGAAATTTCATCATATCCTGTATTTTCACAGAGACTTTTTGCAGATTTGCATATTGTATCAGCGTGCTTTTCGCGAAAAGGTCTGTAGATGAAGCCGGCCTGACAGAAGCGACAGCCTCTTATACAGCCGCGGAGTACTTCAACGGATACTCTGTCCTGAACTATCTCGGTGAACGGAACTACGAAATTATACGGATAATAGACCTTGTCAAGGTCTTTGATTATGCGCTTGCGGACTACCGCAGGAGCTCCGTTTGTGGTTTCAACGTGATCTATAGTTCCGTCGTCTTTATATATAAATTCGTAGAATTTCGGTACGTATACGCCCTCAATTTGACAGGCTTTGCGCAGAAAATCATCTCTTGAAGCGCCCTGCTTCTTCATTTCATAATAAAGATCCATGAGTTCGAGGTTTACTTCCTCACCCTCTCCGAGAACGCATATATCAAAAAAATCGGCAAGGGGCTCGGGATTACAGACGCAGGGACCTCCTGCAATGACTATCTGGGTGAGCTCCTGTGTTCTGTCCTTGGAGAATATAGGGATCCCTGCAAGGTCAAGCATATTGAGGACGTTGGCGTAGGAAAGTTCATACTGCATGGTGAAGCCGATGAAGTCGAAATCCTTAATGGGATCAAGGCTCTCCAGTGCATAGAGAGGAATATCATTTTCACGCATAATGGCTTCAAAATCTTCGCTCGGAGCAAAACAGCGCTCACACCAGTAATTCTCACGCTCATTTGTAAGAGAATAAAGTATCTTCATGCCGAGGTGTGACATTCCGATATCATATGTATCGGGAAAGCAGAAAGCGAATCTGACGTCTATTTTTGACTTGTCCTTTATAACACTTCCCACTTCTCCGCCTATATATCGTGATGGCTTCTGAACTTCCAGAAGATGTTTTTCGATTTTATCTCTAAGCATATTTCCTCCAAATATCAGTATCTTTTATCAGCAGGTATCAATGACATAAAGTCTCTGTACTCGCCGTGCCAGCCTACAGGAACAAAATTCTCAAAGTTTTCAGGTTTCGGGAACTGAGAATACATGGCATTTCTGTCAAAATCAATGAATAGAGCTGCGTCGTAATCCTTTTTGCGGTCATCGTGGGCGACCATGCGGAGAAGTCTGAGTTCGTCGGCTGAATATCTGCACTTGAACAGATGTGCAAGGAAATTATTTGCTGTGAAACCGTCTATGACCTCGATATTCCAGCGCTTTTCGCAGAATTGCTCATAGGTTCCGATGTCTATTTCAAGCTGTTCTTTTGTTTTGCCGCTCTTTTTGTACGCAAGCTCCCAGACGGAATACAGCTTTTTATAATCCATTTTCCATAGATTCTTCGGGGTGACATACCATTCAAAATGTCTCTTGAACATTACTCCGACTACTATATTTTCACCGTATTTCGGCAATAACTTCTCTATCTGTTCCATAATTATCGGAAAGCTCCTTTTCAAAACATATCATATCACACAATTGAACACCTGCTTCGTATATCGGGTGATCATAGTTATCAATAAAAAAGTTCTTGATAACGCCGCATTTTCTGAAGCCGCATTTTTCGTAAAACGGAACGGTCAGCGGACTGTCACCTGTTCCGAGTATCAGCTTTCTGAATGCTCCTGCGAACCTGTTCTCTATAAATAAAATAAGTTCCCTGCCAAGTCCCTGACGCTGAAATTGTTCTGCTACAGCTATATTTTTCAGTTCAAGGGTAAAATCTCCCTCGTCGGTAACTACGCAGACTGCACACACCGTATCGCCTTTTTTCATTACATAAAGCCTGCCGCGGTCAAGGTATTTCATTATCATTTCTTCCTGCTCATCGCCCAGCAGAAGAAGCTCCATATAATCAGTTTTATTTGATGTTATCTCATAAATGCGGATCATTTCATGCTTTCCTCGTTGAAACGCTTGGGCAGAAAATCGGAGAGGCTGTGTTCGCCGTCGGAAAGGATTATCCTGAAGCTGTCGCCGCAGAATTCGCTTAATACCTGTAAGCAGGCTCCGCATGGAAAGCATGGCTTGGAGAAGTCACCGTTTCCGCTTCCTGCAATAGCTATGGCTTCAAAATCGGTATATCCCTCGGAGACTGCCTTGAATACGGCGGTACGCTCAGCACAAATAGTCAACGAGTAAGAGGCATTTTCAATGTTGCAGCCTGTAAATACCTTGCCGTCAGATGTGAGAAGAGCTGCTCCCACAGTAAAATGGGAGTAGTTAGAATATGATTTTTCGGCAGCCTTTACAGCAGCTGCATAGAGCTCGTCATTGCTCATGTACTCACCTTCCCTTGCCTACCTTACGCTTTTTGCCGTCGGGCGTCATTATGTATGTGTTTTCGAGCTGTGCAGCGAGATTACCTGTTACAGCTCTTCTGTATTCGTTTCTTAGCTCAGTCTGCTCAGCTTTTTCGGCTTCTGTAAGACCTTCTGATTTTGATTTGCGAGCAAGCTCGTTGATACGATCGATTTTTTTCTGATCCAATTTAAACACTCCCAGATTAATATATTTTATATTGTAACATGGATTCTCAGTAATTTCAAGTATTGGACTGGATTTTTTAGCTTCTGTATGCTATAATTATAAATATTATCGTTGATAAGGAGAAAAATATGAAAAAGGCACTTGTTACAGGCGGAGCAGGCGGTATCGGTGAAGCGATATGCCGACGTCTTGCGGCTGACGGATATTTTGTATTTGTAAACTACGCTCATTCAGTTGAAAAAGCAAAGAAAATCGCAGAGAATATAGGCGGAGACGCGATCTGCTTCGATGTTTCGGACGTTAATGCCGTAAAAGAAGCGTTCAGCATTATCGGAAAGCTCGATCTTCTTGTAAATAATGCAGGAGTTTCGGATGTTGACCTTTTTACATCGATATCTCAGGATTCAGCCGATAAAATACTGAATATAAATCTTAAAGGAGCTATGAACTGCGCAAGAGCTGCTCTGCCATATATGATTAATGAAAAATCAGGCAATATCATCAATATTTCTTCAATGTGGGGGCAGTGCGGAGCTTCCTGCGAGGTGGATTATTCTGCTTCAAAGGCAGGAATGATTGGCTTTACAAAGGCACTTGCAAAGGAAGTGGCTCCCTCTGGAATACGTGTGAACTGTGTATCTCCCGGATTTATAATGACGGAAATGAACAGTCGATTCTCGGACGAAGATCTGGAGCTTATAAAGGAAGATATCCCGCTCGGGATATTCGGTGAGCCACGCCATATCGCAGACGCAGTTGCATTTCTTGCATCGGGAAGCGCTGAATACATTACAGGTCAGGTCCTCGCTGTAAACGGCGGAATGGTGATTTGAGGTGATTATATATGAAGGAAAGACTGGAAAAGCAGATCAATTTTATATTGGAACTTGACAAAATGAAGAATCTGTACCGTCAAACCTATGTGCTTCACGAGAACAGAAAAGAAAACGATGCAGAGCACAGCTGGCATATCGCAATAATGGCGATATTGCTGTCTGAATATGCAAATTCGGATATAGATTCTGCTAAAGTAATAAAAATGCTGCTTCTGCATGATATTATTGAGATAGACGCAGGCGATACATACTGCTATGACTCTGTCGGAAACTCCACTAAGGCTGAGCGTGAGGAAAAAGCAGCGCAAAGAATCTTCGGACTTCTCCCTGAAGATCAGTGCACAGAATTTTATAGCCTTTGGCGCGAATTTGAGGACAGTGTCACCAAAGAAGCCCGATTTGCTGCTGTTCTTGACCGTTTGCAGCCACTTATGCTCAATTATACCAAAGGCGGTATTTCATGGCAGGAACACGGTATACATAAGGAACAGGTGTTAAAAAGAAACGAGAATTACTTCAGCGAAGCTGATGAGCTTGCGGAGCTTATTAAGTCGGTCATTAATGATGCGGAAAAGAAAGGCTGGCTCAAATAGCTGTGCGCAAAATGCACAAATTTCATCTGCTGTTGCCGTACACTATTACTAAAGCGCTGAATTTCGTGAACAAACGGTGATATTTCTTTTGATAACTTGAAGTTTATGGCGTATTATGTTATATTTATAATGTTAGAAAATATAAATACCAGTATTTGTGTTTGAAAAAAGGATGATAACAGTATGAATAAAAAAACAAATGTGAATGTCAGCGTATCTGATGAAAAGGATAAAAAGACGTTCATAAAAGATATAAATGATCCTATTGAGGCTGCTATTGAGCCAGTATCTGAAAAAAAGGAGCATTTTTCGGGTTCCAAGGGATTTAAACAGAAGCGTGAGGATAATACTGATAAGTATCATAAATTCAATTCGTTTCTCATGCTCATTTTCCCTATTTTTATCTGCTTTATGGCTGAGATCAATCAGGGAAAGTACATAAAGCCGTTTCTTGTTTTTGCAGCGGATCGACCTACTGTTATTCTGTTTGATATTCTGCTGACAGCTGTCGTGTTTGCTTTCTTTCTCGGTCTCTTCAAAAAAGGCTGGATAGCTATGCTTGCTCATAGTATTTTATATATGGCGCTGAGTACGACCGAGCTTTTTAAATACGGAACTAACGGAAATCATCTTATTCTTTCCGATATGAAGCTTCTGAGAAGCGTAAAGAGCCTTACTTCCTTTGCTTATATCAAGATAACTCCGCGGCTTCTTATTTATTATGCCATAGTTTTGCTTTTTGTTATTGTGGCTATGTACTTTAACCCAAAATTAAAAGCTACTCCTATGCGCAGAGTGGCTATTTGCTGCGGCTGTCTGCTGCCTTTTGCTGCACTTGTGGTCCTGCCTGCATTTTATAATCCTGTATACAAGACTTTCAAGGTGGATACAACGAGCGCAACAAACGCATTCAAGCTCAATGAAAAATTTGATAATAACCGTTTTCTTGCCTTTCTTGTTCAGACTGCAAGTGAAAGCTATTCCAACAGAATAGTTGTTCCTGAGGATTATAGCGAAGAATACATTGATGAAATCATGGATATCCCTGTTGATACAGACGAGGACTTCAATGGCGGCAAAAAGCCTAATGTTATCGTTATAATGAGCGAATCATACGCTGATTTCCGCGCTTTTGACCAGCTTAGTATCGATAAGAAGTACTATCAGAAATTCGACAATGCTATATCCGAAGGTCAAGGCGGAATCGCTATTACTCCTACTTACGCAAGCTGGACTGTCCGTTCTGAGTTTGAGCTTCTTTTTGGTCTTCCTGTAAGAGGTCTCAATACTCCTAATATGCCGCAGAGAGAGCTTGCTGACCGTGCACAGCCTGCCCTTGCTCAGTATTATAAGGCATGGGGCTACAATACAGTTTATGTTCACCCATTCCAGAGTACTTTCTACAGCAGAGCGAGAATATATGGTCATTTCGGCTTTGAAAAGATGATATTCCACGATGATTCAACCCAAACTACTGATTTTACTGTTCCTGTTGAGCATTTCGGTACATATGTGGACGATTCGACTGTTTTTAACCAGATAATCGCAGAGATCAAGTCTTCAAAGAAGCCTGTTTATCTTCATACTACAACAATGCAGAATCATCAGCCGTATAATCAGGGCGAAGATCCTGACGATGAATTCGGCAATTATCTTACATGGATAAGCCATACAAATGACGGGCTTGAGGAGTTTCTCTCCGAGCTTAAGGACATAAAAGAACCTACACTCGTGTTCTTTGTCGGGGACCATTTCCCGTCACTCAGAGGCGAAACAAGTGTATACAATCAGCTCGGTCTCACAGGTATGAACTGCGATACTCTTTACCAGCAGAAATACTTCTTCTGGAGCAATTATGACGCTGATTTTTCTTATATTCCCGAAAACGAAGTATCGTTCTTCTATATTCCGTATGTCATTCTCAATATTATCGACGCTCCCAGAGATGCGTTTATTGAGAAGATGAACGAGTACATGGAAACATTACCTGTATACTCAAATGAATATAACAGCGAGATACCAAGAAACGAGGAACTTGATATTCTTACCCTTGACAGAGTTGTAATGGAAGAGTATTCACCTTCGCCTATTCCCGAAGAAGAACTGACTACTCAGGATTAAGGAGAAAACTATGAAAGAACTTACAAAAGGAATCACAGGAACATCTGAACTGACTGTTTCAGACAGCGAGCTTGCAGTAAACGTCGGCAGCGGAAGTCTTGAAGTATTTGCGACACCTGTAATGGTAATGCTTATGGAAAAGGCTGCTTGCAACTGTATCTTTGAATATCTTGAGGGCGATGAAACTACTGTCGGTACTGAGATGAATGTGAAGCATATATCTGCAACTCCAAAAAAAATGAAGGTGTGTGCGGAAGCTGAGCTAATAGAAGTAAACGGCAGAGAGCTTGTATTTTCTGTGAAGGCTTATGATGAAGCAGGCGATATCGGTGAAGGAATCCATAAGAGATTTCTGGTTTACGGCGAAAAATATACTGCTAAAACTTACTCAAAGATATAAAATAAAAAGTTCACTCGTAAGAGTGAACTTTTCTTTTAGTTTTCTGAAGTGTTTGGATCGCTTTTGGGATCCTTCGGATCTTCGGATACGTATTTTGCTTCCTGTAGCGTTACTTTTATTCTGATATCTCTGCCGTTTCGGGATACCGTAATTGTAACCGTGTCTCCTGCTTTGTACTTATCTCTTATTTCGTTGAGTTCCTGAGCAGTTGATACTGCCTCTCCCTCAATATCTATAATTACGTCGCCGATCTCAATACCTGCAAGATCAGCGGCACTTCCCTCCTGAACAGTTCTTACGTAAACTCCCACAGGAATATTCCAGTAACGCGACTGAGCTTCGCTGATATCGTTTGTTGTGATACCGATCTGAGGTCTGCCTGTAACGTATTTATAGTTGATAAGGTCGTCTATTATTGATTTAGCTTCCTTTATCGGGATAGCAAAGCAGAGACCTTCTACACTTGCCAGATTGCTGCTGTAGCTTGTTGACATCTTTGCGGAGTTTATACCTATTACCTGGCCGCAGCTGTTGAGAAGGGGGCCGCCTGAGTTACCGCTGTTTATTGCTGCATCTGTCTGGATAAGATTCATTTTTCTCGCATTTATGTCGATTTTTCTGTTCAATGCGGAAACGATTCCGCTTGTAACCGTTCCGAACAGGTCGAATCCGAGAGGATTGCCGACTGCGATAACAAGCTCGCCGACTCTCAGTTCGTCACTGTCTCCCAGAACAGCTGGCTTCAAGCCTTTTTCATTTACTTTAAGGACTGCAATATCAGTATCGGGATCATAAGCGATAATACTTGCTTCGTGCTCTGATTCATCGCTGAACAGGACAGAAACCTCTGTAGCCTTGCCTGCTTTATATTCCTCGTCGTAAACTACGTGAGAATTTGTAACGATATATCCGTCTTCAGATATAATAAAGCCTGTTCCTGTTGCTCTGAACTGCTGCATTTGCGGCTGAGGATTCCAGCCCCATATGCTGAAAGGCTGCTCCTGTTCATACTCAAAGGTAGAAGCAACGCCTACAACTGACGGCATGATCGAATCCACGATATCAGGAAGCGGCTTGGCGTCTGTTCTTGAAGCAAGCTCTATGAGGCTTGGCAATGGTTCCTTATCGCTATCTTTTTCTTTCTCATTGTCAGCTATTTTTGTAACTGAACGCGAAGGATCACCTGTATATTCAGCTACAAGTTCATCTTTCGTAATGCTCATGAATTTATAAACCTTTACTCCACAGGCGCATAATATTGCAACTGCGAGAACTGCAACAGCGCTCCTTAGAATAAGATTTATCTTCTTTTTTGAAGATTTTGAAGAGTTTTCAGATGTAAATGCATATGATGAACCTGAATCGTAGCTTGTTTCATTACTGTTTGATCTGTAGTCAAAAGAATTTTCTATATTGTCAGATGAGTTGTCGCCAAATATACCACTTGATCTATCGCCGCCTGAGGAGATATGATTCCAATCGTTGTAATTGTCTGACATACTGCTCGTCCTTTCTGCATAAAGTCACTATTTATATATTATAAACATTTTTGTGATAAATATATGATAACATAAAGAAAAATACAAATTTTTATGGCTTGTATCTCTATATTCAACAGAAAAGCCCCGACAGACTTACATCGGGGCTTAAGCTATTCTGTTTGTTAATAATATAAAGCGACTTTCATCACTTTGCTAAATTACCCTTTGGACTCACCCTTTCGGATTAGATATTCAATGTGTACCACTTTTTCATGTACATCATTCCTTTTCTTCAAAAGTAATTAAGCGATGTAGTTTTTCTCCATTGGAATCACCTATAAAGTTGTATTTATCCGATCTGATCTTCGGATAGTTGCAATTTCATAAAGTAATAACCTATCTTCTCATTGGACTCTACCTCTTGTGAAAGATTTTTTCGCAATATATCTAAAGACTCATTGTCGAAATTTCAGATAACTCTGTATCTAAATATATTGGACATGAAGCCGTTTAGATCAGCAATACGTCAGCCTTGTAATTGAATTATAAAGCCATATTGAGCTATTTTCAATGGAACAAGCACGAAGCCTATATTCCCTTTTTCACTGAATCCAATTACTCAGCAAGCCCGCCGGCTTCACGCAGCTGTGCGAACTTTTCTTCCATTGGACTCACACTCCCTTCCGCGTATTATCATTTACATTGAGGCTTTCGCCTCAGTCCAAGTAAATACAGCTTGGATCGCTCATCTGAGCTCTCCTTTTCTTTGATTATATATTACCACATTTCTTGTGCATTGTCAATAGAAAACGCATAATTATCACGAAACTTTAGTGTAATTCGGCGTATATCACAATGAAAGTTACTTCCCATTGACAATTTTATCAATAAACTTATTACTCAATTTCCCTCTTGATTTTTTTAATATATTAGTGTATAATTAAAACATCAAATAGCGTAAGCTGGAATGGAGAATACTATGTCAGAAATGAATGAATACACACCTGAGCTCTTTGAGCTTATAGATGAAGAAGGAAATAAAAAACAGTTTGAACTTTTTGATTGCGCAGAGATCGAGGGTGAGCAGTATTTTGCTATGCTTCCTGCAGTTGAAGATGATGATTTCCTTAACTCCGACTGCGAGCTGGTTATTCTTAAATCCATAGAAGAGGACGGAGAAGAGATACTTGCTTCTATTGATGATGACGATGAGTTTGAAACGGTTTCTGCATTCTTTATGGAAAGATTACAGGACGCCCTTGAAGAATAAGACATTTTCATCAAATATTTATAATTTTACATAGATTTGCTATTGATTTTTTGAAATCTTTATGGTATAATATATATAGAAAAAGAAAATATTCTGCCTTGTTCGGGTAAATATAGTTTTTATAATCCAACACATAATTCAAGGGAATTCAGCTCCGTATGTGGACTGCAGACCTCCCGCTTTGCGGACGAAGGGAGCGAGAAGCATAAGGGCGGGTACCCACCTGCTTCGTGCGGGTTTTATGCACTATATGACGGCAAGGCGGATTTTTTTACCCAACTAAAAAACGGTTTCCATACATCGGAAACCGTTTTTTTTATTTTTATGGTTCTGCTTCGATTGCTTCGCCTTTTTTCAGACTCTCATGACAGTTGATATACCTCTGGTTGGAGCTTCCACGGAATTTTATCTCCCAATCCTTTTGTTCAAGGATGAAAGGTCCGTCGATAAGAAAATCGGTGACTTCAAGGAGCTCGCCCCAGTGGTTCTGAGTGCGTTCTTCAAAAAGCTTTTCAAAAGTATAGCCTGTATAGGTTATTATATCAAGTCCAAGCTTTTTGATCTCCTTGCCGAGAACAGAAAGAGCTTCTGCCTGACAAAATGGCTCTCCCCCACTGAACGTAACACCGTCAAGGAGCGGATTGCCTTTTATTTTTTCGAGAAGTGCTTCTGTTGTAGTAACAGTTCCGCCCTCGAAATCGTGAGTCTGAGGATTATGGCAGCCCTTGCAGTTATGAGGGCAGCCCTGTACAAATATAGTAAATCGTATTCCGGGACCGTCAACGATCGAATCGTTGATAGTTCCCGCAATTCTGAGTTCCATTATATCACCTTACACATCATGCTTGACTCTGTCGTGCTCTTCTGCACGCTTACCGTTGTTGAAGCGGTCAAGTGTACCAACAAGATAGCCTGTGATTCGGCGTATTCTGTCGAATGCAACGTTGTTTGAGTGCTCTTTTCTTCCGCAGCAAGGACAGGTCTCGCCGATGATACCTGTGTAGCCGCAGCAAGGATCACGGTCTACAGGGTGGTTGATAGCGCCGTAGCCAATGCCTGATTCCTTCATGCAGCGAACTATCTTTTCAAATGCGCTGAGGTTCTCAAGCGGATCACCGTCAAGCTCGATATAACTGATGTGACCTGCATTTGTGAGCTCGTGGTAAGGAGCTTCTATCTTGATCTTCTCAAATGCGCTGATAGGATAATAAACCGGTACGTGGAATGAGTTTGTATAGTAGTCACGGTCTGTAACGCCCTCGATAATGCCGTACTTCTTGGCGTCCATACGTACAAAACGACCTGAAAGTCCTTCGGCAGGAGTTGCCAGAAGTGAGAAGTTAAGACCTGTTCTCTTTGACTCCTCATCGAGACGTTTTCTCATGGAAGAAATAATCTCGAGACCGAGCTCTCTTGCTTCTTCACTTTCACCGTGATGAGCTCCGATAAGAGCCTTTAAAGTTTCTGCAAGACCGATGAAACCAACGGAGAGAGTACCGTGTTTAAGTACCTCGCCTACTGTGTCGTCAGGACCAAGCTTGTCGGAGTCTATCCATATACCCTGTCCCATAAGGAATGGGTAGTTTCTTACTCTCTTCTGAGATTGGATATTGAATCTGTGCATGAGCTGGTCGATGACGAGCTCCATTTTTTCCTCGAGCATTTCAAAGAAAAGACCAACGTTGTGATCTGCTTTGATAGCAAGACGAGGAAGATTGATAGATGTAAAGCTGAGATTTCCTCTGCCTGTAACTATTTCTCTTGAAGGATCATAGTTGTTTCCGATAACTCTTGTGCGACATCCCATGTAAGCTATCTCTGTATCGGGATTGCCCTCCTTGTAGTACTGGAGGTTGTATGGTGCGTCGATGAAAGAGAAATTTGGGAAAAGGCGCTTTGCAGAAACTCTGCAAGCCAGCTTGAATAAGTCATAGTTAGGATCGGTAGGGTTATAGTTGATACCCTCTTTGATCTTGAATATGTGTATCGGGAAGATAGGTGTCTCGCCGTTGCCGAGACCTGCCTCCTGAGCAAGAAGTACATTCTTGATGACCATTCTTCCTTCAGGAGATGTATCTGTACCGTAGTTTATAGAGCTGAAAGGTGTCTGTGCGCCAGCACGGCTGTTCATAGTATTGAGGTTATGGATAAGTGCCTCCATAGCCTGATAAGTAGCTCTGTCGGTCTCTTTTTCAGCATTTCTTGTAGCGAAAGCCTGAATTTTCTCCGCAGTTTCCTTATCGGTGTACTTCAGCAGAAGCTCCATTTCCTTTTCTTTGTAGCCGTTATCGTTTGCAAGAGTTGGCTTGAGTCCGAAGTTTTCTGACATTTCTTTCTTTATTTCGTCTACTGCTTCAAACTCGTTCTCTACTCCGCCTATCAGAGAGAGAGCTCTTGCGACATTCTGTGTATATCTTGACGCATATGTTTTCTTTACGCCGTCAGCCATTGCATAGTCAAATGTAGGTATACTCTGTCCGCCGTGCTGATCGTTCTGGTTGGACTGGATAGCGATACAGGCAAGAGCAGAATAGCTTGCTATATCGTTTGGCTCTCTAAGGAAGCCGTGACCTGTTGAAAAGCCATTGGTGAACAGCTTGTGCAGATCAATCTGAGTACAGGTAGTAGTCAGAGTATAAAAGTCGAGGTCGTGTATATGAATATCTCCCTCGCGGTGAGCCTTTGCATGGGCAGGCTCAAGGACATACATTTCATAGTATTCCTTAGCTGATACAGAACCGTACTTGAGCATAGTACCCATTGCTGTATCGCCATCTATATTAGCGTTCTCACGCTTTATATCACTGTCTTTTGCAGGACTGAAAGTCAGCTCGTTAAGTACACACATCAGATTGGTCTTCATCTCACGTGAGCGTGTACGCTCATAACGATAGAGAATATATGCCTTTGCTGTTTTTGCGTGACCTTTTTCGATAAGAACTTTCTCGACAAGATCCTGAATCTCTTCAACAGTTGGAGTTTTATTAGGGTTCTGTTCCTCATATAGTCTGCACACCTCAACTGCAACATCCATTGCAACGTTGAAATCTGTACCCCCGCGAGCCTGTGCAGCCTTAAAGATAGCGTTTGCAATCTTTTCTATATTAAAAGGAACTTTTCTTCCGTCTCTTTTAATAATATGGATTATCATTTCTTTATCATACCTCCAAACACAATATATAGTGTCTCTCTATCAATCGTTCTTTATAAGTATAGAACATAATTCATAGATTGTCAATGTAAGCTTTAGACAACTAACCAGAAAAAATGGTGCTTGTTTTTGGAAGAAATGTGCATAAATCATTTATAAAATGGACTTTCAGCGATATTTCGAGCTTTGAAACGGTCTACAGATAGTAAATCGGTCAAACACTATATATAGTGTTTGACCGAAAAATTATACAGTATGACAAAGCACGTAATCAGCAATGGTTTTATATGCTTTTTCAGTAAGAGCTCCTGACTCTGAGTCAATAAATTCTTTTGAAATATTTCCGTCTACTCCTTTGAGAGCTGTGTTGGTATCTATGCAGTAAACGTTATTTGTATTAGCAATTGTTAAAAGCTTTGTATTGAATTCGTTTATGACGCCGTTGTCGATAGCACTTCCCTCTCCTGACGGCGGCAGCTGCATGATATAGATATCTGCGCCGGTGAGATATCCTCTTACATTTTTTACAAACTCGGTATAGTTTGAGATCATATCGTCTACAGAAGAGGTACCGATGTCATCTCCAAGCATGATATAAACCTTTTCAGGCTTTTTGGTCTGCAATATTTCGTAGGCTGTCTTTGTTCCGTATGAGGAATCCATTGTATATGTGTTGCAGTTTGCAGCACTAAGCTCGCCGCTGCCGATTATATCGGTAAGTCCTGTATACTTTCCCATATCTATGAGAGTATTATCGGTCACAAGGCAGCATGAACCAAGATACGAAGCGTCCTTGGGCTGAGACTGACCAATAGGATTTGTCACAGATGAACCGCTCTGCTGAACGTTCTGTTCAGTGTCAGCTGAGCCGCCTGAGCTTTCACTGTTCTGTTCGGCAGACGTTTTATCTTCGACAACTACATTTTCAAATTCATCGCTGAAAAAGTTTTCGTTAAAGTTTGCGGCTACCATATAAAGAATGAAGCAGGTTGCAAATGAGAGCATAAAAATAGCGATAAGTCCCCAGAAGCTGAATCTTATCTTTGGTCTGCCACGCTTTTTATCTGAAATACGTGTAATACTTTTCTTTTTAGCCATATTAACTCCTGATATAATAAAGCGCAGACCTGTTTCAAAGGATTATGCGCCGTGATTTGCCGTTGCGGCAGTTATTAATATTATACCTCTTTTTCTTGATGTTTGCAAGACTTTTAAGAAGTTTTATTTTATTTTTGCGTATCAGCTTGAATTCTTCTCCAAAATAGACTATAATAATACTATAATGTTTTAAGGAGGGATGATCTGTTGTTCCATTGCGGCAAACCGATGATGAAAGGCTGTTTTAAAATTGAAAAGCGCGGTATTCCAACAAAAGGTGCTTCTCTTGAGTATCCTGTTTCGACGTTCTATGACGGAAATAATAAGATATGTGAAGTTCCTGTTGATAAGACGCTTGGATATTACTGCACGGAGTGTGGTATGCTTATCGGAGTTTTTCCTGTAACTCACCCAACCGGATTTGCAGGGAAATACAATCAGGATATCGACGATAAAATTGATGTTCTGCCTAAAAAGATATGCATCGAGTGCGGCGCAGAGATCGACGTTGATTATCCTCGCTGTCCATTTTGCGGTCATATCTATGAGGCAATATAACAGCATAAAACGATAATTATTTACATAACGGAGGTATATACAATGACTTACAAGGAAAGCTTTATTAAGTTCATGGTGGACTGCGGAGTTCTTACATTCGGTGAATTTACACTTAAGAGCGGCAGAAAGGCTCCATACTTCATCAACTGCGGAAACTACAAAACAGGTGCTCAGCTTGCTAAACTTGGCGAGTATTATGCGGAGTGCATAAATGCTAATCAGATACCTGTTGATACCCTCTTCGGCCCTGCATACAAGGGAATCCCGCTTGCTGTATCAGCTGTTGTAGCTCTCAGCAACAAGTTCGGTATCGATGTTTCCTACTGCTTTGACAGAAAAGAAGCCAAGGATCACGGCGAGGGCGGAATGTTTGTTGGTAAAACTCTTACCGATAATGAAAAGGTCGTGATCATTGACGATGTTATGACTTCAGGAAAGGCTCTCCGTGAGTCTATGCCAAAGCTTATGACTGCCGCTGATGTAAACGTAACAGGTATGGTCATTACTGTTGACCGTATGGAAAAAGGTACGGGAGAGCTTTCTGCTGTTCAGGAGGTAAAGCGTGATTTCGGCGTTATCGTATATCCTATCGTTACAATGGAGGATATTATCGAGGCTATAAAGAACGATATTGTTCCCGGTAAGGAATATCTTGACAAGATGCTTGAATACAGAGAAAAGTACGGTGTAAAATAAAAAGTTAAGCGCTTCCGCAAAGGAAGCGCTTTTTTTTACTTGAATAAGATTATCAGGAACTGTGATACCAGAACTACCGATATAAGAGCTACAGGATAGGTTGCTGCATATGCAGAAGCAACGTTCTCTGTACCTGCTGTACTGATAAGAGTTCCGAGGGCGGGTGTTGATGTCATACCGCCTGTAATAGAGCCGAGGTTATTGAGAAGACTGAGTTTAAGAACATATTTAGCGAACAAATAGCCGATCACCATAGGAAGTACGGTCATTATTATTCCATATATAAAATATACTGCGTCAAAATACTGAACGAACTTAGCTCCGCCAGAAACTCCTGCGCCGATAAGGAAGAACATGAGTCCAAGCTCACGGAACACTTTGAGTGTTGAGTCCTTTGGCATTATGGAGAACTTGCCGATGCGTCCGAAATGTCCGAATATAAGAGATACTAACAGACAGCCGCCTGTTGTTGACAGTGAGAAATTGCCGAATTTGAATGAACCGATGATGATTCCGAAGAAAGCTGCCATAGCAAAAGGCATGATTCCGAAGCTGTCCATTTCGATGAGCTTGAACATCTTCTTTTCCTTGGTATCTTTTTTGACTGTAGGTGCGAGAAGCTCTCTTTCCTTTGCCATATCAGCTTTTGTGAGCTTTGGTATTATCTGAACAAAGAGAACAACGCCGATTACTCCGAAGATATATGCAATAGCATAGCCTACTGAAACGATACTCTGGAGATGGTCGTTGCCGACTGCGTCCTTAGCAGCCGAGAATCCCGGAGTGCTTGTAAGTGCTCCTGAAAGGATACCTGTCAGCATAGCAGTGAATTCCTCGTTGTTAAGGTTGGTAAAGTTCCTGCCAATCATTATGCAGCCTGCACAGGCAAGTCCGCCGCTGAGTATGATGATTATTGCAAGGATAACGTAGGACTTGAAGTTTTTCTTGAAGTTTCCGAAGAAATTCGGACCTGCAATAAAACCGACTGCTGTAACAAAGAGTATAAGTCCAAGGTTGTCAACTATTTTCAGCGCATTTCCTACAAAGTCGGTATTTATCTCATTGGAGAGATTCTTATAGAAAATACATCCATAAATAAGAGCTACGATGAATACGCCTGCTGTTCCGAGAGAAATGCCTTTTATTGTTATTCTGCCAAGAATATAACCGAGAGCGGCTATGGCGATAACTGATATCATAAGGAAGGAAACGCCGTGAATTGACAGAATTCCGTTAAAACAATCCATTATTTATCACTTAACTTTCTTTTATAATATACATACTTACGGGACGCTTTTTACGGCGTCCCATAATTTTTATTTCTTTCTTGCGTAATGTGGGAGAAGCATTGGTGAAGCTGTATTGCTTGCAGCGCCTGCTGCTTCGAGCTCCTTGTTGAACTTCTCGATATGAGCAAGTGTGAGCTTTGCAGGAGCAGCTGTCTCCTTAGCCTTTGCGGCTGCATAGATACCTGCGTTTCTGCCGAATACGATAACATCGAGAAGAGAGTTGCCCATGAGTCGATTTCTGCCGTGGATACCGCCTGCTACCTCGCCTGCTGCATAGAGGTTCTCAACTCCTGTAGCGCAGTCGTCGGAAATCTCCAGACCGCCGTTCTGATAGTGGAGAGTCGGGTAAACGAGGATAGGCTCCTTGCGAATATCAATGCCGTACTTGCCGAACATTCTCATCATGGCAGGGATACGCTTTTCGATAGTGCCCTCGCCGTTCTTGTACTCTATCATAGGTGTGTCGAGCCATACAGCCTTGCCGAGGGAAGTTTCGATGCCCTTGTCACGCTCGGTACACTCGCGGATAATTGAAGCCGCTGTAACGTCACGAGTCTCAAGTGGGTGCATGAATACATCACCGTCGATATTCACAAGCTTAGCTCCCAGTGAACGAACCTTTTCGGTAACGAGAGCACCGAATATCTGTTCGGGATAGCCTGTACCTGTCGGGTGATACTGCAATGTATCAGCATAAAGGAGCTTTGCGCCTACACGATAGCCGAGGATAAGTCCGTCAGCTGTAGCACCGTAATGGTTTGAAGTCGGGAATCCCTGATAGTGAAGTCTGCCTGCACCGCCTGTAGCGATAATTACAGTCTTTGCCTTGGCAACGAGGAGCTCCTTTGTCTCCATATTCATGAGAACAGCGCCTGCTGCTCTGCCGTTTTCATCAAGTATTATCTCGATAGCAGCTGTAAAGTCGATAACAGGGATACCGCGGTTGATGACTTCATCACGGAGAGTACGCATTATCTCAGCGCCTGAGTAGTCCTTTGCTGCGTGCATTCTCTTTCTTGAAGTACCGCCGCCGTGAGTTGTTACCATAGTGCCGTCAGGTTCTTTGTCGAACTCAACGCCAAGCTTGTTGAGCCACTGAATAGCTTCTGGAGCCTTTGTAACCAGCTTCTTTACAAGCTCGGGTTTTGCAGCGAAATGTCCGCCGCCGAAAGCGTCGAGGAAATGTATAGCAGGAGAATCGTTTGGCTTATCAGCAGCCTGAATACCGCCTTCAGCCATCATTGTATTAGCGTCGCCGATACGAAGCTTTGTAACTATCATAGCCTTAACGCCTGCTTCATCAGCTTCAATGGCGGCAGAAGCGCCTGCGCCGCCGCCGCCGATGATAAGAACGTCTGTCTCATAATCAGGAGCGGTAAGGTCAACGTCAGAAGCGCTGATACGGCTTTTGCCCTGTAAAAGCTCAGCGAGCTGTGTAGGAACTCTGTCGCCCTTGTTTACGCCAGCGGAGAGAACTGTGAACTCCTCCTGCTTGTAATCGGGGTGAAAATTAGCGAGAAGCTCGTCCTTTTCCTCTGCTGTCATACGTCTGGGTTCAAGAGCAGCATTTTCGGCTCTCTTAGCTGCAACTACTTTTGCAAGCTCGTTAAGTTTATCAATCTTGTACATACTCTCTCCCCTCCTTACTTCTCGATCTCACGGTGGTTGTACATATCTTTTATTTCTTCGATATTGTCAACAGCCTTAGTCATGAGCTCTTCGATCTCCTTATCGAAGATACCCTCGTTTACTTCCTTTACTCTGTCGGAGAGATGTCCGCACTCAGGCTCTATGTATTTGCCGTTGAGACGTCTTGCGAGCATAGCTACCTGTGGGTGGGAAATACCTGCAGGACATCGTGAAGAACATACGCCGCACATTACGCAGTCAAAGCTCTCCTCTGCACACTTATCGTACTCGCCTCGTTGAGCGTATGCGATATACTGCATAACATTGAGCTCCTGAGTACAAGCCTTTGTACAGGCATTGCAACCGATACAGCTGTATATCTCTGGATAAAGCTGCATCATTATCTGCTGAGTCGGCTTTATTTCTTCTATATTGTAGGTTCTCTTTTCAAGTGGGAAGAAGGGCAGTGTTGCTACATACATTCCCTCCTGAACCTCTGTCTGACAGGCAAGACAGCCGTGAAGCTCTATCTCGCCTTTTATTCTGTATATGGTAGCACAGGCTCCGCAGAAGCCGTTGCGGCAGCCGCAGCCTCTTACAAGCTCATAGCCTGCATATTCCATAGCTGTCATTATTGTAAGACCTGCGGGCACTTCGTATTTTTTGCCGAACAGGTAAACATTCAACATATTATCCATGCGAGTATCTCCTTATTAATATTCGTCGGGCAGTTCGCCGAGCTGATCAAAGCGGAAAACAGGACCGTCTTTGCAGACATACTTGTTGCCGATATTGCAGCGTCCGCACTTGCCTACTCCGCACTTCATACGAAGCTCCATAGTGGTATATACCTGAGTTTCCTTGAAACCAAGTTCTTTAAGTCCTGCAAGAGTGAACTTTATCATTATCGGAGGACCGCAGATAAGCACAGTCTTGTTTATGGAAGGATCAAGCTCCTTTACATAGTTAGGAACGAAGCCTACATGACCGTCCCAGCCCTCCTGCGGATTGTCTATGGTAAGGTTTACTTCAATACCAGTGTCATTCATCCACTCGTCAATTATCTCTTTATAATCAACAAGGTCGTCCTTTGAACGGGAACCGTATATAATCTGTACATCACCGTAATTAGCGCGGTTATCGCGTACATAGTTAATGACCGAGCGGAGCGGAGCAAGACCGATACCGCCTGCGATGAACAGGAGGTCCTTGCCTTTAAGGTCTGTCTCTACAGGGAAAGCGTTTCCGTAAGGTCCGCGGATAGTTATCTGCTGACCTACGTCCATAGCGTGGAGCCATGTTGTAAGACAGCCGCACTTCTTTATGCTAAACTCCATGAATTCCTTGTTTGTAGGAGAAGATGTTATTGAGAACATAGCCTCTCCGACACCGGGAATCGAGAGCATTGCGCACTGTCCGGGCATATGCTCGAAAACCTTGCCGCCCTCGGGAGAAACAACTCGGAATGTCTTTACATCGGGAGTATCCTGTCTTATATCGGTAACTACACCAATGTAAGGTATCAATGTATCATTATTCATCACTTTACCTCCAATGCTTTCATTACCTTGACGATATTCATGGATATAGGACATTTTGCGAGACATCTTCCACAGCCGACACAGCCGAATTCTCCGTTGTTGTTTGCCGGGAAGTACACAAGCTTATGCATGAATCTCTGACGGAAACGTTCAAGCTGAGTAAGTCTCGGATTACCGTGAGCCATTTTCGTAAAATCAGAATACATACATGAGTCCCAGCAGCGGAAACGCTTTATGCCGTGACCGGTGCTGAAATCCTTGATGTCGTAGCACTGACAGGTAGGGCACACGAATGTGCAGGTACCGCAGCCGAGGCAGCTCTCTGAGAGCTCTCCCCACTTATCGGAATTGAAGTACTCGTTGAGCTTATCGCCGCCGAAATTATCGGTAGTAAGATTTGCAAGAGGAAGTTTTTTGAGTATCTCTCTTGTCTTAGCGCGAACAGCTTCAAGCTTTGCTGTGTCGCCGTCTTCAAGAAGAGAAGATATCGAGTCGATGAACTTCTGTCCCTTTTCGTTATGAGCCTCGATGAATAAGCTCTCTCCGTCACTGTAGCAGGCGGCGTCGCCCTCAGGAGCAGCTGCATCAATGCCAAAAGTGCCACAGAAGCAAGTCTCGGTAGGACGGGTACAAGCCATAGTTACGACTGTACCGTGATCGCGGCGGTTCTTATAATAGCTGTCAACAGGCTCGGCAAGGAACACCTTATCAAGTATTGTAAAGCTTCTTGCGTCGCAGGCGCGAACTCCGAATATTACGAAATCCTCAGATTCCTCACGTACATCAATGACTTCGATATTTTTGCCTTCCATTTTGAAATCAACAAGATTTTCAGTCTGTGGGAAGAAGAAATCCTTTGCACTGCGCAGAGTATTGAGAGCGCTGCTGAGCTTAATGCCGTTTTCGTACTTCTTGTACTCAGCCGCACCGTCCTCACGGTCAACAGGGATATAGAGAGTCTGTGAAGCTGAGATAGCTTCAAAAAGCTTGTCAAGCTTATCAAGTGATATTTTCAGCATTATTCAACTCCCCTTTCGTGTACTACGGACGCTTCGCAGTCGTCCTGCTTGTAATCGTTGAGAGGAGCGCGTGATGTGGTATCCTCGCCTGCCTGATATTCGCCGTAAAGGGAGTTTATATCCTTTATGAACTTGCGATTCAGAAGGTGAAGCGGAATATGCTGTGGGCATACTCTTGAACACTCGCCGCAGTCTGTACATCTTCCTGCTACGTGGAATGCACGGATTATATGGAACATATTCTCCTCAAAGCTGTCGGCAGGAGCCTTGTTCTCTACGCCTGAGTTCGGGTTATCGAATACGCACTTCTCGCAAGTGCAGGCCGGACAGACGTTTCTGCACGCATTGCAGCGAATGCACTTTGAAAGCTCTCCGCGCCAGAAGTCGTAGCGTTCCTGAGCAGTCATATTTTCAAGCTTCTCGACCATATCGAAGCGATTTGAGTCAAGGACTTCACCCTCGTCACCTATGAGCTCGTCATAGACAACGTGCTTTTTGCTCTTGCAGGTCGCGCACTTATCAAGGATAGCCTCATAGAAAGGCATTGTCTCCTCGCCGTAAACGGTATCTATTTTCAGAGTGTAATTCTCGTTCTTTACGCCGAGTATGCCTGTAATGCCCTTGGCCTTTATCTTTTCAGCGTCGAGCTTAGGACCTCCGGGGATACCAACGATGTAAACGTTCTCGCGTACAACTCTGTGCTCCTTAGTGAGCTGGTTGAAGCTGTATGTATCGCAGGGCTTCAGAAAAGCAAGTATCTTGCCTTCTTTTTTACTCTCCTTAACGAGGTACTTGGATACATTTGCAGCTGTAAAATCATCAAAAACGAACTCTTTTTCGAGTTCTTCGGCAGTTTCAAAAACAGCAGGGGTGATATCATAAGCAAATTCTCCCCTTTTCCAGCCGATAACGCGGTCAACAGTACCGTCAGCCAGAAGCTGTTTTGCCTTATTAATCATTGCTTCCTGCATCTCAGGTCCTCCAATCTGCGGTTTGGTCCAAGCTTTCTTACAGCCTCGGTGAATTCGTTCATGGTGGCGGCGAACTTAGCGCCTTCTGCTGCCGATACCCATTCAACTCTTGTTCTGTCTCGCTCTATACCGAGAAAATCAAGCATACTGAACAGAAGTGTCATTCTTCTTCTTGTGAAGTAGTTGCCTGATGTATAGTGGCAGTCTCCCGGGTGGCAGCCGCAGAGGATAACTCCGTCAGCGCCGCGCTGGAAGGCTCTGAGAATGAACATGGGATTTACTCTGCATGAGCAGGGTACTCTGATTATCTTAACGTTTGTAGGATAATTAAGTCTGTTAGTGCCAGAAAGATCGGCTCCTGCATATGAACACCAGTTACAGCAGAACGCAACGATCAGCGGCTGAAAATCTTTATTATCATTTACTTGCATATTGCGTCCACCTCCGACATGATCTGGCTGTTAGAGAAGCCGTTGAGGTCCATAGATCCCGACGGACAAGCAACTGTACAAGCGCCGCAGCCCTGACATACGGCAGGATTAACACTTGCAACTCTGCGGATAGCAGTGGTTCTGTCGGGCATTCTGAATTCCTTGTCAATATATGTGATAGCGCCGTAAGGACATACCTTTTCACATGACGAGCAACCGTTACACATGAGCTCGTCAGAATGAGCGACACATGGGTTGCAGGTTATGCTGTTCTTAACAAGAAGTCCGATAGCCTTTGCGGCTGCTGCACTTGCCTGCGCAACAGTTTCGGGGATATCCTTTGGTCCCTGACAGGCACCCGAGAGGAATATACCTGCGGTAGCGCTTTCTACAGGACGGAGCTTCGGGTGTGCTTCTGTAAAGAAGTCATTTGTGTCCATCTGAGTTGTAAGCATTGTTGCCAGCGGACGAGCTGTCTTGTCAGGCTCGATAGCTGCTGCAAGAACTACCATATCTGCGTCGATATGGAGCTGTTCGTTTGCCAGAAGATCAGAAGCCTGTACATCTATCTTTCCGTCTGAGCGAGGTGTTACCTTTCCTACCATGCCCTTGATGTAGTGAACATTGTACTGCTCAACTGCACGGCGGTAGAACTCATCGAAGTTCTTACCTGGGGTACGGACGTCGATATAGAACACGTAAACCTCGGTATCAGGATATTTTTCACGGATAAGCATAGCGTGCTTGGCAGTATACATACAGCATATCTTTGAGCAGTATGGCTTGCCCTTGCTGTCGTCACATCTTGAACCCACGCACTGTACGAATACTATCTTGTGAGGGTGAGTTTTATCAGAAGGACGAAGCAGTGTGCCGCCGTTAGGACCTGCGGCGTTCATAAGTCTTTCAAGCTCCAGCGATGTAACTACATCGGGGCACTGATTATATGCAAACTCATCGTACTTGTCAAGCTTTATAGGATTGAAGCCTGTAGCAACTATGATAGCACCGTACTGCTGCTCGATTATCTTGTCCTCCTGCTTGTAGTCGATAGCTCCTACAGAGCATACTGACGAACAGATACCGCACTTGCCTTTCTGAAGCATCATGCAGTAGTTAGGATCAATAGTTGCCACCTTCGGAACTGCCTGAGCAAAAGGTATGTATATAGCTGTACGGTTATTAAGTCCCATATTGAACTCGTTGGGGACTTTCTTCATGGGACATTTTTCTGTACATAGACCGCAGCCTGTACATTTTGTCTCGTCAACAAAACGAGCCTTTTTCTTTATCTTGACAGTAAAGTTGCCCACAAATCCCTTAACATCGGCTACTTCGCTGAATGAGTGTATAGTGATATGCTCATTCTGTGAAGCTTCTACCATTTTAGGTGTAAGGATACAAGCTGCGCAGTCAAGTGTCGGGAAGGTCTTGTCAATCTGAGCCATTTTACCGCCGATAGTAGGATTCTTTTCCACGATATCAACATCAAAACCTGCTTCTGCGATATCAAGAGCAGTCTGTATACCTGCGATACCTCCGCCGATAACGAGAGCACGCTTTACAACAGGGCTTTCACCTGCTGTAAGAGGCGAATTGAGATGAACCTTAGCAACTGCTGCCTTTCCGAGTATAATAGCCTTTTCTGTTGCAGAAGCGATATCCTTGTGTATCCATGAGCACTGCTCGCGGATATTTGCTATCTCAACGAGATATGGATTCAGACCAGCACTTGCAGCAGCCTTTCTGAATGTATTCTCATGCATTCTCGGCGAACATGAACATACAACCACACCTGTGAGGTTATGCTCTTTTATTGCGTTCTTTACGAGGTTCTGTCCCGATTCGGAACACATATACTGATAGTCCTGAGAGATAACAACTCCAGGCTCATGCCCCAGCGCTTCCGCTACGGCTTTGACGTCTACTGTTGCAGCAATATTAGTACCGCAATGACAGACAAAAACGCCTATTCTTTTCATGGTGCTGTCTCTCCTTACTTTATGTATTTTCTGAATGCTGTTACGATAGCCTGCTGCGGCAGATCGTCGTCAAGCATTTCGGGTATCTGATTCGGATTCATGTGATTATTTCCCTGCTGGCGTACAGCTGCAAGACGTACAGCCTCTACCACCTTTGCGGGCTCAACGTTACGGGGACATCTGTCCACACAGGCAAAGCAGGTAAGACATTTGTATATGGACTTTGAATGCATCAGAGTCTCGATATCGCCGCGTTCTACCATATATACGAACTGATGTGGGTGGTATTCCATTTCATCGTATGAAGGGCAGGTTCCCGAACATTTGCCGCAGCGCATACATTTGAGCACGTTTACTCCGCTTGAACGCAGTACTTGTTCTTTTAAATTCTTATCCATTTTGAACCTCCTTCAAGCCGAGAGCTTCAGCAAGGAGCTCTGTGAAATAATACACAGGAAGCTCTGTATCTGAGTTCTTTTTTAAGTTGTAAAGACACAGTGGACAGGCTGTTATTATCATATCAGCGCCCTGATCTTTAGCTGAACGTACAACAGCGCTGCTTCTCTTTGAAGCCTGAGCCTTGTCCTCAAGAGTTATATAACCGCCGCAGCATTCATTTCTCTGGGCGTAGATGACAGGAGTGCCGCCGATCGCTTTTATAAAATCTTCAATTATAGTTGGATTTTCAGGATCGTCCATTGCAAGTGCCTTTGAAGGACGAAGCAGCAGACAGCCGTAATATGCAGCGATTTTCTTCCCTTTGAGAGGATTTACCACCTTCTGTGCAAGGGTGTCGAATCCTACTACATCACGGAGCATCTCAAGATAATGATAAACAGTCGTTTCTCCGTTGTATGGCTCTGGAAGTTTGAGATAATTATTTACTTTAGCAGCCATTTCCTCATCGTTGGAAATATCGTAATTAGTCTGCTTTATAACGTTATGACAGGCTGAACAGACTGTGATAAGCGGTCTGTTCAGTTCCTTGGCGGAGTTAAGTGTTCTTACTGCTGAGAACTTTGTGGCAATTTCGTCCTTTGCGGTGGTATACGCGCCGCCGCAGCACTGCCAGTCTGCAGGTTCTTCGAGGTTTATACCGAGACATTCTGCACTTTTTCTTGCATAAGTATCAAGATCTTTGGCCTTTGTTCTAAGTGTACACCCCGGGTAGTAAGTAAAGGTTTCCATATATGCGATTCCTTTCTTGTATGATCAGACCATTTCCTCTGGGTGGAATACCTCGTCGAAACGCTCGGCAGTAAGAAAACCGAGTTCAACGCAGGCTTCTTTGAGGGAAATATTGTCTTTAAATGCTTTTTTAGCTGTTTTTGCAGCATTTTCGTAGCCGATATAAGGGTTAAGAGCGGTTACCAGCATAAGAGAATTATGCAGATTATGGTGCATTTTCTCCTTATTGGCTTTAATGCCGACAGCGCAGTTCTTGTTGAATGATGTTATTGATTCTGCAAGGAGTCTTGCGGATTGCAGGAAATTATAAGCACATACAGGCATAAATACGTTGAGCTCAAAATTGCCCTGAGAAGCAGCCATGCCTACTGTTACGTCGTTGCCCATTACCTGAACTGCGACCATAGTTACCTGCTCGCACTGTGTTGGATTGACCTTGCCGGGCATTATGGACGAACCGGGTTCGTTTTCCGGAATGAATATCTCACCGAGACCGTCACGAGGACCTGAAGCAAGCCATCTTACGTCGTTGGCTATCTTCATCATGTCGGCTGCAAGAGCTTTAAGTGCGCCGTGTGCAAATACTATTTCGTCTTTTGAAGTAAGAGAGTGGAATTTATTGGGAGATGATATGAATTTTTTGCCTGTAAGCTCACTTATCTTTTCAGCTGCCTTGTCAGCAAAGCCCTTTGGAGCATTAAGTCCTGTTCCGACAGCTGTGCCGCCTACTGCAAGTTCTTTAAGCTCTTCGCAGGCGGATAAGAGCATTTTTTTATCCTTTTCAAGTGAAGCTCTCCAACCGCTGATCTCTTGTGAGAATTTGATAGGAGTTGCGTCCTGTAAATGTGTTCGTCCGCTCTTAACAACGCCTTCATTTTCAGCTTCGAGGCGCTTAAAGGTAGCTATAAGAGTGTCGATAGCAGGAACGACCTTGTCTTCAACAGCAAGAACAGCCGCAATATGCATTGCAGTCGGAAACGTATCGTTTGATGACTGGCTCATGTTGATATCATCGTTTGGGTGGAGCAACTTTGAACCTGCAATTTCATTTCCTCTGTTGGCAATGACCTCGTTTGTGTTCATATTGGACTGAGTACCGCTGCCTGTCTGCCATACAACAAGTGGGAAATGCTCGTTGAGAGAACCGCTTATTACTTCATCGCAAGCCTGACTGATAGCTGAAAGCTTTTCGGCAGTCATTTTTTTAGGCTTGAGATCGTGGTTTGCAAGAGCAGCAGCTTTTTTCAGTATTCCAAGTGCATGAGTGATCTCACGCGGCATAGTTTCGATACCGACACCGATAAGGAAATTTTCGTGGCTTCGCTCGGTCTGAGCGCCCCAGTACTTATCAGCAGGAACCTTTACTTCGCCCATGGAATCATGTTCAACGCGATAATCCATTTTAATATCCACTCCCAGAAAAATTTCAGATCCTGTGTCGAAAGACATCAGAATATACTTTAAACTATCACATGTAATAAGTATAACAGCATATTATGAATAATTCAAATTCAAGTTAAGAATAGTGCTATTCAGATATTGATATATAATTAACAATGATATATTTACAAATATTTTATATAACACCTGTACAGTATATTTATTTTTATATTACTGATTTGATAGGTATTGCATTTATGCAACAAACAGTATATTTTTCTGGGGGTGCAACATACATTTCGTTATAATACAGGCAATTATAACTATAAAACCAGTGGTCATTCCTTTAGAAATTTATGATATGAGAATTTCATTTTGGAAAAAATAAGCTTTATTTTTTATGCAAAGCTTATAATTACTGATAAAAATATCGCATACTATAATTCCTAATAATATATAAAGCATAATAAAGATTGATATTTTTTTCACAGCTTGATATCAAAAAAGCGAAGCACTTCCCTGCTTCGCTTTTTGAGTTATTTACTTTCGCTTGATTCGAGATTATTCAATCCGTATGAAAGCGTTGTAAGACTATCTCCAAGATGAACATTTTCAACAGCGATACCCTTATGTGTAACTTTCAGGTCGTAGTGGGTGAAGTTCCAGAACGCCTTTATTCCACACTCTATAAGAGTATTGGCAAGCTTTTCTGCTGCATTCATAGGTACGCAAAGAATAGCAGCTATCGGCTTGTTTTCCGTACAGAATGTACTTAGCTCATCTGTGCTTCTGACTTTCAGCTCGCCTATTTCCTTGCCGATGATATCAGGATTTACATCAAAAGCGCCGATAAGATCAAAGCCCTTATTGTGGAAATCAATATGGGAAGCAATTGCTTTTCCGAGATTTCCTGCGCCGAGCAGTATCATCGGAGTCTGCTTGTCAAGACCGAGTATCTTGCCTATTTCCAGGCGAAGATCGCTGACGTTATAACCGTAGCCCTGCTGACCGAATTCGCCGAAGCAGTTGAAGTCCTGCCTTATCTGTGAAGCGGTAAGCCCCATTTTTTCGGAAAGCTCTCTCGATGATATCCTTACGTAGCCGTTATGTTCGAGCTCGCCGAGAAAACGGTAATAACGAGGAAGTCTTCTTATTACAGAGTTTGATATTGAGTCCTTTGACATTATTATATGCCTTCTCTCTTATTACATTAATTTATCAAGCCTGATCTTTATTTCGTCAAGGAAGGTCTTTGAATCGACCTTTTTCTTATTGTCGAGCTTGGATATAAGATAAAGATCACCTGTCATTACGCCGTCTTCGATAGTCTGGATAGTAGCTTTTTCAAGCTTATCAGCGAATGTGCAGAGCTCAGGAGTGTTATCGAGCTCTCCCCTCTTTCTGAGCGCTCCGCTCCATGCAAAAATTGTTGCAACGGAGTTTGTAGATGTCTCTTCTCCCTTAAGATACTTGTAGTAATGACGCTGAACAGTACCGTGTGCAGCTTCGTATTCGTAAATTCCGTCAGGTGAAACGAGAACAGAAGTCATCATTGCAAGGCTGCCGTAAGCTGTAGATACCATATCTGACATTACATCGCCGTCATAGTTCTTACAAGCCCAGATATAACCGCCGTTTGAACGGATAACTCTTGCTACAGCGTCGTCTATGAGTGTGTAGAAGTACTCAATTCCTGCTGCTTCGTACTTCTCCTTGTACTCGTTATCGTAAATCTCCTGGAAAATATCCTTGAAACGATGGTCGTACTTCTTTGAAATAGTGTCCTTTGAAGCGAACCAAACGTCCTGCTTAAGGTCGAGACCATAATTGAGACAAGCTCTTGCAAAGCCTGCGATAGATGCGTCAAGGTTGTGAAGTCCCTGAATGATACCGTCGCACTTTGTGAACTCGTGGATAAGCTCTCGTGTTTCATTGCCGTTTTCGTCTGTAACAACGAGCTCAGCCTTGCTGCCCTTATTTACACGCATTTCTGTGTTCTTGTATACGTCGCCGTATGCGTGACGAGCAATTGTGATAGGCTTTGTCCATGTTGGGATATATGGCTCGATACCCTTAACGATGATAGGAGTACGGAAAACTGTACCGTCAAGAGCGGCACGGATAGTGCCGTTTGGTGACTTCCACATCTGTGTGAGATTATACTCAGGCATTCTTGCGGCGTTAGGTGTGATGGTTGCACACTTTACTGCAACGCCGTACTTTTTAGTAGCCTCAGCGGAGTCTATAGTTACCTGATCCTTGGTCTCTTCTCTGTGCTTGAGACCAAGGTCGTAATATTCGGTATTAAGCTTTACATATGGTTCAAGGAGAGTTTCCTTTATCCACTGCCAGAGAATTCTTGTCATCTCGTCGCCGTCCATTTCGACCAGCGGAGTTTTCATAGTTATTTTGGACATTGGTTTTTACCTCCATATTAATTTGCATAAGGTATTAAATGCATTAAATATAATTATAATATAAATATCCCAATATAAAAAGATGTAAGGGATAAAAGACATAAAATATCCATTTTGATATTTTTCCTCCGCCTCTTTTGCCGTTATACAGCATAATTACTATCGCGGGGACGAATAAACCGAATTTATACCAGTTCATCGCAAAAATATCAAATTGCCCTTTTATAAGACACTCTATAATTGGAAGACAATACCAAGTTGCAGCAATAGAGTATGCAATACATTGCTTTTTTTTATCACCGCGAGCAAATTCAAATGCAAGCGTAAATACTATTGCGGTCATACCCCAATCGCATTTATCGGCAAAAAACGCAGCAATTGCAATAAGAGGAAATTTATATGCATTATTCAACTTTTTGGTATTAACAATGTTGACACTAAGCAAACATAAAGTAAGCGTTGCTATAACACTTGATTGTGTGAAACTGAAGAATGTACCGTAAAAGCCATATGAATGTGCAAAATGCGAGATCACTGCGAAAATAATCATTCTTGTGTAGTATTTTCGCAGATTTTTTGTATGATGATAACCCTCGCAGATAAAATAACACATAACAGGTATTGTAAAACGACCTATAAAACGCATTATACCATATGCTAATGAATCACACGGGACAAATATATATGCAAAGTGATCGATAAACATAGCGATAATAGCTATGTACTTTAATTCGGTAGCGAAAAGGCCTCTTTTTTTAGTTCCCATAAAAACTAAAAAATCATTTCATAGACTCTCTTGTGAAATCAAGAAGTCCACCTGCAAGCATAATATCCTTTGTACGTCCCGAAAGCTCGCAAAGTACGGGTATTTCCTTGCCGTTAGTCTTGTTTACAACGGTAAGCTCACTCTTTCCTGCTTCTACTGCTTTTCTTACGTCTGCAAGTACAAGCTCATCGCCCTGTGAAATGCTGTCATAATCGGCTTCGTTTACGAATGTAAGAGGAAGAATACCTGCGTTAATAAGATTTGCACGATGGATACGTGCAAATGATTTAACGAGAACAGCCTTTACACCAAGGTAAAGCGGAGCAAGTGCGGCATGCTCACGTGATGAGCCCTGACCATAGTTGGAACCGCCTACTATTATGCTCTTGCCGAGGGACTTAGCTCTCTCAGGGAAGCTCTCATCACATACAGCAAAGCAGTGCTGTGAGATCTTCGGAATATTTGAACGAAGAGGAAGTATCTTGGCACCTGCGGGCATAATGTGGTCTGTAGTGATGTTATCGCCGACCTTGAGTGAAACAGGAGCGTCGATAGTTTCAAGAAGCGGTGCTGTCTCAGGATATGGCTTGATGTTTGGTCCGCGGAGAATCTCTACGCTGTCCATTTCCTCAACAGTTGCAGGAGGAACGATCATATTATCGTTGATGACAAATTCCTCGGGGAGCTTGAATTCAGGCATATCACCAAGCTCTCTCGGATCAGTGAGATAGCCTGTAAGTGCTGAAACAGCAGCCATTTCAGGTGATACGAGGTAAATCTGACCGTCCTTAGTACCTGAACGGCCTTCAAAGTTTCTGTTAAAGGTTCTGAGAGAGATACCCTTTGAGTTAGGAGACTGTCCCATACCGATACATGGACCGCAAGCGCTTTCGAGGATTCTTGCACCTGCGTCGATAAGTATTGAAAGCGCACCATTCTGAGCAAGCATATTGAGTACCTGCTTAGAGCCAGGAGCGATAGCAAGTGATACATCAGGATTAACAGTCTTGCCCTTGAGGATATGAGCGACCTTGAGCATATCAAGGAGTGAAGAGTTTGTGCATGAACCGATACATACCTGATCTATCTTGAGTCTGCCTATCTCCTCAACGCTCTTAACGTTATCAGGAGAATGAGGACAGGCAGCAAGAGGAACGAGTTCGCTGAGGTTTATCTGAAGCTCCTCGTCGTATACAGCGTCAGGATCAGCAGCAAGAGGAGTCCATACCTCTTCACGCTTCTGAGCTTTGAGGAACTGCTTTGTGATCTCATCTGACGGGAAGATAGATGTTGTAGCGCCAAGCTCTGCGCCCATATTGGTTATAGTAGCTCTTTCAGGAACTGAGAGAGTCTTTACGCCTTCGCCGCAGTACTCGATTACCTTGCCTACGCCGCCCTTAACGGACATTCTTCTGAGGACTTCAAGAATAACGTCCTTAGCAGCTACCCAAGGTCTGAGCTTTCCGGTAAGTTCAACTTTAACTACCTTTGGGCAGGTTATGTAATATGCGCCGCCGCCCATTGCTACAGCAACATCAAGTCCGCCTGCACCGATAGCGATCATACCGATACCGCCGCCTGTAGGTGTATGGCTGTCAGAACCGATAAGAGTCTTTCCCGGGATACCAAAACGCTCAAGATGAACCTGATGACAGATTCCGTTGCCGGGGCGTGAGAAGTATATACCGTGCTTCTTGGCTACACTGCCGATGAATCTGTGGTCGTCAGCATTCTCGAAACCGCTCTGGAGAGTATTGTGATCTATGTAAGCAACTGAACGCTCGGTCTTTACGCGAGGAACTCCAATAGCTTCAAATTCGAGGTAAGCCATTGTGCCTGTAGCGTCCTGAGTAAGAGTCTGGTCGATACGGATACCAATCTCCTGACCTTTTACATATTCGCCGTCAACCAAGTGTGCTTTGAGGATCTTTTCAGTTAAAGTTAAACCCATTGAAGATCATTCCTTTCAATACATAAAAAAATACATATTTATTTTACAACATTTCACGCAGTTTGTCAAGAATTAAACAAAGTTTTTTATAAGAAACAAAAAGAGCCTCATAAGAAGCTCTTTTTTTACATTATGAAGCGAACTGACTGTTGTACAATTCTGCGTAAAATCCGCCGTTTTTCATAAGCTCGCTGTGACTTCCCTGCTCTATTATATTTCCCTGTTTCATGACAAGGATAACATCTGAGCTCTTGATTGTAGAAAGTCTGTGGGCAATAACGAAGCTTGTTCTGCCCTCCATAAGCTTCTGAAAAGCTTTCTGTATCCTCTGCTCGGTGCGAAGGTCTATAGAGCTTGTAGCTTCATCAAGAATAAGCATCGGCGGATCCATGAGCATTATTCGTGCTATACAGATAAGCTGCTTTTGTCCCTGAGACAGACCGCTGTCCTCACTTATCACTGTATCATATCCCTGAGGCAGCCTTTTTATGAATCCGTGTGCATAGACAGCCTTTGCAGCTTCGATTATCTGCTCCCGTGTTGCGTCAGGTGCTCCGTAGGCGATATTTTCAGCTACAGTTCCTGTAAACACCCATGTTTCCTGCAATACCATGCCAAAGCAGCTTCTGAGGCTATCACGGGTGATATCATTGATATTTTTACCTGATATCCTGATATTTCCGTTGTTTATATCGTAAAAGCGGAGCAAGAGATTGATAATGGTCGATTTACCGCAGCCTGTCGGTCCTACGATAGCTATACGCTGTCCGCTTTTTACATCGAGAGTAAAGTTTTCAATAAGCTTTCTGTCGGGGGTGTACGAGAAGAAAACATCATTGAATTCAAGACTTCCGTCGCATGATGTAAGCTTTTCCTTGTTGGAATCGTCGGGAACTTCTTCTTCGTCAAGTACATCAAATACGCGCTGTGCAGAAGCTATGGCGTTCTGAAGTTCTGCGATAACTCCTGATATCTCGTTGAAGGGCTTTGTGTACTGATTAGCATAGGCAAGAAAGCTTGACAGCTTACCTACTGACATATAGCCTATTATTGATGAATAGCCGATAACGCCGAGAGCACCAAGCATACCTACTGCCGCGTAAATAAGTCCGTTTACGAATCTGGTTGTAGGATTGGTCATGGAGCTGAAAAACGTAGCCTTTGCACCGATTTTGCCGTAAGCGGTGTTTATCTCGTCGAAACGCTTTTCTGCTCTTTCGTCATAGACAAAAGCCTTGACTATCTTTTGATTGCCTGCCATTTCCTCCGCAAGTCCTACCATATCACCGCGCAGCTTGGACTGCTTCATATACGAATCGTGAGAAGCCTTTGTTATTCGTGAAGCTGCGACAAATGAAAGAGGTGTAAGAATTACTACAACAATGGCTATCTTCACGTTTATTGTCATCATGAAAATGAGCGTTCCGATGATAGTGACTATACCGCTGAAAAACTGAGTAAATCCCTGCAATAAGCCGTCTGAGATTATCTCAATATCATTGATGACGCGGCTTGTGAGCTCGCCTTTTGTGTGTCCGTCGATATATTTCAGAGGAACTCTTTCAAACTTGTTAAATATATCTGCTCTCAGATCGCGTATGGTGAGAAAAGCAAGCTTATTTGTGCATAAACTCATGAGCCATTGAAAAAACGTACTTGCAATTACTATAACGGCAAGAGTTATAATGATTTTCAGAAGTTTGTCGAAGTCTACGTTTCCTTTTCCAACACAGCAGTCAACTGCCTCGCCGATAAATACAGGTACAGACAGAGAAAGCGCTACTCCGAGACCTGCAAAAATCACAGTCAGAAAAAAGAATTTCAGGTAGGGACGCGCATATGAGAATACACGTTTCAATGTTTTAAGCATTATTCTCCCCCTCCCTCTGAGTCATCTGTGAACGGTAAATTTCATTATAGACCTCACAGTTATCGACAAGTTCATCGTGAGTGCCGATTCCGACAGCTTCACCGTCGTCCATGACTATTATTTTATCAGCGTCTTTAAGTGAAGTCGTTCGCTGAGAAATCATAATAACAGTGGTATCAGGCATATCACTGCTGAGCGCTCTTCTCAGGGCAAGGTCTGTTTTATAATCCAGAGCACTGGTCGAATCATCGAGAATTAGGATATCAGGCGAACCTATAAGTGCACGGGCAATAGCGATTCTCTGCTTCTGACCTCCTGAAAGGTTCTTTCCTCCCTGAGATACTACAGTGTCAAGTCCGTTTGGAGTTTGCTTGACAAATTCCCATGCCTGAGCGGTTTTCAAAGCGGAGACTATTTCATTATCAGTTGCATCAGACTTTCTCCAGCGCATATTTTCACGGATAGTTCCCGAAAAAAGCACGGCTTTCTGTGGAACTGTGCCTATCCTGCTTCTGAGCTCGGACGAATCGAAGTCATTGACATTTATACCTGATATACTTACTTTACCGTTAGTTGCTCTATAAAAGCATGGTATAAGGTTGGCAAGCGTAGACTTTCCGCAGCCTGTACCGCCGATTATTCCGAGCATTTGTCCTTTTTTCAGTGAAAAGCTTATGTTTCTTACGGAATAATCGCCTGCCCCATCATAAGAGAAAGAAACATCGTTAAATTCAATAATGTTCTCTGATTTATTGTCAAAATCAGCTATATCGCCGCTTCTTTCGGCTGGAAGCACAAAAACTTCGCTTATTCTGTTAGCCGAAGCAAGAGCTTTTGTAAAGATAACGATAAGATTTGCAAGAACAACAAGTGCAAGAAGTATCTGCGTCATGTAGTTGGTGAACGCCGTAAGCTCACCCTGAGTAAGTCTACCGATATTTATGCGTTTTCCGCCGAACCATATTACGGCTACGATACCGAGGTTCATTACCATGAATGCCACAGGATTGAGTATTGCAGATATTTTGCCGACAGCAATTGAACAGGCTGATATTTCGTCAACTGCTTCTTTAAATTCGTCGATTTCCTCCTGCTGACGTGAAAAAGCACGTATTACCCTTGCTCCTTCCAGTCCTTCGCGTGTTAAAGTTGATGCTCTGTCAAGACATTTCTGTGTTTTTTTATACATTGGAACGGTCTTTTTCATTATAAGGAATATAATTACGGAGATAAGCGGAGCAACAACAAAGAATATAAGCGATAGCTTTACATCTATGGTCACAGCCATTACAGCCGCTCCGATAACAAGAAAAGGCGCTCTTACAGCAAGACGGATAAACATATTAACTCCGTTCTGAACAGTGTTGGAGTCGTTTGTAAGTCTGTTTACCAGAGAGGAAGTACCTATTTTATCGATACTGCTGTAGGAGAGCTTATTGATGTGCTTGTATAAGGCTGAACGAAGCTCCGTACCAAAGCCGTAAGCACATTTTGCGGCGAGATATTGGCAGGTCAGAGCAAAGCAAAGTCCGCAGACTCCAAGCAAAACTATAAGTCCGCTCATTCTGAAAATATATGAGCTGTCATTTCTTCCTATGCCGTTATCGATTATTTTAGCCATTACAACAGGCACGATAAGCTCAAAAATCGCCTCCAACAGCTTGAAAAAAGGTCCTAATATGAGCTCTTTTTTGTAATTTTTCAGATATTTCAAAAGATCCTTCATTTATAATCAAAACACCCACTTTTTCCATACATAGGCAACGACACTTCTGAATCATCAAAAGTGCCGTTGTTTTACTTTTATATACTTATGCCGTTTGCTTTAAGAAGCTCTCTTGCAGAATCAACAGAATCAACGCCTGTTGCATTTTTTACAGGAGCGAATTCTTTTTCACGAACAACTTCGTACGCAAGACAGCTGTCCTGCATATGTACCATATCAAGAACCAAAGTCTCGAATTTGTGTCCGTTTGGCTCGGACGGGATAATGTATTCGCCGTTCTCGTTCATATAAGGTATCTTCTTGTCAACTATATGAACAGGCAGTTTTTTGTCGCATATCTCTTCAAGCTTTGCAACATTGAAAAGATAATTGAGAATAACGCCGTATTTATAAGCAAGCTCTCCGTTTTCATTTAGAAGAGTGCGCATTTCTTCTGTCATCTCGTAGTATTCAACGATAGAGGGCATACCGTCCTCAAGGCAGAGAACTCCGACCTTTTCATCAGGTGAAGCCTTGCTTACGACCTTACCGCCTGACTGGAGACCTGATTTTATAACAGCTCCGATAAATCCGGGATCTGTGATACGCTGAAGAACATTGTCAACAGCAAATACATTTAGCCATTCTACGCCTTTTTCTTTTATCTCGTCAAGAAGCCCTGCTCTTACCAGAGATGAGAACCAGCCGCCGTTTCCGTTTGGTGATATGGATATCTTTGATTCGCTTTCCATTAATATTTTGCCGTCAAAATCTACGGAAGGAGCCATATCCTGTATAAAGAAGCGGATATACTGCGGATCGTAGCCAAAATAATTCTTTTCCTTGAAGAACTCTGTTGTATCTTTGTGGTTCTTCTCGCTTGTCATGATATAGAGCGGGATCCACGCATCAGCAAGCTTTACGACGTCCATGAGATTATTGATAAGACATTCAAAAATGTAAAGTTCCTTGTTTACACCTATATTAAACATACCCTTTGGCTTGTCAAAGCCAAGTCTTGTGCCCTGTCCGCCTGCTAAAAGTACGGCAGCCGCCTTGCCTGCCTTTATGGCTTCGATTCCTGCTTTGATATATTCATCGCTGTTTGAAGCTATATTATCTATTGTTACAGCACCCAGCGGCTCAAATTTGCCGCGGACCGAATTGCTGTTTTTTTCAGCGTTAAGATTATCGAGAACAGAAAAATCTATTATTTCTATCTGACCAAGAAGCTCCTGCTTGCCGGCTTCGTCAAGTTCGTCATAGTGCTTTAAAATATGTTCCTGTCCGTATTTTGTGAGGATACGGAGCGCGTCATCTCGATTTATCATAAACTCCTCCTTGAAAGCGACTTTTGCCGCATGATTTTATATATTATAGCATAAGATATTAAAATAGTCAATGGCATTAATGTACAATATTTTGCTATTTATTGCTGTATTGATAAAAAAACAGCTGCCTGAGAAGGCAGTTGTTTGGTAACTTAATCAATTTTTGTTGGTTTTACATTTGGGTATTTTTTCTTTTCATGAGTTACCCCGTAAATCACCATAAGCGAGATTCCGATTACAGCAAGAGCTATGCTTGCAGCCGCAAAAGCTTCGGTATACTTATACATAAGGCTGGTAAAAGCTGTAAAAACAGGTACTTGCTTGATAGTAAACGAATCATAATAACGAGCTGCGATTAGGTATATGCTTGGAACAGCTCCGAGTATGCCTGCGACTATCGAAGAAACACCGCACCAGTACATAGCTGTTATTTTCTTCTTGTGATTGATAAGAGTCAGAAGAATTATCATCAGTACTATCGCACCAAGAACCGCGATCGAAGCCTCTATGCGGTGAGAATATACTTTTGCAAGCTTTGAAAGGATACCGTGCTGATTCATGGAAGAAAACTTGTATACATCACAGAAAGAACCTATTGTTGTATAGGCATTTTCCTTGGTATTGCGAAGCTTTAAGCCGAAATTATCGTCCTTTTCGTAGTTGTTTTTTTCTGCGAAGGAATTGAAGAAATTATCGATATTTTCTTCAAGCTTTGCGTTTTTAGGGTGGACTGAAGCCATTTTAGTGCCGTTTTCAAGAGCTTCAAAGGCAGAATCTATATAAGCTTCTTCGTATGAGCGGATATAATTTTCATCTATCGCGTCCATAAAAACCTCGGCAGGGATTCCTGTTGTATTGTACTTATCCTTGTAATACTTGCTTATCTCGGGATAAATACTTGTTTCGAGGGAATTCTTCTGTACAAGCTTCTTGAGCTTTTCACCTGAGATATTGATGTCTACAAGCAGCATTGCCGAGCTTGCTATTGTAAGAAAAACAAGTAATATCGAAACTATCAGTGAGGGAAGATATGTGCTGATCTTTTTCAATTTGAACTCCCCTCTCCTGCTTTTTTGTAGAATTTCTTTTCTGTAGGCTCGCAAATAACACCGATTCTTTCATCAGCATTACCGAGTATATCCTTTTTGCAGGTATATAGCGTAAGCTTTGAAGAAGCTGACGGAGAAACGTATTTGCCGTCTTTTTTATTGAATGTTATTTGCTCTTTGACTTTATAGGTGAATTCACCATAATTTGTCTTTAAGGTAACTGTATCGCCGCTTTTCAGTTTGTCAAGCTGTGAGAAAAAGGTGTCCTCATGGGCACTGATGACAGTATTTCCGTCCTCACCTGCAATCTTTGAACCTGATGACTGACAAGCTCCGCGCTCAAAAAGCTCTGAATTGCTGCCCCAGTAAACAGGGATAGAAATATCAAAGGCAGATGTTGTAAGAACAGCATACATTTCGCCGAATTTCGGGCGTATTATTTCGCCCTCATCGTATGTCTGACCGTCAAATTCGTCTATAATATCGTTGTCTCTTACAACAAGTCCTGAGCCTGCGGCTTCGGGAGTTGCTTTCAGATTATCCATAAATGCAAGATTAAGATAAACCTTGAGCTTGTCCGACGGCTTTATCATTGCTGCAATGAATATTCCGACGCAAAGAAACAATACGATAAAAGGAGTTATGATATGGATAAATGCGCTATCTTTTTTCTTTTTTTCAGCCATTATTCTTCTGCTCCATTTGCTTTAAGTTTACGCATAACAAGAAACAGCGCAGAAATACCTATGCCCATAAATGCAGCTACACAGGCTAAAATGCCTCTTCTGTCATATCCTGTATCCTCAACGGAAGCTCCTGCTGTAGAAACGTTAAGAAGCTCGCCGCTTTCATTTCTCATTGCTATGGTAAGTGAACTGTCGCTTATTTCGTCAACAGTAATATTAAGTCCCATTTGCTCTGCCGCCTCTGAAAGCTTGCCTACGATCTGGAGCTTCTGCTCAGAAGGACTCTGCTTCATAAGACTTCTGTATTCCTCGGGCGTCAGATTATCGATTATAGCCTGCTGCTGAGCTTCAGGAAAGCTTCTTACATAAGCCATTTTTTCATCGTATGACATATTGATAAAGGCTGTAACGCTTATTCTTGTAAATGTTGTTCCGTCGCTTGCAGTGAGAGTTATACCGTCATCTACAGTTGCCGGCTTTTCGGGAGCGTTGGCAACGGTCGTTGTCGTTGGAACACTTGGCACCTGCGGACCTACAGTTATTATCTGATTACCTGCTTCGTGAAGCTTCTGGATAGCCTTATCAAGGATTTCCGACGGATAATCCTTTGGGTGTGCGTTATATTCGTTGTATCCTGCCTGAATATCTTCCTCTGAGTAGCCGTATGATCTTGCAACAGCAGCGACATCATCGGCTGTTGTTGCGAATACATTTGCAGAAAAAGCTACAGAAGCTCCTGCTATGACAGCTGAAGAAGCTAAAGCAGAAATTATCTTTTTAATGTACATATAAATCCCTCCAATCTCATATATACAATAAACATTATACCTTTTAATCAGAATAATGTCAAGAAATATTATAACATAATGAGCTTTTTAGCTTTTAAGAGTTCTTGATAAGCTCTTTTCTGAGAAGTACAAGGTCGAAAATATCAACTGCATTATTTTTATTCATGTCATATTTTTCAAGTGTTGCCTCAATATCAGCAATTCCAAGGAGATACTTCTGAAGCTCCACAAGATCAGCGACTTTATAAGAGGCTTTTTCGGAAGGTTTATTTTTCAGGTAATTATCGATCTGTTCAGCCCAGTATTCGCCCATAAGCTTGTATCCCTTGTTGTTTGGATGAACGCCGTCCATAAGCTGAGTTTTGACATCAGTAATTACAGAAGCAACATCTGCAGAGCGCAGATAAGGAACATCTAAATCTTGTATATCAGGGCTTTCACGCTCTGATGTAATATCCCAATTGTTCGCGATTTTTACTGCTATCTTTTTTTGAACCAAAGCTGTAAGATTTGAATTATATGTAATAAGCTGTTTTATTATTTTTTCTTCTGCTTCTTCATCTGAGTAATTAGTCTGCCAGTCGGCTGAATGGCGGTAGTTGCTGAACCAGTTATAAACCTCCTGACGATTCGGATCAACATCGGGGATAGTTGTTACAAAAAGAGTAGAGTTTTCTGATATATTGCCAAGGATATAGTCTATAAGCTCTTCAAGATCAGAATGAGTTTTATTTGCGTCATAATTATCAATTATATTATTTGTGCCGATTTGAAGAATGACAATATCAGGCATGCAGGTCTCGAGGCAGTTTGTGGATTTCAGCGTTTCAAGGATACCGTTTCTGCCGGAGTATTCCTTTATAGTATATCCGCTGTAGCCTGTATTATCGTCATCATAAGTGAAGCTTTCTCCTGTTTCAGCGTCGGAGAACTCGATTTTCATATCGTTTCCCTTTGAACCGACCATATCTATATCATATCCTTTTTTAGTAAGCTCATTATAAAGATATTTGCGATAGGAGCCTGTTACACCGTATCCGTCGGTTATCGAATCGCCTATTGCCATGATTTTTATAGGTTCTGAGCCTGATTTATCCTCGCAGACGGCAGTTTTGCTTGAAAAAATCATTCCTGTATATGTTATAGCTAAAGCCGTCAGGATTGAGATAAACTTTTTCATATAGTCCTCCTATTGAGTTTTTTATGATTATATCATGGAAATATTAAATTTTCAAGTAAAAAAGCAAAAAGCCCTACGAAAAATCGTAAGGCTTTTTTGGCGTGCCTGGAGGGATTCGAACCCCCGACCTACTGGTTCGTAGCCAGTCACTCTATCCAGCTGAGCTACAAGCACATCGTTTGACGACTTAAATATTATATCATGATATTACAGAAATGTCAATAACAAATCAAAAAAACGTCAAGTTGCACTAAATATTTTTGTAATTGTTGGCTTATAGACTGATTTTATAAAAAAGGCGGAAAAGCCTTGACAACCAAGCTAAAAATTGATATAATTATTTTTGTTGTGAGACATTAGCTCAGTCGGTAGAGCATACGCCTTTTAAGCGTAGGGTCGAGGGTTCAAATCCCTCATGTCTCACCAGCGCCTCGGCAATAGTCGGGGCGTTTTTATTTTACCTCATATATGCCTTTATTACGGTCATGCTCGGAGTGAAGGCATTTTATTTTATGTCAGGACACTATTTTTGATAAAAAAATCCCCTTGAATCATCAAGGGGGAAATCAAATAAATAATAGCCTCAATCCTATGATATATTACATTACAGGAGATCTGCGCAATTGATCCTTATCCACTCGGAAACAGTGGAAATAAAGACAGAATTTGTTGGAATATCGTTTGTACTTTGCAAAGTGTTCATAAAAATCTTTTCTGCAAGCTCCTCATTATGACGATACCAGCCTGACTTGATTGCATGCCTGACGGCTCTTTCTATTGAACATTCAGAAGTCTGGTATTTGTCTGCGAGTTGGCGTAAAGCGTTTTACTGAAATTCGTTATGTGCTCGTTTGATGTCACACACATGAAGATCACGTCTCGCAGATAGTGGTATCCTTTTGTGTTAGGAGCTATTCCGAGATTCAGAAGAGTTTTTACAATTATTGCTACAACGTTATTCATTTGGCTTTCGCACTCCTTTTAGCAATGATAGTATAATTATAGCATAATTGTTATAAAATGGCAAGGGTTAATTACGTCGATTATTGACGAGTTTTGTCGAATAATGTCGATTAATTAAAAAAGAGCAGCATAGCTGCTCTTTTTTATCAGTTTTTGATCTGTTTTGCAACAAGGCTTTCGCCGCAGTAAATGGAACGAAGCTTTGGCTTCTCAATTTTTCCTGTGGGATTTCTCGGAACATCTGCAAATATGATCTTGTGAGGTCTCTTGTATCTTGGAAGTTTCTGGCAGAATGAAGTGATATCCTCTTCTGTACAGGTATGATCTTCCTTAATGGAAATGATAGCTGCTGCGATCTCACCAAGTCTCTTGTCAGGGAGTCCGATAACAGCTACGTCCTTGATAGCAGGGTGACTTCTGAGGAAATCCTCTATCTGTACAGGGTACAGATTCTCGCCGCCGCTGATGATAACGTCTTTCTTACGGTCAACGAGGTAAATAAAGCCGTCCTCGTCCTCCTGAGCCATATCGCCTGTGTAAAGCCAGCCGTCCTTTAATGTCTCCGCAGTAGCTTTTTCGTCACGATAATAACACTTCATAACTCCGGGACCTTTAACGAGAAGTTCGCCTACCTGTCCGCGTTCAACGGCATTACCGTTTTCATCGGCTATCTTTACTTCCCAGCCATAGCCGGCCTTTCCGATAGCGCCTACCTTATGTATGTTTTCAACACCAAGATGAACGCAGCCAGGTCCTATAGACTCGCTGAGTCCGTAGTTCGTATCATACTGGTGTTTGGGGAATACTTTCTTCCAGCGTGCGATAAGCGACGGAGGTACAGGCTGAGCACCGATGTGCATAAGTCTCCACTGGTCGAGGTCGTAATCCTCGAGATTGATATCTCCCCTGTCTATAGCGTCAAGAATATCCTGCGCCCACGGAACAAGAAGCCATACTATTGTACAGCCTTCTTCAGAAACAGTTTCGATAATCGACTTTGGCTTTACGCCTTTAAGCAGAACAGCTTTGCTTCCTGAATAAAGGCTGCCGAACCAGTGCATTTTTGCGCCTGTATGATAAAGCGGAGGAATACAAAGGAATATATCGTCCCTTGTCTGTCCGTGATGATTCTGTTCTACCTTAGCTGAGTGCATAAGGCTTGTATGATCGTGGAGAATTGCCTTTGGGAATCCTGTAGTTCCTGATGAGAAGTAAATTGCTGCATTATCATCATCTGTGATCTTTACGTCGGGTGCTGCACTTGCACAGTTAGCAACAAGGCTGTCATAGTGCTCTGCAAATGAAGGACATCCCTCGCCTACGTAGAAAAGAAGACGATTCTTGCTTATCTCATCGGCTATTTCCTCGATTCGTCCGATAAACTCAGGTCCGAATACAAGAATATCTACCTCTGCAAGGTCGAGACAATACTTTATCTCGTCAGCTGTATATCTGAAATTAAGCGGCACAGCAAGAGCGCCTGCTTTAAGAATACCAAAGTAGATAGGGAGCCATTCGAGGCAGTTCATAAGAAGGATTCCGACCTTATCGCCCTTTTTGACGCCTCTTTCTAATAACATATTTGAGAAGCGGTTAGCTTTTTCGTCAAAAACCTTCCATGTTATCTCACGTCTGTAATGACATTCGGGATTAGGCTCGATAAGCTCATATTCTTTCCATGTAATTCGTCTTACCTCTGTTATCTCGGGATTTACTTCTACCAGAGCAACATCAGTACCGTATAATTTAGCGTTTCGTTCAAGTAATTCTGTTATTGGCATTATAATGTTCCTTTCTGACTATGCTGCTTTTCTGCTTTTATGTTTAAAAGGCAAAAAGCTGCAAAGCGATAAACTATTTTTATTTTATCACAAAAAAGCGAAAAAGTAAATACTTCTTAAGCTTATTTTTGAACAAATTGGAACGTCTGTTTTTCAGCAAGTTGCATAAAACAAGGCGCATTAACGAAAATAATGCGCCTTCGATCATTATTCTACTGTTACATCTGAAACTGTCTCAGTTTCAGCTTCTTCAACTTTTTTACCGCATTTATCGCAGTAAACCTGCTCTCTGCGTATCTGAGAACCGCAATTTGTACAGAATACCTTGTCTTCGAGAGACATGAGCTCAGCTTTAAGATCGTCAAGTTTTAGTGTTTTTTCCTTGATGTCGTTTATTGTTGTAATAAACTCACTGTCAGGATCGCTGCATATCTTTTCGTACATTACTTTTCCGAGCTCTACGTAGTCCGTATTAATGTCAGATTCAACACGAGCCATTTCGCGCTTTATCTTAGTCTTTTCTGCAAATCTTTTAGAACTGTTTGAAACTGTTTTTGCTCCGCGCTCAACAGATTCTCCGAATTTTCCTGCAAAATCCTTTACTGAATCAACAAATCCCATATTTATGACCTCCTGTTATGTTTTAGAGTAATTTTATTACGTATAACTTGGCTTTTCGGTTATCTCAAATTTGACTGCATTAAGAGCTCTTACCGCGGCGTCAGAAAAATCGCTGCAAACTGTTGAATACAGAGTCATTATGATGTCATCGGCAGCAAGCTGATCGCCAACATCACAGTTCATGACGATACCTGCGCTCATATCGATCTTATCGGTCTTATTAAGTCTTCCTGCGCCGAGCAGCAGAGATGTCATGCCCAGCTCCTCACAGTTGAACCCCAGTATCTTCATTCCCTTTGTAGCTCTTATCTCGTATTTTAGGAGCGGCTTCGGAAGCAGTGAAGTATCATCACATATCTTTTCGTTTCCGCCCTGTAGCTTGATAGTTTCACGAAGAACATCAAGTGCTCTGCCCGATGAAACGGCGTCTTCAGCCATTTTTCTGCATTCTGCATTAGTTCCTTTGCCTGCAAGCTCTAATAAATCAGCTGCAAGCTCTATGCAAACATCATACAGCTTACCTTTTGATTTCCCTTGCAGAAGCTCTACCGCTTCTTTAACTTCAAGAGCGTTTCCGATGTTTTTACCGAGCGGCGTATTCATGTCAGTTACGACAGCTTTGCACTTCTTCCCTGCTGATCTGCCTGCTTTTTCCATAAGAACCGCAAGCTTTTCAGCGTCCTCTTTGGTTTTCATGAAAGCTCCCGTGCCGTATTTTACGTCGAGAACAAGACAATCCGCGTTCATAGCGAGCTTTTTGCTCATTATACTTGCACAGATAAGCGGTATACTGTCGACCGTACCTGTTGCGTTTCTGAGTGCGTACATTTTTTTATCAGCAGGACAAAATTCTCCTGACTGAGAGATGATCGAGAAGCCTGTTTTTCTGAGTATTGCCTCAAACTCGTCCAGAGGCAGATCAGTTCTGTACCCCTCGATGCTTTCAAGCTTGTCAATAGTTCCGCCCGTATGACCTAAACCGCGTCCTGACATTTTTGCCATGCATACTCCACAGGCAGCTGCGATAGGTCCGATGATAAGAGATGTTTTATCTCCGACTCCTCCTGTACTGTGCTTGTCCACAGTAAACGGGATATTCAGATGCAATATATCTCCGCTGTCGCGCATTGCTGCTGTAAGAGCAAATGTCTCTTTTTCGGTAAGTCCGTTAAGGCACACAGCCATAAGCCACGCAGACATCTGATAATCGGGGATTTCATCATTAGTATAGCCTTTTACAAGCCATGCTATCTCTTCTTCGTTAAGTTCCTGTGATTTTTTAGTTTTATTGATTATATCGATGATATTCATGATCCACCTCCTATACATATATTTTACCATTATTATCGTAATAATTCAATAGTTTTTGTGAAATAAGCCTTTGAATTTACAAAAAATTCATTATTACAATAAATACAACAAAAGGAACTCCAAGGATAAGACTTCCGAGTATATTGAAAAGATTAAGAGGAACATTTGCTCCGAATAAAGCTCCGTATTTATTGACAATAAAGAGCGCGGCTCCGCCTGTAAATGCGCCTATAATAAAGGATAACAGCTTTTTCTGCCGCCTGAAATAATATATCATCATTATAATGACTACGATTCCGCACAGTATTTTAAACAGCATTTCAATATCCATATTTTACCTCTCACATCAGTATATATCCAAGTGCGATAATAAGTTTGATATCTGCACCTTCTTTTATAAGCATATATAGTATGGCAGCGATAAGAAGCTTGTCACTATCTATGCCGCCGTCGAGAAATTCATCGATAAGGCTGTCAAAAATACGGCTTTTTGCATTTTTGTCCTCATGCTGTTCCGAAAAATGCTCGCTTTTTTCTTTTTGGCATATATCAGGCGGCAGGTCGACAGCGGTATTATGCCCTGTATTGTGATACAGCCTAAAACAGTTCATATCAGTATGCTTTGGTGATCTTTCTCCGTATACCGCCATCGGCTCGCCTCCTTTCTTAAATCAGCTCCTGCAAAAGACCGCTTTCTTTTGCAATATTCCAAATAGCAAGTAGTTTTAAAAGCTTTAACGCTTTATCAACACGCTTTTGCTTTTCTGCACTGAGATGTGGTTTTAAAGCCAGAAGCAGATCAGCATTTTTGTCCTGTTTTGAAGCTTCGCCGATAAGACTTGTCAGCTTTAGCATTGAAGCTATATCGGGCTGCTCTTCGGTTGTGGCATTATCAGCTTTTTCTACTTTTTCACCGCTCTTTTCACTGTCTGAGACCAGCATTTGCGCCAGCTCGGACAGTTGCTTCACGCTTTCCTCGTCTGACAGCAGCTCGCTGATCTTGCCCATTATATCGTCCATTTTATTTCTTTCCGCCCGAAAGCTTCTCGTAAAGCGCTTTTGCCTGCGGCGTACTCATCATCTTTTCAACAATTTTAGGATTATTCACTGCTTGTTGAAATCTTGCCGCGTCATTTCTGTTCATCGCAGAGAGCGCACTGTCAAATTTGCCTTCTTCAAGCTCTGCACGTAATTTCTCTGGCGGAACTCCTATCTTTTTGCTCACAACATTAAGAAGTCCCGATATCTTATTAGGATCGATATTGTTCATAGCTGCCTCCATAAAAACTTGATATATACAATAATATATTGTATTTACAGATAAAATATGTTTTCATCGCCTGTACCTGCCGTATTTTTGCGATTTTAACAAACAAGGCTATATTTTTTTGATAATACCTGTTGATTTTTTCAAAAAAATATGTTATAATATGGTATAAACTTCTTAGGAGGGATATAATTGCGCATTGTTGTAATATCAGACACACACGGTAATTCTTATGCTCTTGAAAGTGTTATTATGCGAAATACTGACGCAGACTGGATAATCCATCTTGGTGACGGTGAACGCGAGCTTGATAATTTTATCCTGTCTCATCAGAGAATGGCTCCTAAGATAATCCATGTTGCAGGCAACTGCGATTTTGACAGTTTAAGCGACGATTACTTCGTTCTTCCGCTTATAGGTCATAAGCTTCTCGCTACCCACGGTCATCTTTACGGTGTAGGCGGCTCTCTTGACAAACTAAAAGCGCTTGCAGCTGCCAATGAATGTGATATCATTCTTTTCGGGCATACTCATGAGCGCTACCAAAGCTTTGAGGACGGATTCTATATCATGAACCCAGGCAGCGCTTCTATCCCACGAGACGGTGCAAAGCCGTCATTCGGGCATATTGATATTACTCCCGAGGGTGATGTTATCACAAATATCGTCAATGTCTGATACTCCCTGCTTATATTTTATGCAGATCATATTTTATTGTTACATAAGAAAAATCCCCTTGAATCAACTTCAAGGGGATAATTTTATATTCAGTTTGCTGAAACTGCATTTGGAAGCTCGTATGAGCTGTCATAATCTTTTATTCTTGTGATATCTGCTGACATTACCGCTGGACTTCCCTTATAATTTACACTAACCTCTGCTGTCATATCCAGTGCGTCTTCGCCGTTCATATTATGAAGAACTGCATGAACCTTGCATACGTGGATAGAAGAATCATATTCTGTAACTTCAAGCTTATCCATGATATGTCCGATACCTCTGCCTGCTTTGCCTTCGGAATCATAGCCGATATTTATATCGTTATATTCTGCTCTCTGCTCAATATAATTCTGAATAGCTACTGCTGATGTGTATTCTGGTCTGTCGCCTGTTTCGATTGAACTTATTTTCCACTCCCCGTCGATTAGGTTGAATGTAATAATTTTTTCATCGCCGTATTTAGCGTTTTCCCAGCCTGTATAAGGCGTTTTTACGAAACAAGATGCTTTGAAGCTATTATCTTCTGTTTCGAGTACATTAGGTTCAGTCGTTAAGCTTGTCAGGAATGAATGCTTGCCGTTTGCGTAATAGGGAGCTGTTTCCGACTCTACAGTACGCTTTGAAACATACAGACTGCCGTTGTATTCGACATAGATACCTGAATTTACAGAATAAGCTAAAGCGTCGACCTCTTCGCTGCCGTTAGGATAAAAATCAACTGTTGCTCCGTTTTCGTATTTGCTTACATCTCCGCCAAGCCAGCCTTTTAAAGTAAATGAATACTCAACATCTTGTGCTTCTTTATAGTTATCAGGCATTGTAAAGCTTTCATATGTTTCGCCGTAATGTTTTCTGTCTATTGAAGACGCAATCGGTGCTTTGTAGTACTCATAGATATCCTGACAGCTCTTGAAGCGTTCATCAGTTACCTTGTAGAATGTTCGCTCTCCGCCGTAATTATTTGACCACTCTTCATTTGTACTGTCATAGGTATAGAATGTAATACTTTCATTGCTGTCATATGACACATCGCCGTATTGCATTACATTCAAACTGTCAATATAATGCTGTGTGAGCTCATTTGCAATTGCTTCATAATCATATTCAACAGGCGGCTCTGTTGGCTCCTCAGTTATTTCTGTTACAGACTCGGCAGTTGTTTCTTCTTCGATGACCTCGGCAAACTGCTGAGCGTTCTTACTGCCCTTGTGGAGCAGTACTCCTGTTGTGCCTATACCGCCGACGATAATTGCGCAGGCTGCTGCTATACCGACATATTTCATTATGCCGTGACCGCTGCGCACTTCAACGCCTGATACGGATTCGGTATATTCATTTGTATTCATCTTTATTTTGTTCTCACGTTTACTCATATCAAGTACCTCTTTTCTGCACCGCTCGTCAGGTGCCAAGCGGTCTGTTACTCTTTTATAATCATTCATATTCATAGTCGGAGCTCCTTTCCAAGAATATCCTTAAGCTTTTTACGTGCACGGTATAGCTGAGTCTGTATGGCTGTCTCTTTATCGCCTGTAATGGCGCTTATCTCTTTTATTGAGTATTCCTCGTAATAAAAGAGGTGGATAACTGTCCTGTATTTCTTCGGAAGTGACATTACAGCATGATATACATCGCTTTCCTCTTGTGTTTCGCAGACAAGACTTGCTTCTTCAAGCGGTATCGAGGTCAGGGCGTACTTATATCGCAAAGAACGGAACAGATCCCTGCATTTATTTACAGTTACTTTAAGCAGCCAGCTTTTCTCCTTTGTTTCGTCCTCAAAAACAATATCAGCGGAAAAGCGGCTGATAAAGACCTCCTGCATTATATCCTCAGCGTCAGCTTTATTCTTACAGTAAGCAAACGCCATTCGATAGACGGCATTACTGTATTTATCGTATATTTCCGTCATTTTTTCGGAATCCATCGTTTGCTTCCTTCCTTTTTGAAGTACTTCACTAATAAAACGAAAAAGCTATCTCAAATATCACACAAAAAATAAAATCGGCACAAAAAGTGCCGATTATTTTTAGGATATTCTTTTTCCCTTGCCTTTTGCTCGCTTTTCAATAGGCTTTTCCTTGCCGCCCATGTCCTCGAAGATACGCTCGTCTTCGTCGGGAGTATCGTCAATAAGCTCGGGGTTTATCTCGCCTATGCTTGTGTAATATGGATTAATAACATATTTCTGTATCACAGGATAGCTGATAAAGCAGCTGAACAGACACAGGAATGCTGCTGGAAAGAATGGCAGCAGAAGCATGAATACAGGGAATACGAAGAACAAGAACACTCCCATAATCGCAAGTGTCAGCAATGAAACGATAAATATAATGAAATTCTGCTTCAATGCTACAAAAGCGAGGGCAAATGAGTTCTTCAACAGATTTTTCAGAGATAATGTTGTCGCAATCATCATCGGGAAGATGTAATAATTCATTATCAAGATAACGAGGAACAAACTGAATGCAATAACCATAGGTACGTACATTATCTTAGACCCTGTTTGGATAGCGATTGCAGGATAGACCTGAAATGACGCAAATGCTGACGCAAGTACAAGACAGTCGATAAAGCCGACTATAGCGGCATTTTTGAAGTTGTTTTTGAATGCGTCCCAGAAGTCGCGCCATATAAATGTGTGCTTTTCGATTACAAACGCCTTTATTACCTTGGTCATTCCTGCTGTAGCAGGTCCGATGAGAACTGCGAAAATCACCAATAAAGCGACTGTGGATATTACAAAGCCATTATAATTGTTCTTGAATATTGCCAGTGCAAATAATATCAGCAGAAATGGCAGGAAAAATAACATATAGATAAAATTAAGTGCCAGAAGTTTCCAGAATTTTCTGCCAAGTATGTCAAAAAAAAGTGCAGCTCCTTTCTTTTTAGGAGCGTTTTTGGCTATACCCGAGCCTGCGCTGACATAATCCTTGAAAAAAATGCCCAATTGAAATTCCTCCGATTTCTATCTGCGGAAAGAACTGTAGAGATGCAATATAGCTCCGTCAGCCGCAGAAATAAATATTGAAAAAATAATAAGTACGATAAATCTGAGACAATACAGCTTGAAACAAATACTGTTTTCGCTGCTGTCGTATTTATTGGTGCAGAAAGCAAGGATAGCCCTTGAATTCCGAACGGATTCCCTTACTGATACTGCGGCAATAAACGCAGCAGCGGCAGCTCTTGGCAAAAAAGTGAAAACAACAGACAGCACAGCGCCTTTGCCGTAAACAACATACATCATTGCTGCCGACACGCCTATACCTATCCCTCTGTATATGAGGAGAGCCAGTCCACAGGCTCGTCCGAATGCAAATAATCCTGCAAGATAGGCTGCACCTAAAAACAGAAGCAGCGATATAAAAGTATGCAGTGAAGCCCTCCACGAAAAGGACTGCGTAAAAAGCATCTGATTTATCCAAACAGAAGCCGAAAACCGTCCTTTGCCCGCAATAAATGCGCCTATTGCAATGCCTATGATAATAAATATCATGTAAAAAAGCAGGCTTGTCCCGTCTTTTTTATTGTTGAACGTACTTATTTGTTTCATGCACATCATTCCTTTCACAGAAATATATGCGCATGATAATTATTTTAGACTTATTTTGAAAGCTCGTATGCTCTCTTTGTACAGCTTTCGCAGCAATTCTTGACTACATCTGTAAGATTGCCCTCGTAAAGTCTGTCAAGACCTGCAAGAGTAGTTCCTCCCGGTGAGGATACCATTTTGATAAGCTCATCAATAGAGTATCCTGAATCGGTTATCATCTTTGCTGAACCGATAAGACTCTGTGTGAAAAGCTCTTCAGCTGCCGCCTTGTCGATACCTACAGAAGCTGCGTAATCAATGAAGCCCTTTGCGAAGAGATAGATAAATGCAGGGCTGCTGCCATTAATAGCGATTATCTCCTTCATTTTATCCTTTGAGATAACTGCTGCCTTACCGCATATCTTGAAGATGTTGAGAACGACATCAAATTCTTCATCTGTAACACGCTCGTTTCTTGAAAGTGCAGAAGCGCCCTCGCCTAAAAGAAGAGGAGTGTTAGGCATTACAAGAACTACCTTTGCGTCGGGAATAGTTTTCTTTGCGATAAATTCGTCGCCGATACCAGCGGCGATAGAGATTATAACAGTATCTTTTGTTGTGTGTGCGGATATTGCCTCAAGTACGCCCTCGATTATCTGTGGCTTAACTGCGAGAAAAACATATTTGCAATTCTCCATTATCTCCTTTTCGGAAGAGCAGCCGTTTACTCCGTATTCAGCAAGAGCAGCAAGCTTTTCTGTGCATGGATCAAATGCGAAAAGCTTTACCTCAGCTTCGAGAGTGCTTGTTGAGATTCCTTTCATTATTGCGGTGCCCATGTTTCCTGCACCGATAAAACCTATATTCATCATAGCTATAGCTCCTTATGTAATAATGCACTATTTATTATACATCACTTTGTACAAAAAAGCAAGTGTATTTTTGCGTTATTCAATGATTAGCGGCGTTTTTTTGCGGCGTTTATTGACTTTTTATTATTAGGGTGATAAAATTAGATTATTCAGTCGGCGGAGGAAACAAAAATGGACAGAAAAAAACCAAAAAACAACAAAATAACACGCTATTCCAACAGTGTTATCTATTATAAAAGTATTTCATGCAGGGCAAGTATTTACGAGGACAGGCTTATAACTGATTTTTGTAAAAAGAACAGGATGTCTAAGAGCATTTTTCTTGCTTCTGCGGCTATGTATTGCATAAATAACAATATAAGCGCAAAGTAACTGCTCAATAGCACTGCTACCTCTGAAAACTTTGATTTCAGGGACTATAAGGAAGATGAATATGAATTATGAATGCAAGCTTTGTCCGAGAGAATGCGGCACTGACAGGACAAAGGAAAAAGGTTTCTGCGGTGCAGGAGATAAAGCTGTAGTCGCAAGAGCTTCACTGCACAAATGGGAGGAACCCTGTATTTCCTATAAAAACGGCGCAGGAACTGTTTTCTTTTCAGGCTGCAATCTGCATTGTTGTTTCTGTCAGAACAATAAAATTAGCAATGAGCTTTTCGGAAAAGAGGTATCTGACGAGAAATTAAGCGAAATTTTTCTGCGATTGCAGGACATGGGAGCAGATAACATTGACCTTGTTACTCCGACACATTTCGTTCCGAATATTATAAAAGCTCTTGATATGGCAAAAAATAAACTGACCATACCTGTAGTCTACAACTGCGGCGGCTATGAATCAGTAAAAACTATCGAAATGCTCGACGGATATATAGATATCTATCTGCCGGATATGAAATACTTTTCCTCAGAAATATCAGCAAAGTACTCCAATGCTCCTGATTATTTTGAAAGAGCTTCGGCGGCAGCGCTTGCAATGATAAAGCAGACAGGAGAACTTAAATTCAACGACAAAGGCGGTCTTTTGAAAGGCACTGTAATACGTCATATGGTACTCCCCTCTCGCAGACATGATTCCATGGAAATAATCAGGTGGATAGCTGAAAATACGTCTCCCAAAAATGTACTTGTAAGTATAATGAACCAGTATACGCCTTTTGAATTTATCTCTGATGAATATCCCGAGCTAAAACGCCGCGTTACGAAAATGGAATACAACAGCGTTGTGAATCTTGCAGCTGAGCTTGGTATCAACGGCTTTACTCAGCAAAAAAGCTCTGCTTCACAGGAATATGTGCCCGATTTTGACCTTTCGGGAATATAAAAAGCTCCAAAACGGAGCTTTTTTAATTTTTGTGTCACAAATAGCGTTTCAAATGTGTTATATGTTATGAAACGTTTCAATCGAGGTGATAAAATGACTTACGACGAATCTGAAAAGCTGAAAAAGCTTTATGAAATATACGAGCAGCCCATGTACAGGATAGCATATGCTGTTCTGCATGACGTGGGACTTGCCGAGGACGCTGTCTCAGAGGCTTTTATCCGTATCATGCACAAGATAGGAAAACTCGGTGACTGTCATAGCGAAAAGACAAAGGCGTATATCGTTAAGGTCATAAAAAGCACTTCCATAAACATCTATCGCAGGAATAAACGTCGGTACAGCGAGGAAATCTCCATTGACGATGCCTTGCAAGTCGCCGATAAAGCTCAGCAATATTCTGATAACGGTTCAATTAACGAGATATTGGGCGTACTTGGCGAGACCGATAGAAAGATCGTTACTCTTAGATGTATCGAGGAACTGTCATGGAAGGAAGTTGCGGATAAATTATCCCTCACCGAAGCAAATGTACGAAAGCGCTTTGAACGTACGAAAAAGCGCTTGAAATCGAAAGGAGAGATCAACAATGAGAAATAAAGGTATACCTACCGAAAGAGAATGGGACAAAATAGTTGATGAAGCCTTTTCATCAGACAAAAAGCATGATTTCTCCATGAGGTATGAACTTCGCAGGGAGGACATACAGAAAGGAAATATTATGAAAAAGACAACAAATCATATCAAAAGGCGATATATCGGCATGGTAGCGGCTGCGGCAGCCGTTGTTATAGGCGCTCCTATATCGATATATGCTATCTCAAGAGCGATTCCCACTTCGTCACCTATGGCTGAGGTTGAGAACGAGGAAGAAATTGCAACTCAGACAGTAATAACTCCCGAAGAACCTACAGAAGCCGAAGATGAAACAAAAGGTGTACTCCAGCTTGAAAAGAACGGCGAATATCAGTATATCCTTAAATTTACCCCTACTGATGAAGAAGCAAGCGACGAGCAGAACTATGATGTTGAGTACACATTTTTGCCTGAAGGAACTTATCAGAGAGAACACGACTTCAAGTATGTTGTAGGAACAGGCGGAGGCATTACTCCTATTAAATACCGTGTATCAGCGGCTACACCTATGATTGAAAAAGCGGGCAGTATAGTAAAGCTTGACGATGTATCTAATGATGAAAAGACAGCTTATATATTCTACCGCCAGGAAAATATGTACTTAGGAGCAGAAGACACAAATTCATTCGGACGAGTTGTGTGGATTCATTTCAAGGGAACAAACTTTATGCTTCAACTGTACCTTACCGATGATATCTCAGACGATGACGCCCGCAGTGTTATTGACGGTGCTAAGCTTGTTCCGTCTGAGGAACAGGCAGCAGGTATATGGTTCAACAGAGAAGAATCTGCCGGCAACAATAACGTTCAGCCTGCAACAAGCGGAAAGAGTATTGACGACTTTACTATAGTAAGCGTTGGCGATACAATAAAGGACGAGCGTGAAGACGGAAATAATATCGAAATAACTGTTAATGACGCATGGGTTCAGGATAATTTCGACGGTATAACAACTGACGGCTGCGGCTGGGATGCGGATTACAGCGAATTTCTTGGCGAGGACGGCAAGATATATGAAACCTATTACTACGGTACTGTCGGAGACGGTATAAATACTATTGATGAAATTACAGATACTGTAAAGACACAAAAGAAAGTTATAGTTCTCGACCTGACATATAAAAACGTCGGGGACGAAGATATATATGAGGATCTCGAAAACTGTAAGGTCGGCTGCAATATATTCCCAAATCTGATCATAGCTCCACAATGGGACTGCAACTGGCGCGTTAAAGCAAGCAATACAGATAAAATGCTTCTGAATCACAGCAAGCTTGCCTGCGAGGACTTTTTATCACTTGAATCAGATAATAAATCGGGTAAAAACGCTATAAATATCCCAGCAAACGGCGAAACTCATGTAAGGATATCGCTTGTCGCTAATGCAGATGACCTTGATGAGCTTTATGTTGATTTCACGGGATATGCGATGAATCACTCATATAATGATAACTCTGTAAAATATCCGATATTACCTGTAAAGGATATCAAATAATATCAAAAGGCGATACATCAGTGTGTATCGCCTTTCTTTTACAATAAAAGCCGTCCATTCGGACGGCTTTTATAATTATACGTTGTAAATGATCTCGGAATAAGCCGGGATTGGCCACTTTGAAGCAGGCATATTAAGCTCTATCTCGTCTGCAATGCTTCTCATGATATCCATTTCAGCAAGCACCTTGTCGTGGAAGAATTCAGCCTGAGCCTGTATCTCCTTGACTGCATTTGCCTCAGTGATGCGTGCTTCAAGACGCTCTATTGAATCGTAGAAGCGGTCAGCAAGCTCATTGAGCTTCTTGGCTATCTTCTCATCTGTGTTGCAGGTAAAGCCTATCTGCTTCTTTGTTGCGATAGCTTCACAGAGACTCTGAACGTGTTCCATAGTTGCAGGAAGAAGCTGCTTTCTTGCCATTTCAACCATTGTACGAGCCTCGATACGTACAGTCTTGGAGTACTTTTCAAGGTGTATCTCGGTTCTTGCAGCTACCTCGTTCTGATTGTATATCTCAAACTTGCGGAATATGCGGATATTCTTTTCATCTGTGTAGTGAGGCATACAGTCAACAGTTGAAGCATAGTTAGGAAGTCCCCTCTTCTCTGCTTCCTTGACCCACTCGGCAGAGTAGCCGTCGCCGTTGAAGATTATCCTTCTGTGATCTTTGATAACGCTCTTGAGGAGCTTTCTTACCTCTGCATCAAAGTTATCCTTGCCCTTGAACGGCTCAAGTATCTCAGTGAACTGGCTGAGCTCCTCGCACATGATAGTGTTGAGAAGTACATTCGGACAAGCAATATTATCGGAAGAACCAACCATTCTGAACTCAAATCTGTTACCTGTGAATGCAAATGGTGAAGTTCTGTTTCTGTCTGTAGAATCCTTAGGGAAAGACGGAAGAGCGTCAACACCTATTTTGAATGTACGTGTCTTTGTCTTGTACTCGCCGTCGTCCTCGATAGCATGTAATACAGCTTCAAGCTCTTCACCGAGGAACATAGAAACGATAGCAGGCGGAGCTTCATCAGCACCGAGTCTGTGGTCGTTGCCTGCTGAAGCAGCTGACAGTCTCATAAGGTCAGCATATTCGTCAACGCCCTTGATAAGAGCGCAGAGTATTGTGAGAAACTGGAGATTATCCATAGGAGTATCGCCGGGATCGAGAAGATTCTGACCGTCGTTTGTGGACATAGACCAGTTATTGTGCTTACCAGAGCCGTTTACGCCCTCGAAAGGCTTCTCGTGGAGAAGGCATACAAGACCATGTCTGAGAGCTACCTTTTCCATTACCTCCATAGCGAGCTCGTTCTGGTCTGTACCGAGATTAGATGTAGTGAAAATAGGAACCATTTCGTGCTGTGCAGGAGCTACCTCATTGTGCTTTGTCTTTGAGTAGATACCAAGCTTCCAGAGCTCTTCGTCAAGGTCAGCCATATAAGCTGCAACTCTCGGACGGAGGTTTGCAAAGTACTGGTCATCAAGGTCCTGTCCCTTTGGCGGCTTTGCGCCGAAAAGTGTTCTTCCTGTAAGGATAAGATCCTCACGCTGGTCGAACTTCTCCTTATCTATGAGGAAATATTCCTGCTCTGCGCCTACAGTTGAAGTTACTCTTGTAACTCTGTCGTTTCCAAAAAGCTTTAAGAAGCGGACAGCTGTCTTGCTGAGAGCCTGCATTGAGCGAAGAAGCGGAGTTTTCTTATCAAGGACTTCGCCTGTGTATGATACGAATACTGTTGGGATATAGAGACTTCCCTCTTTTACGAAGCAGTAGGAAGTAGGATCCCATGCGGTATATCCTCTTGCTGAGCTTGTTCTTCTGAGTCCTCCTGACGGGAATGATGAAGCGTCAGGTTCGCCCTTTACGAGAGCTTTGCCTGAGAACTCCATGATAGCCATACCGTTAGGGGCAGGATTTATAAAGCAGTCATGCTTTTCGGCTGTAGAGCCTGTCATTGGCTGGAACCAGTGTGTGTAGTGAGTAGCGCCTCTTTCTATAGCCCATTCCTTGATAGTATTCGCAACAACATCTGCTGTTTCCATATCAGCAAGGGGCTCGTTGTTCTGCATTGTTCTCTTAAGTGCCTTATAGACATTCTTTGGAAGTCTTGTTTTCATTACTTCCTCGTTAAAGACGTTGCAGGCAAAAATCTCGGGGATATTAACTGACATATTCTTTCCTCCTCAGAGCATATCCGCTCCTAAATACAATACTCCATTATATTTTTCAATTATACCACTATGACGTCAATTTGTCAATATAACATGAACTCGAGGGATATACTTTTTCTTCTTGATACAAAATATATGTACGCTGATGTTAAAAAAAGTATATTTTGCCATGCTAACATAAAAAATCCTCGGAGCAATCCGAGGATAATTCGTTATATTACAAAGTTAAGAGGCATACCATTCTTCATAATTGCGTGAAGTTCGCCCTGTATAAGCGGCATGAGGTAGTCATATGCAGGCGGAAGAACGTTGTTTCCCTCCTCGTTGATCCACTCACGCGGAAAGAACTTTTCTGTATTTGCTGCCTTTGCTGCGTCTACAGTGTCAATTCTGTAGCTATATGGCATATTTGATTCTCTTACAAAAGTCATCATACAGCCTGATTTGCCCTCAAGTCCTGCATTTACAGCTGCCATGCCTATAGCCTCTGCGGACTGAATATCCTCCAGCGAAGCAATATGCGAGCTGCATCTCTGCATAACATTGAGCTCAATAGAACGAACCTTGCAGCCTATTTCAGCACCTACAAGCTTTTCAAGGAATTTACCGATTCCTGCGAGATAGCTGTGACCGAAAACGTCCTTCTGACCTGACTGATATTCCTCGGCAGCGAACTTGCCCTCAGCAGTCTTTACTCCCTCAGATACAACAACAATGACAGCACGGTGTTTCTTCATCTGTTCCTTGACATCTCTGAGGAAACCTTCGATACTGAACACAGCTTCAGGAAGATATACCAGATGAGGAGCGCTCTCGCCGTTTGCTCTGATACAGCATGAAGCGGCAGCAAGCCAGCCTGCGTGACGTCCCATAGTTTCGATTATAGTTACTGACGGTATACTGTAAACATTACTGTCACGGGTTATTTCCTGAACAGTAGCGGCAACATACTTAGCGGCTGAACCGAATCCCGGTGAATGGTCTGTTTCGCAAAGGTCGTTGTCTATTGTTTTAGGAATACCGATTATTTTTATATCATCAATATTGTATGCACGAAGATACTCCGAATACTTGGCAACAGTGTCCATGGAATCATTGCCGCCGATATAGAAAAATATGCCTATATCGCGCCAGCGAAGCACTGCTGTTATCTTTTCGTAGATCTCAGTGTTTTCAGTATAGCTCGGAAGCTTTTTTCTGCATGATCCAAGTACTGCTGACGGTGTTCTGAGAAGCAGCTGATAGCTTACATCGCTGTCGATCTTTTCGGACAGATCAACCATTTGGTCATTAATGATACCCTCTATGCCATTTAGAACGCCAAATATCTTGTTTATCTTGCCTGATTTTTTTCCTGCGTTGAAAACGCCTGCCAATGAAGCATTTATAGCGCAGGTCGGACCTCCTGACTGTGCAACTGCAATATTCATATTCACATATTAGCTCAGCAAAATATGCTAAGCTGTCCCTCCCATAATATTAGCCATACGGCTTCAATTATATTATATCATGATGAATAGTATTTTTCAATAAGTATAAAATCCAAAAAACAGCAACATCAAAGCGCAATATTTGAAAAATACAGCAATTTTTGCACATCATATATACGATCGGTTATATCAAATCAAAATGCAACAATGCGTTTTTTATTCCGTCCTCTTCAATAGGAGATGTTATGTACGAAACATATGGATAAATATTCTCGGCTCCGCCCATAGCAATACTGTTCGGAACGGCTTCAAGCATCGGCAGGTCGTTGGCGCTGTCTCCTATTGCATATGCGTTATCAATTGATATTCCAAGCTTTTTAAGTACCATTTCTATACCTGTAGCCTTTGAGTAGCCAAGCGGAACGTTTTCGTAAAATCCGCCCCCCCGATCAATTATCGAGAAATTCTTTCCTATTTCGCGTCTGAAAAGCTCCATATCACTTTCTGGAGTTGTCCAAATTACGAATTTATCAAATCCAAAATCGTTGTCCTCTACCCTACCGCTTATATCTATTCCCGAATCCACAAATACTTCCATAAACTCTTTCAGGCCATCGGCTATCGGAGCTTTATCATCGAAAAAATAGCCCTCTGAGTGCTCATAAACAGGTGTAACCCTGCATTTTCTCATAAGTTCTGCTATATTTCTGCACTCTTCCTGTGGGATAGTTCTTGAAAAAAGCACTTCTCCGCCATATTCTATATATGTTCCGCAGCCGCAAATGTATCCGTCAAAACCGAGTTCCTTAACTCGCGGATTGATATTGAAAGCAGTTCTGCCCGAATTAATAAACGTAAGATTACCTTTCTGACGTGTTAGCTTTATAGCTTCACGGGTGCTTTGGGGAATTATTGCTCTTGCGTCCTCGGTTACAAGAGTCCCATCAATGTCGAAAAAAATTATTGAACGCATAAAAACACTCCTTATTCATTAACAATAAACATTATATTACGAAATAAAGGCAATGTCAAGAAATTTCGGAGTTGCAAATAATACTGTAAAATGATATAATGTATTCGAGGTGATGAGAAATGCTCCACATTTACTATGGCAACGGAAAAGGAAAAACTACTGCCGCTGTAGGTTTGGCTGTACGAGCAGTTGGTGCAGATATGAAAGTCGGCTTTTTTCAGTTTTTGAAAAACGGCAGTTCTTCAGAGATAACAATTCTAAAAAATATAGGTAATATCGAAGTATTTTGCTGCGATAAATGTAATAAATTCACTTTTTCAATGAATGAACAGGAGCTTGATGACATAACGAAGCAGCATACTGAAATGCTCAGAAAAGCGGCTGAATTACTTGAAAAAGGCGATGTTAAGCTCCTTGTTCTCGACGAGTTCCTTGACGCATACAATAAAAAGCTTATTGATATAGAATTTGCCGATTATTTTATAGATAATATGCTTGATAATTGTGAAGTTGTAATGACAGGTCGTACTCCGAATGAAAAATTAAAAAAAACTGCCGATTATCTCACTGAAATGTCAGCTGTAAAGCACCCTTATACAAAGGGTATTTCAGCAAGAAAAGGTATTGAATATTAAAAAACTGCCGCTATCATGCGGCAGTTTTTATGTCATTTCTTTAAGCTCTTCAAATAAAGCTATGTCTTCGGAATTTACCTTCAGATTAGTTATTATGGTCTTGCTGTCACCCTCGGGAGGTATCACCTTGATCTCTATAATACTTCCCTCTCGCACAGAACCAACGGCAGCTTTGAAAAAAAGCGGAACCTTTGGGTGGTTTTCTTTAAATCTATCGAGAAGAGATTTCAGCTTTATCAGATTCATTGGATTCATTTTTTTCACCTCTAATGTATTATATCACATATTGAGGGATTTTTCAATCTGTTTTTTCAAGGCTTCCTCTTTTTATAAGGAACTGTGCACATAATCCTGTGAAAGCGCCTGCAATACAGCCTGAAACTATTAAAAACGGATAAACAGAAATGACTGCAAATGAACGCATTACAAGAACTGCAACTATCATTTGTCCGGTGTTATGCAGTATCGCGCCTAAAATGCTGCTAAGCCAAATAAAATTCATCGGTACGATACGCTTGATAAGAAGCATACCTGCAAGGCACAGCAAGGCTCCTGCCATACTGTACATGATAGCGGCGATATTTCCGCCAAAAATCGAGCCGAGAACTACTCTTAAAATTACAATTGCTGCTGTTTCCTTTGCTGAGTACTTATATACAGCATAAACTGTGACAATATTGGCAAGTCCAAGCTTTACGCCGGGTATCGGGATAATATTCGGGATCTGCAGTTCTATAATGAATATTATGAGAGCAACAGCGGTCAAAAGTGCCAGTCTGGCTAATTTTTTTGCTTTCATACTATTCGTTCTCCTTATCTGCAAATCTGATAACGAGCTTATGCGGCAGACACACTATCGGAATACTTTCAGAACGCAGAACGCCTGTCTTTACGCAGGTTTTATCAGGACAATCTGCGTCGATTATTGATATTTCGCCGTTTTCTATTTTTATATCATTCCAGCCGCCGTCAGGGAATTCTACTCGGAAAGTCCTGTTTTCTTCCTGAGACAGGTCAAATCTGTATATTATTTTATTATTCTGAACTACCTCTACGCAGGTGCTGTCCGATTTTTTTGTACCGAGAATTATTGCTATTACCGACGCAATGAAAATCAACGCTATTGCTGCTATCAAAAGCTTTATACTCTTAGTCAATATCTATCACCTCGGCACTCATTGAGCTGATGTTCTGGAATTTATCCTTGATTCCACCTGTATAAAGCATTTTTTCATCGTCAGTAACAAAAATAAAGTCATAGTTAGGATAGTCCATCATAATATCCTTGTATCCGTCTATACCTACAACAAAAAGTGCAGTTGACAAGCAGTCGCAGTTCAGGCCGTTTTCGCCTATGACTGTTACGGAAACAAAGCCGGTATCCGCAGGATAGCCGTCGGCAGGATCAATAATGTGCCAGTATCTTTCACCGTCATCTCCTGTAAAGAACCTCTCATAATTTCCCGAAGTTATTACTGCTTTGTCACTTATTTCCACTACGCACATATCATTTTCAGGAGAAAACGGATCGCGGACTGCTACTTTCCAGTTTGTTCCGTCGGGCTTGCTTCCAAGTGCCTGTACATTGCCGCCAAGGCTTACGATAGCAGAATCAATGCTGTGCGACTTGAATACCTCCATTATTTCGTCGCCTGTGTAGCCTTTTGCAAGAGCTCCAAGGTCGATTTCGGATTTCTCGGGAATAGAAACAGTCTTATCATTCAGTTTTATTTGCATGTAATCAACGTTTTCAAGCAGACTTTTTAGCTTGTTCTCATCAGGGATATGATATTTTTCTGTTGTGAAGCCCCATTCCTTTAAAACAGGAAAAATCGTAATATCAAGAGCTCCGTGAGTGCTATTCCCTATTTCTAATGCTTTATCAATTAATGCGGCTGTATCACGGCTGACAGCAGTTTCTTCTCCACTTGAATGGTTTATCTTCCATATATCGCTTTGTTCCGAAGTCGCTGAAAGCTCATTTTCAAGCTCATGGATACGCTTTTCAGCCTCTTCAAGAGCGGGTTCGGCGTTTTTGCCATAAGCTTTCAGATTCATATATGTATCCATTGCAAATACATCGCGTGTTACTGCAATATTCTTATCATTGTTTGTTTTATCTGCGCAGCCGCAAAGGATCGAAACAGCGGCAATTACTGTGAAAACAAGATTTTTTCTCAAAGACATAGATGTTCTCCTAATCAAAACTGTGCTAATTATAACACATCTTGTTAGCATTTGCAACCATTTTAGTAAACCGAGTGCAACAAAAAAGCGGATCATATGATCCGCTTTTAATATTACTTCTTGAGGAGACTCTTACCTGTCATTTCAGCAGGCTGTGGAACTCCCATGATATCGAGCATTGTAGGTGCAAGGTCTGCAAGTACGCCGCCTTCGATAAGCTCGCCCTCAACGCCTACAGCGATAAGAGGAACAGGATTTGTTGTATGAGCTGTGAACGGACTTCCGTCAGGCTCCATCATTTTGTCGGCATTACCGTGATCGGCTGTGATAAGAGCTGCGCCGCCCTTTGCAAGTATCTTGTCTACCATACGTCCTACGCAGGTATCAGTAGCCTCAACAGCCTTTACAGCAGCGTCAAAGATTCCTGTATGACCAACCATGTCGCAGTTTGCATAGTTAAGTATAATTACATCATATTTATCGGAGTCTATTGCCTCGCATACAGCGTCGCATACTTCATAAGCACTCATTTCAGGCTTAAGGTCAAATGTGGGAACGTCAGGAGACTTGATAAGTATTCTGTCCTCGCCCTCGAACTGCTTTTCCTCGCCGCCGTTAAAGAAGAATGTAACGTGAGCGTATTTCTGTGTCTCAGCAATACGAAGCTGTGTTTTGCCGAGCTTTGCAAGGTACTCACCCATTGTCATTGTGAGCTGCTCAGGCGGATAAGCTACAGATACATTAGGCATTGTAGCGTCATACTGAGCCATGCATACGAAGTTGACATTGAAGAAGCCGTTTCTTCTCTCAAAGCCGCTGAACTCAGGATCAACGAATGAACGTGTGATCTGTCTTGCTCTGTCAGGACGGAAGTTGAAGAAGATAACGCTGTCATCAGCCTTTATCTGAGCGCCGCCCTCGATAACTGTAGGAAGCATGAACTCGTCGGTAACTTCGTTAGCATAGGAATTCTTTATAGCCTGAACAGGATCGGATTCCTTAACACCTTCGCCGTAAACGAGAGCTGCATAAGCCTTTTCAACTCTGTCCCATGCGTTGTCTCTGTCCATAGCGTAGAAACGACCTGAGATAGTAGCTATCTTGCCAAGACCGATCTTTTTGAGCTCTGCAACCGCCTCTTCCATATACTCGGCAGCAGATGACGGAGGAACATCACGTCCGTCAAGGAATGCGTGGATATAAACCTTGTCAAGACCATTCTTCTTAGCCATTTCAACGATGCCGTACATATGCTCCATGTGGCTGTGAACGCCGCCCGGTGAGAGAAGTCCCATAAGGTGAAGTGCACTGCCCTTTGCCTTACAGTTGTTCATAGCGTCGAGAATAGCCTTGTTATTATAGAAAGTGCCGTCCTTGATATCCTTTGATATCTTTACGAGCATCTGATATACGATGCGGCCTGCACCGATATTGGTGTGACCTACCTCAGAGTTGCCCATCTGTCCGTCAGGCAGACCAACATCAAGTCCGCTTGCGCCGATGATAGTATTCGGACACTCTGCCATATACTTGTCAATGTTTGGCTTCTTTGCGGCAGCAATAGCGTTGCCGTATTTATCAGGATTGTAGCCGAAGCCGTCCATGATGATAAGTGCTACAGGTTTCTTTGCCATTCTAATTTTCCTTTCATACATAAGGGCGGAAGATATCCGCCCTCATAATTATAAGTTTTATCAGCCGTTTACAGCTGCCTGAACGATTACGTTGAAATCCTCAGCCTTGAGTGAAGCGCCGCCGATAAGACCACCGTCGATGTTTGGCTTAGCAAGGAGCTCAGCTGCGTTCTTAGCGTTCATAGAACCGCCGTACTGGATTGTAACAGCGTCAGCAGTTGCCTGATCGAAGAGCTTAGCAAGCTGTGCACGGATGAATCCGCAAACCTCCTCAGCCTGGTCGGGAGTAGCTGTAAGACCTGTACCGATAGCCCATACCGGTTCGTAAGCGATAACCACGTTCTTTACCTGCTCAGCAGTGAGTGACCAGAGGTCGAGCTTGATCTGACGAGCGATAACTTCCTCAGTAATGTTGCACTCGCGCTCCCACTTGAGCTCGCCAACACAAACGATAGGCTTGAGACCAGCCTCAAGAGCAGCGATAGTTCTCTTGTTTACAGTCTCGTCTGTCTCACCGAAGTACTGTCTTCTCTCGCTGTGACCAATAACAACATACTCAACGCCAAGCTCTGTGAGCATATCAGCAGAGATCTCGCCTGTGAAAGCGCCGCTCTTCTCGAAGTGAACGTTCTCAGCACCGATCTTTACGTTGCTGCCTGCTGTTGTGTTGATAGCTGTTTCAAGGTTTGTGAAAGGAACACAAGCGATGACCTCGATCTTGCCTTCAGCGTTAGCAACGAGGGGCTTGATAGCCTCGAGAAGTGCCTTAGCCTCGGGGCGTGTCTTGTTCATCTTCCAGTTTCCTGCGATAATAGCCTTTCTTAATGACTTGTTCATGTTAATTAACTCCTTTGATCAAAATTTTATTTCATCATCATAATAAGGAAGCATATCCGGCTCTTTTTCATAAGTATTGTTTCCGTTATTGCAGCCTATCTTTATTCCCTTCTTTATCGGAGAAAGGAAAAAGCCTATGATGATACCTATGAGGAAGCTGCAAAGCGCAAACAGCCATAATGCTGTAGAGCTGCTCCTTACCTCCTCATTGAATTTACACATACATTTACAGTTTTTCATAATGATTTCCTCATTGGGCAATATAAAAGCGTAATCATTCTACTGAAAACATTACATAATCAATGAAAAGAATCATTCCCGCAATGAAGAAGTATGCAAACGCCGCCGAAACACTCATTGGCGGATGAGGGATAAACTCCTTTACCACTTTAGGATTGCTGCGCTTCACATATATCATAGCCTTGCTGCCGTAAATGGTATAACCTCTGATGAATGCGGTGTATTCCACATTTTCATAGTAATATCGCACCAGAGAGTGTTTTACCTCATCACTTGGAATGACCTCCGCTCTCATTCTCGCCAGCGGGCGTGAGAGGGCGGAAGATTTATCGTCTTTTTCATTATGCTTCTTATGCCGTACCAAAGCATCTTGAACATAAATACGTTCAAAGCTGTTATTATACCTAAAATAAGCAGCGAACCGATTATTTTTTCCATAGAATATTGATTCTTCAACAGAAATCCGCTTTATATATTAGCAATCAAGGGCGAATATCTCTATCCGCCCTATTATTCATATGATTACTTTTCAGCAATAGCTGCAACGCCTGGGAGTACCTTACCCTCAAGGTATTCCAGTGAAGCACCGCCGCCTGTTGAGATGTGGCTCATCTTGTCAGCAAAACCGAGCTGGATAGCTGCTGTAGCTGAATCGCCGCCGCCGATGATTGTTGTAGCGTCAGCCTGTGCAAGAGCCTCGCAAACTGCAACTGTACCCTTCTTGAGTGTTGGGTTCTCAAATACACCCATAGGTCCGTTCCAAACAACTGTCTTAGCAGACTTAGCAGCCTCAGCAAAGATAGCAGCTGTCTTTGGTCCGATATCAAGTCCCATCTTATCAGCAGGGATCTTGTCTGCGTCAACGTACTCTACGCTGATCTCTGCGTCGATTGGATCAGGGAATGAAGCTGCAACAGCTGTGTCAACAGGAAGAAGGATCTTCTTGCCGAGCTTTTCAGCCTTAGCAAGCATTTCCTTACAGTAGTCAAGCTTCTCTTCGTCAACCAGTGACTTACCGATAGAGCCGCCCTGTGCCTTTATAAATGTGTAAGCCATACCGCCGCCGATGATAAGTGTATCACACTTCTCAAGGAGGTTAGAGATGACGTTGAGCTTGTCAGCTACCTTAGCACCGCCGAGGATAGCAACGAAAGGTCTCTCAGGAACCTCTACTGCATTACCAAGATACTGGATCTCCTTCTGCATGAGGTAACCAACAGCTGTCTCCTTAACGAACTTTGTAACGCCTGCTGTTGAAGCATGAGCTCTGTGTGCAGAACCAAAAGCGTCCATAACGAATACTTCGCCGTCGATAAGGTCAGCAAGCTCCTTTGAGAACTGCTCGCCGTTCTTTGTCTCCTCATCGCCGCGGAAACGTGTATTCTCAAGAACAACTATCTCTCCGTCCTTCATAGCTGCTACAGCCTTCTTAGCGTTCTCGCCTACAACTGTATCATCAGCTGCGAAAATTACGTTTGTCTTAACGAGTTCGCCGAGTCTTTTAGCTGCGGGAGCGAGTGAGAACTTAGCCTCAGGACCGTTCTTTGGCTTGCCGAGGTGTGAGCAAAGAACTACCTTTGCGCCATTCTCAACGAGCTTATTGATAGTTGGGAGTGCAGCCTGGATTCTGTTATCGTTTGTGATAACGCCGTCCTTCATAGGAACGTTGAAATCAACTCTTACGAGAACCTTTCTGCCCTTAACGTTAATGTCTTCTACAGTAACCTTGTTTAATCCTGCCATGGGTATGACATCCTTTCGTAATAAAATACATTCTTAGCTGTTGTTATATTATTAACAACGTACATTTCTATTTTACACTATTTTGAAATATTTTGCAAGCTTTTCCGTAATATTTTTCTTGTCAAACATGAAAATTTTTTGTGACCGAGCAATTTTATGAAAAATGCCCTGTTTTATCCAACAGGGCATTTCGTATTACTTGAATACTGCAAGCAAGAATCCTGCTGCGATAGCAGAACCGATAACGCCTGCTACGTTTGGTCCCATAGCGTGCATGAGCAGGAAGTTTGAAGGATTTGCCTTCTGACCTTCCATCTGTGATACACGAGCAGCCATAGGTACAGCAGAAACACCTGCCGAACCGATAAGCGGATTGATCTTGCCGCCTGTTACAGCGTACATGATCTTACCAACAAGAAGTCCGCCGACTGTTGAGAAGCAGAATGCTGTAAGTCCAAGAACAACGATCTTGATAGTTTCCAGTGAGAGGAATCTGTCGGCAGCAGTTGTAGCACCAACTGAGATTCCGAGGAATACTGTTACGATATTCATGAGAGCGTTCTGAACTGTGTCGGAAAGTCTCTCTGTAACTCCGCACTCTCTCCAGAGGTTACCCAGCATAAGGCAGCCAACGAGAGGAGCTGTTGAAGGAAGAAGCAGAATAACAAACATTGCAACGATTATAGGGAAGATTATCTTCTCTGTCTTTGATACAACTCGAGTCTGCTCCATTTTTACCTCTCTCTCCTTCTTGGTTGTAAGGAGCTTCATGAGAGGCGGCTGTATCATAGGGATAAGAGCCATATAGGAGTATGCTGCTATAGCGATAGGTCCGAGAAGATGAGGAGCCAGTCTTGTTGTAAGGAAGATAGCTGTAGGACCGTCGGCACCGCCGATGATACCGATAGAAGCAGCTTCATTTCCTGTAAATCCAAGGCATACAGCTCCGAAGAATGCAAGGAATACGCCCATCTGAGCAGCTGCGCCGAGGAGAAGACTCTTAGGATTGGAAATAAGCGGACCAAAGTCTGTCATAGCGCCAACGCCGAGGAATATCAGTGAAGGATAGATACCAGCCTTAACGCCTATGTAAAGGATATCAAGAAGTCCGCCGTGAGCCATTATAGCTCCGTAGCTGTGATAATCCGCGTGTTCAGGGTTAAGGAAGTTATCCCACAGATTTACATGGTAAAGTGCGTCAGAGGTGTCTCCTGCTGTAAAGTATGAAAGATTTACAAGGAGACAGCCAAATGCGATACCAACGAGAAGAAGCGGTTCAAACTTCTTTTTGATACCAAGATAAAGAAGGACGCAGGAAACAGCTATCATTATAAGGTTTTTCCAGCCTCCCTCAATGAGAAAGCTGTGGAAGCCCGAGCTTTCCCAAAGAGTTTTAAGGGTTTCGAGAATATCCATTTTCTGTCCCCCTTATGCTATAACAACAAGAGGTGCGCCAGTATCTACAACTGAACCCTTGCTTGTAACTACCTGAGCTACTGTGCCGTCCTTGGGAGCAACGATCTCGTTCTCCATTTTCATAGCCTCAAGTATAATAAGGATCTGACCAGCCTTTACTGTATCGCCCTGTGCAACGTCAACTCTGAGGATATTGCCGGGCATTGGAGCTGTAACAGTCTCGCCTGCTGCGAGATTTACAGGAGCAGCAGGTGCAGCCGCAGGAGCGGGAGCTGCTGTCGGAGCAGCGGCAACAGGTGCAGCAGGAGCTGCCTGTGCAGGAGCGAGTGCCTCATATTCATCGAGAAGAACAGCCTTGCCCTGCTCTACTTCTACCTCATATGTCTTACCGTTAAGTGTAACTTTATACTTCATGATTATTTGACCTCCTTAATGGAAATAAAGTGCAGCTCGTTGAGCGGCTTCTGCATTTTGTCGGCAACTATAGCCATTATCATTGCAGCTTCCTTATCAGGAACGTCAAAGAGCTTGACATGACCTGCTGAACCCGGTGCAAGCGGAAGTTCAGCCTTTGTTTCTGCCGCAGGCTCAGCAGGAGCAGCCTTTTTAGCAGCGGCTTCAGCAGCAGCCTTGGCTTTAGCGTCCTTGGATTTGAAAATTGCACCTGTGCAGTAAAGAACTATCATAAGAATAATGAGTCCCGAAAAAACGACAGCATAGCCAAAAACTGCGGTCAATGCAGCATCGCCGATGGAAAGCTCATCAGCTGTTTCAGCTGCGGCAGAAATAAGCATATTATCAAACATACCTCTGCCTCCTTACATTTCCTCGATAGTGTAAACAGCTTCGTTTTCTTCCTTTGCCTTGCGGTCGTTCAGGAACTTGATCGTCTGGTCAGGATAGCAGATGTAGCTCATTACATCTTCTTCGCTGCGGCAAAGATCACCAAGAGCTTCTCTTGCTGCTGCGAATTCTTCGCCTGTACGCTTCTGATCCTCGATACGGCAGTCAACAGCCTCGCCGTCGCCAAGAACCTTTTCGACAAGCTCCTGTGCGATAGGTGCAGGAGGATTGCCGTACTCGCCCTTGATGTAATTCTTTATCTCCTTGGAGATGTTCTTGTATCTTTCACCGACAAGTACATTTGTTACAGCTTGATTTCCGACCATCTGTGAAAGAGGTGTAACCAGCGGAGGATAGCCCATATCAGCTCTTACCTTTGGAATTTCAGCGAGAGCATCGTCAAACTTATCCATAGCGTGCATATCTGTAAGGTTAGCGATCATGTTTGAAAGCATACCGCCAGGAACCTTATATACAAGAGCCTGAGCGTCTGTTCCAAGGCTCTTTGGATTGAGCTGACCGTTGTCAATGTACTTCTGCTTGATAGGCTTGAAGTAATCGTTTACCTTATTGATAATGTCTTCGTTAAGACCTGACTCTATACCATACTGACTGAGAGCATAGAACATTGTCTCAGTTGCAGGCTGTGATGTACCGCCAGAGAAACATGATGTAGCTGTATCGATAACGTCAATGCCTGACTCGATAGCCTTGGTGAGAGTCATGTAAGCCATACCTGTTGTGCAGTGAGTATGGAGAATAAGAGTCATATCGCCGATAGCGTCCTTGATGCCCTTGATGAGGTGCTCTGCCTCATATGGAGACATTGTACCTGCCATATCTTTAAGACAAATAGTATCGAAGCCCATTGTCTTGAGCTCCTTACACATTTCAATGTACTTGTCAACAGTATGTACAGGGCTCTGTGTGTAGGAAATACAGCCTGAAGCGATAGTCTTTTCTGTTGCATACTTCTTAGTAGCATTCAGTGCTGTCTCGATATTTCTGAAATCATTAAGTGCGTCAAAAATACGGATAACATCGATACCGTTCTTGATAGAGAGTTCAATGAACTTTTCTACAACGTCGTCGTGGTAGTGCTTATAGCCCAGAAGGTTCTGACCTCTGAGAAGCATCTGGAGTCTGCTGTTGGGAAGATTCTTTCTGAGATTGCGAAGTCTCTCCCATGGATCCTCACCGAGATAACGGAGACAAGAGTCGAAGGTAGCTCCGCCCCAGCACTCGATAGAGTAATATCCTGCCTTGTCCATATCGGAGAGGATACCCTCATAATCCGAATAAGGCAGACGTGTTGCCATCAATGACTGATTGGCGTCACGCAAAACGGTTTCTGTCAGTTGCACTTTTTTCATGTACAAGCCTCCTCAAAAATAACTCTGCATAGCAGAAAAAATTTATATAGATAATAAACCACGGGATCAATTGCATACCCTGCAAAAACCCCAATCAAAATTTATTATATCACAGTGAAAAACAAATTTCCACTACTTTTTTCAAATTTATAATTATTTTTTTATTTAAACAAAATATACGTTTACATAAATAAAAAGACCTGCCTGAAGCAAGTCTTTTATTGCTATTTTATTGTATCAATGTACTCTTTTATTGCACTTTCAGCAGCTTCAACACGCTTTCTGAATTCAGTTGCCGATATTCTCATTGCTCCGTTGCCGAGAATTATCATCTGTTCAAGTCCGTCAGAAGTCGCAACGCGAACTCTGTGCTTCTTTGAAAGTTCGTGGCTCACCTTTTCAATGTATGAATCGGCTGTCTCAGATTCTTTTGTGTAAACGATGTTTATATTGCAGTACTTCTCGACATCGCGGTGCTTGCCTTTAACGCGGTAAGCGTCAAAAACAAGTATAAGCTCACTTCCGTTGTATCCCTGATAGTTACACATCTTGTGTATAAGCTCGGCTCTTGCGGCGTCAAGATTTTCTTCGGCAATCTTTTTAAGATCGTCCCATGCAAAAATTATATTATAGCCGTCAACAAGCAGATAATCAGGTCCTTCGTACTGTGGAAGTCTCACCTTTTTATCTTCGATTGAAACAGCCTTTGTCTTCTTGAAAGCTCTTACAGGATCTCTGTTTATCTTGCCGTAGGTCATTTCAAATATAGCCATCAATTCTTCGTCACTTACGGCTTTTTCAATGAATTTAGCGGCTTTTACACTTCTTTGCTCCTCATTTTCGTTCTCTTCATCATTACTTATAGAGAGCGGCAGGTGCATATGTTCATACACCTCGTTCCATTTTACAACATAGCCTGCACCGTGAGAGCAAAAAATAGAATCTGCGCTGTTTTCAATATCACTGTCGCAGTCATAGCCGATTTTAGCAATAACATCATCAGTATTATGACATTCCTTATAGCCGCTGAGAGCAAATGAGATACTTCCCTTTCCGTGAGTATAGGCAATAAGCTCCGAGCGATAATCGTTTATTTCGGAAACAGGAGCATTTCCTCGAATAATGGACATTTCACCGTGACTTTCGGGAGCTTCAAATTCAGCGCACATATGCTGTAGATCAGCTATAGCCTTGCCAACATTTTCAGTAGGAAGTTCTATCTCATAATCGTAATACGGTTCGAGCAATACCGACTCCGCAAGACGAAGTCCCTGTCTTACTGCACGATAAGTAGCCTGTCGGAAGTCACCGCCCTCAGTATGTTTGAGATGTGCCTTTCCTGCCACAAGTGTGAGCTTCATATCTGTTATAGGAGAACCTGTCAGAACGCCGATGTGTGTGTTTTCGGAAAGATGCGTCAGAATAAGTCTCTGCCAGTTTCGGTCAAGCTCGTCCTCGGAGCATACAGTATCAAAGCTCAGATCGCTCCCCCTCGGCATAGGCTCGAGAAGGATATGAGCTTCGGCGTAATGACGCAGCGGCTCATAGTGTCCAACACCCTCTACAGGAGCTTTTATTGTTTCCTTATAAGTAACTGCTCCGTTTTCAAATGAAACTGTATATCCGAAACGCTCCGAAATGAGCTTAACAAGGACTTCCAGCTGTACAGCACCCATTATCTGGATATGGATATCTCTGTTCTGCTCATTCCAGCAGATATGTAGCTGCGGATCTTCGTCTTCGAGCAGTCTCAGTTCTTTTAGCACATCAAAAGCGTTCTTATCCTTGGGATAAATAACACGGTATGTCATTACAGGCTCAAATAATACATCGTGAGAATTATGCTCGGAACCTATTCCCTGCCCTGCGTATGTTCCGATAAGTCCTGTTACCGCACATATTTCTCCTGCTTCTGCATTATCCGCCGTTCTGAATTTTTCGCCTGTGTAAAAGCGTATGGAGCTTATCTTACTCTTCTGCTCGTTTTCATCACTATCTAAGTAACAGAGCTCGTCTCTCATTTTCAGCGAGCCGCCTGTTATCTTCATGTGAGTAAGACGACTGCCTTTTGGATCATAGGAGATTTTATAGATCTTAGCTCCAAAATCACTTTTATACTGTCTCTCACAGGTAAATTCATCGAGTACAGAAAGAAATTCGTCAACTCCCTGCATTTTCAGCGCAGAACCAAAGAAACACGGAAAGATACGTCTTTCGGTTATAGCCTGTATTATGTCATTTTTATCTACAGTACCGCTTTCGAGGTATTTATTCATGATCTCTTCACTGCAAAGAGAGACATTTTCGGCTATATCACCGAAATCTCCTGTAAAATCAACGATGTTCTGAGATAAACGATTCCTGAGATCGTTAATTACAAAGCTTTGATCAGCTCCTATAAGATCCATTTTGTTTACGAAGATAAAAACAGGAACTTCGTACTTTCTCAGCATATTCCATAATGTCGAGGTATGGCTTTGAACACCGTCTGTACCGCTTATAACCAGTATAGCGTAATCAAGGACGCACATTGTACGCTCCGTCTCGGCAAGAAAATCAACGTGTCCGGGGGTGTCAAGGAGTGTGATACGTGAATCATTTGTAAAAAGCTCAGCCTGTGCAGAAAAAATAGTAATACCGCGCTCCCGCTCGATAGAATTAGTGTCAAGAGCAGTATTTCCGCTGTCAACGCGGCCAAGATTTCGGATGCTTCCCGATTTATAGAGCATTGCTTCGGCAAGAGTGGTCTTTCCCGAATCGACATGAGCTGTTATGCCGACAGTTATCTTTTTCATCGTATCACCTCGCATTTATAAAAGTATTTTATCATAAAAAACAGGTTTTGTCCATTTAATAAGAGTATTTATCACATAAATACATATCAGCGAATATAATATCAACAAATAATATCATAAAAAGGTGAATTATGCGATATCGAAAAAAGTCAAACAGATCACACTGCACAGCGTTTCTATTTTTACTGTCAGTGTCAACTATAGTGCTCATTGCACTTATAAAAACAGAAAAATGCATCAAACCTGTTGCTGAATTGCAGGCAGAGCATTTTGCTCAGAAAACAGCCGCTCAGGTCATTGAAACCACTGTTTCGGATTATCTTGAAGCAAACAGATTTACATACAGCGATTTTGCAGCTGTTTTATATGATGATGAGAAAAAAGTATCAGCAATCGAAACGGTTCCTTATAATATCAACAAAGTGCAAGCGGAGCTTGGTATATTGATTAATAAAAAACTTGAAAAATTAAGCGGAAAAGCCACCGATATACCGATAGGTTCTCTTATGGATTCTAATATTTTAGCGGGAAAAGGTCCGAAAATCAATATCAAGGTCTCCCCTGTAGGTTCGGCACAGATAAGAATCAAAAATGACTTTTCAAGCGCAGGACTGAATCAGACCTGTCACAGGATATCAGCAATTATAACCGTAAAAATGTCATCTTCAGTACCGCTGTACAGCTTTGATACGAATACAGAATTTGAATTTGTTCTCGCCGAAAATGTCATAGTCGGCAATGTTCCCGATCTTTCACCGTACAATATCGGATAAAGCAATAATTACTTGTTTCCCTCAGCACAAACCCATTTCTTTCCGTCAAGAGTGTGGATCTTTACATCTGTAAAGCCTGCTTTTTCAAGGAGAGTACGGAATTCTGCAAGAGTTGGATTAAAAAGCTGATATTTCTGTACTCCTTCGATATCAGTTTCGTCAAGCTCTGCGTCGCCGTTAATATCGGCAACAATAAGGAATCTGCCGCCTTTCGCAAGAACACGGTATACTTCCTTTAAATTTTCCTGTGGATCAGGCCAGAAATAAAAACTCTCCACGGTAATTATCTTATCAAAGAAATTATCCTCAAATGGCAGATTCTCAACTGATGCTTCTACAACGCTGACTTTTCCACATTTAACGTCGTTTACATTATGCTGTGTCGAAAGCTTTACTGAAAGCTCAGAATAATCAGCACCGTAAATTCTTCCGTTTTTCAGCTTTTGGGATATTTTTCTGATAGTTTCACCACCGCCGCAGCCTATATCCAGTACTTTATCTTCATCCCTGAACTCAAAGAATTCCAACGACCAGTCTGTCACAGGAGAATGATGTTCGTTCATTCCTGACAGCATTTCAGCTCCTGCTTCGCCGTGAGGTTTTCTCGGATCACCCAATTCGGTGATTGATATTTTTTGTTCGCTCATTTAAATCACCTTTGTATATATCTTCAACCTAAAAAGGCTGACGTAAAACGACAGCCTTTTATTGTTATTATTCTACTGTAACGCTCTTTGCAAGGTTTCTCGGCTTATCAACATCATAGCCCTTTGCAACGGATACATAGTATCCAAGGAGCTGTAACGGGATAACAGAGAGGCTTCCTGCAAAATGGCAATCAGTCTGTGGGATATATACTGTAAAGTCAGCAAGATCCTCCATGCTGTAATTGCCATAAGTTGTAAGTCCCATAAGTGAAGCACCACGGCTCTTTACCTCGACCATATTGCTTACTGTCTTTTCGTAAAGATCCTGCTGGGTAAGTACACCAATTACAGGAACTCCTTCTTCGATAAGACTGATAGGACCGTGCTTGAGCTCTCCTGCTGCATATGCCTCGGAGTGAATATAGCTGATCTCCTTCATCTTAAGGCTGCCTTCAAGACCAATGGCGTAATCGATACCACGACCGATGAAGAATGCGTCCTTAGCGCTTGCAAGCTTGTTTGCGTACCACTGGATACGCTCCTTATCCTCAAGTATTTTTTCGATTTTATCTGGAATAGTATAAAGCTCTTTAAGAAGCTCCTCACACTTCTCCTCTGTCATTTCTCCGCGTGCAACTGCAAAGCGAAGAGCAAGAAGATATCCTGCGATAAGCTGTGTGCTGTATGCCTTGGTTGTAGCAACCGAGATCTCAGGACCAGCAAGTGTATAGAATACGTTGTCAGCTTCACGAGCAATTGAAGAACCAACAACATTAACGATACCAAGTGTCATGATTCCCTTAGCCTTTGCTTCTCTGAGAGCAGCAAGGCTGTCAGCAGTTTCACCTGACTGGCTGATAACGATAACAAGGCTGTCCTTAACAAGAGTCATCTTTCTGTATCTGAACTCAGAAGCAAGCTCAACTCTTACAGGGATAGAAGTGAAATCCTCGATAACATACTGAACTGCCATACCAACGTGATAAGCACTTCCGCAGGCAACAATGTATATCTGGCTTACCTTCTGCATTTCTTCATCGGTAAGTCCGACATCAGAGAAATCAATCTTACCGTCCTTGATAACTGAATTGATAGTATCGCGTACAACCTTTGGCTGCTCATGTATCTCCTTGAGCATGAAGTGCTCGAATCCGCCTTTTTCAGCAGCTTCAGCATCCCACTTTATCTCTGTGAGAGGCTTTGTTATCTCTTCACGGTCAATATTGAAGAAAGTTACAGCGCCCTTTTCAAGCTTGGCGATCTCCATGTTGCCGATGTAGTAAACGTTTCTTGTATACTTAAGAATAGCAGGAACATCAGATGCAACATATGTCTCGCCGTTTGCGATACCGATTATCATCGGACTGTCCTTACGTGCTGTGTATATCTCGCCAGGATAATCCTTGAACATTACACATAATGCGTAAGAACCTCTGATTCTTATCATTGCACGTGCAATAGAGTCAACAGGACCAAGGCCGTACTTCTTGAAGTAATAGTCGATAAGCTTTACAGCAACCTCTGTATCAGTCTGAGAATTGAAGGAGTAACCGTTCTTTACAAGCTTTTCCTTGAGCTCCTGATAATTCTCGATGATACCATTGTGAACAGCGATAACATTCTCGTCATCACTGCTGTGTGGGTGCGCATTAAGAGCAGACGGCTCACCGTGAGTTGCCCAGCGTGTATGACCAATACCGCAGTCGCCTTTAACAGCGTCGCCGTTATTTGTCATTTCCTTAAGGACTTTAAGTTTGCCCTTAGCCTTGACTACTTCTGTTTCCTTTTCGCCGTCACGAACAGCGATACCGGCTGAGTCGTATCCTCTGTATTCCAGCTTTGAAAGTCCGTCAAGCAGAATAGGTGCTGCCTGAGCGCTTCCTGTAAAGCCAACGATTCCGCACATAATTCAATTTCCTCCAATGTATATTATTTAATAATTACTTGTATATCAATAAATTATATTGAAAAACACCACAGTATATTTATTATATAACAAACAAGTCGTTTTGTCAACTCAAATATTGCGGTCAATCCTATTTCTTTACAGAGGGATTCTGCGGTGAAGCGGCTCTTGCAATGGGAGTTTTCTCGACTTTGGTACCAAGATGTTCGTCTGTCTTGACCGAAAGCTTAAAGCTGTCCTGTTTGCGATAATCCGTTGCGCCTGCCTTCTTATGCACTGATTTCATGCTTGACTTCATAATAGAAACCGCTACAAGACCTATCAAAAGTCCTATAATAAGACTGATAAAAAACGAACGAACTGGATTGAACTGCCTTACGGCTGTTCTTTCCTCCTGAGTATCTTCTTCGTCATACTCATCTGCGTAAGCATTGACTATTTCTTCGGCGTCATCTTCGTCTATAAACTCAAAATCATAATCAGCTGTAGCACAAAGCGACATATCGGCATAAGGAAGACTTTCACCAAACGCACCTGCTGCACAGAACATAAGCAGGATCGTGGCAGCAGCAGATGCAAATCTTTTTAATTTCATTTTCTCATCTCCTTAAAGTCCGAGAAGCATAGATAAGCCAAAGCAAACTGCTGTTGCAACAGCCGATATGCCAATAAACCATTTAAATGCCGCTCCCGAATCAACAGGCAGGTCTCCGACAAATTTTCCTGTCTGCCCGTTCATTGCAAAGGTGTATTTATTGCCGTTCCATGTTGTGTTTAAAAGCCATACAGGATACAGCGCATACTTAGTTTTACCGCCTTTCAGGGAAATATTGCCGTTTTCCTTGTTGAATGTGTCGTATCCCTGAACTGTACTTGCAAAAAGCTGCTCTGTTGTATTCTTTATGCGCTGATTGGCGCGTTCAATGCTTTCCTCCGCAGAAACATCGTATTTATCAGCAAGATAGCCTGACAGATATGCAGTCTGAAAAGCAACAGCACCATTTGCGTCAAACGGCTCAATGGATTCCATAAGCTCGTCTGCCATTTTCTTTGAACCGTCAACGGGAACGTTTTCAAAAACCACTGCTCCCTCTCGTCTTACGGAATAAAAGCTTCTTTCAACGTAATTGAAGCTATTATCGCTTCTGCGGCGTATCTTTTCGGCTTTATATATCATCCGGGCGTCAGCTTCGGCGTCAAACAGCCACACAGGAACATAAACGCCCTTTATCTCGTCGATATGATTCTGATCCTTGAAGACCTTTGGGAGAAGCTTTCTGCCCTCAATATGCTTGTTAAGAGCATTTTTGGCAGCGTTTTTATCGAATTTAAAAGGAATTATACAGTCAGGCTTGAGTATTCCCGAGAAATTACCGCTCATTACTACCGGATTATCGCAGTAAGGGCAGGTAGCAGCAGAAGTCGTTGAGTCTGTGATTATCTCACCGCCGCAGGATTTGCAGGTATAAACGCGCATTCCCTCCGTTTCTCCGTCCTTCCAGTCGTTTCCTGCCGTATCCCATGACATATCGTCTTCTTTGGAGTTTTCAAGAATATTATCATATTCCTTTAACGACTCAACTTCAAACTCGGAATCGCAAAAAGGACACTTCATCTTCTGGGAATTACTGTCAAATTCAAGTTTACCGCCGCAGGCGGGGCACTTGTACTCCATAACATTCGGCATTTTGCTCACCTCTCATATCAAAATGTATCATTAAAAACGGGCGGACGCAAAGGTCCGCCCGTTATGTAGAAATTACTTTACAATATCATCATCAGTGAAAGGATCGCCGCACTCCGGGCAGAACTTAGGAGGATTCTTAGGATCCTCGGGCTCCCAGCCGCACTTATCGCACTTATAAAGCGGTGCGCCCTCCGGCTTCTTCTTTCCGCAGTTAGAGCAGAATCTGCCCTTGTTTACGGAACCACAGTCGCAGGTCCAGCCGTCTGGAGTAAGAACTACAGGCTTTGGCTTGCCGCAGCTTGCACAGAACTTGCCTGTATTTGTCTCGCCACACTCACACTTCCATGAATCAGCAGCAGGAGCGCCGCCGCCAACAGGTGCCTGAGGAGCCTGCTGTGCCTGATTCTGCTGAGCTATGCCAAATAAGCTCTGAGCGTTCATTCCGCCTGCCTGCTGAGCCATTCCCATACCAAAGAGTCCCATTGCAGCACCGTTCGGATTGCTTGCAGCATTCTGCATTGCCTGTGCCTGTGCTTCAACAAGAGTAGCAGCAGCATTGCCTGGATCGCGGTTCCAAGCTCTGTCTTCGAATTCCTGAATACGCTTCATATCAGCGTCGCTTACTGTAGCAGAGAGAATACTTACAGACCAGATCTTAAGACCTCTCTTTTCGATCCATACAGGATTTACCTGTGTCTCGAATGCCTGCTTTACCTCGTTCTGCTTGCCGGGAAGCTCATCATATCTGATACCTGTTGCTGAAATAGCAGCAAATGCAGGCTGGAGAGCATCAACAAACTCGCCTCTGAGCTGGTTGTCGAGCTCTGCACGTGTGTATCTGTCAGTAACGTTGCCGCATACATTTACGTAGAAAACTACAGGATCAGCTATTCTGTAAGAATAGATACCGTTGCAGCGAACGCCTACTGTAAAGCTTCTGCCGAGATCGGGATATGTCATTCTGAAAGGAACAGGATTCTGTGTACCGAACTTATTGTCAACAAGCTCCTTCATATTGAAGTAATAAATTCTCTGATCCTTAGCAGCTGTACCGCCGTGCTTGATACGATCCCACATTTCCTTGAAGGTTTCCTTGAGACCTGCACCGAAGCTGCTTGAGAAGATGCTTGGAGAAGTGCCTGTTTCGTACTTGTAAACGCCCGGCTCGGTAGCAATTTCAGTTACTACGCCCTGATCAACCATGATCATAGCCTGACCTTCGTGTACAACGATACCGCTTCCGTCTGAAATAACATTATCATTTCCCTTTGTGTTGGAAGAATGTTTGCCAAGCCGCTTCTTTCCTCTTACGACAAGAACGTCGCTCGGAATCGATTCGCAAACGAAGAATTCCAGCCATGTATCAGCCAGTGTTTGACTTGCTGCTACGAGACCTGCTTTGATAAGACCCATAATTATAGCTCCTTTCGGGAAATAATCCCTATAAATATTTCGCGGAAAATAGCTGTTTTCCGTCATTATCCTGTTAGTGTCCAAACCAACATGATGTAATTATAACATATTTTAAGAAAAATTGCACTACCTTTTAGCAATTTTTTACGGATTTCAATATATTTTTATTTTTTAACTATATTAATCCCATTCCTTCCAGATATCAGGACAATAACCTATAGTAGCTTTTTTGCCGTTTCTAACTACAGGAGTACGAATTATCTGTGGGTTTTCAAGGATCTTCTCCTCTTTGTCCTCGTCGGAAAGATATTGTAAAAGTGCCAGTAAGTCCTTATCCTTGTGTTCGGTGTTTATAAGCTTATCTGTTCCGCCTACAGCCTGCTTGACATTATTGAACTCGCCGCGGCTCATGCCTTTTTCCTTCATGTCGATAAACTGATACTTTACTCCTCTTTCCTTGAAGTAACGCTCAGCTTTTTTACTGTCAAAGCATTTTTTTGTTCCGAAAATCTGTATATTCATTGTCAATTCTCCTCCGCAAAAGCAAGATCCATATCATCAGCCTCACGGACAAGCCTGAACTCTATGCTGTGCAGGTCGAGTCCGTTCTGAGCAAAATAAAGCCGTATAGCTGTAAAGCGTGAGAAAAACGGTATTTCACAGTTCAATGCAACGGGCTTTCGGTCTGTTCCGTTCCATGTAAGAGTTCCGCTAGCTGTACCCATAGCAAAGATAGTAACAGGTATCTGTGCCAGCGGACTATGAGTTGATGAAGCTGTAATAGTAACATCATACCAGCCCTGTTTATTTATAATAAGTGCAAATGAATGATTCTTTCCTTTTTCACTTTTAACGCCTGAAAGATCAAGCTTGAAGTTATCTTCGATTTCGTAGAATACTACAGGCTCGTCAGAAGCGTCGTCACCTTCACTTCGGTTTATTATTTCAACCGTGTCTTCTTCGCCCATGATACGCTTCATAGCGTGAGTATCAATGATAAATCCAAGGATATTCATAGCGTTTCGCTGAAGCTCTGCTCTTGTGAGTGTTCCGTCTTTAAGTGCGGCTTCAATATCCTCGTCAATACAGGAGCTGTCGGAACAAACCATATAAACGTCATTCTGAGCTATTGCCATTGGAACATAGTAGTTACGTTTAGGTTCATGACCGCGTAAGTTTACATTAGCCCACCAATCTGTCATGGTAAAGCCCTTGAAGCCCCATTCGTCACGAAGAATCGTTGTGTTTAGGTCAAAGCTGCCTGCTGTCCATAAACCGTTTATAGAACCGTATGTTGTCATTATTGTTTTTGCTTTGCCGACCTTAACAGCAATTTCAAAGCTTTTAAGGTATATTTCGCGCAATGCTCTTTCGGAGACAATAGAATCAAGGAAATGACGATTAGTCTCCTGATTATTTGCGCAGAAGTGCTTTATTGTTCCTGTAACGCCTACCTTGTGAAGTCCATTCAGTTCGGCAGAAGCCATGTGTCCCGTAAGGAACGGATCTTCCGAGAAATACTCGAAGTTTCTGCCGTTAAGCGGGTGACGGTGTATGTTCATTCCTGGACCAAGGAGACAATCTACTTTATTAGCTATCATCTCAGTTCCCATGAACTCGAAAAGTTCTTCCACAAGCTTACGATTGAATGTTGAAGCTATAAGAGTACCATTGGGCAGACTGAACGCCTTTGTTCCGCAGTCAAGTCTCATGCCCGACGGTCCGTCTGAGCAGCAGCCTGCAGGGACACCGAATTTAACAAGAGCGTCTGAAACTCCGCCGAATGCCGAGGCTGTACCTGCTGTAACACGAGGACTTCCCATGCCCTCGCCGCGAATTATACACGACAGGTCGTGATCGGAAAGCTGAGCCACAAACTCCTCCATAGTGTACTTTCCGTTCTTGACATCGGCAAGCTTGATACCCTTATCGCCTGTGTAAGCTATCTCAGCAGGCAGATTGTCAAGTCTGCGCTTTTCCTCGTTAATTTTACTGAGAGGAGCCTTTTCCGTGACGTATGAAACACCGTTAGCTGAGGAAACAGCCCTGATCCTGTCAAATTCAGCATGAGGTGCAAGAGCCTGAGAGCACTGTTCAATGATTTTATCGTTTTCGATCTCATAAGAGCATTGCAACGTACAGTTTCTTACGCTGTTTCCAATATGAAAGATATACTTTCCCTTTTCAAGAATCCAGCAATTTTTGCCATCTGAATCGTCATATGAAGCAAGGTCGTTGTGTTTTACCCTTATCTCCATAGAATGAGCTTCGAAAGGAGCAAGCTCACGTGTTTTTTCAAAGGCACAAAGTACCAATTGCGGTTTGCCAAGTCTTCCCTGAGGTGCTTCACAGTAGACCTGAACTACCTCTTTGCCCTTGAATTTTCCTGTATTCGTAACAATAACACTAATTATGGTTTCGTTTTCTGTATTTTTGACATCAGTCAGCTCAATATCAAATGTAGTGTAAGACAATCCGAAACCGAAAGGATAAAGCACTTTATCCTTTGCAAACGTCTCGAACCAACGATAGCCAACGAAGATGTCTTCTGTATAAACAGCCTTGTTCTTGTCGCCAAAATACTTGTCCGAGGGATAATCTGATATTTTATAAGCGATAGTATCAGGGAGCTTGCCTGACGGGCTGACCTTACCTGTCAGAACAGCCGCTGTGCCTGTACCGCCTGTCATACCGCCCTGCCATACATATAATAATGAATCGGGAGAGCATTCGAGTATCTGTTCAAGGTCGATAAGTCCGCCGACATTGAGCAGTACAACGACCTTTTTGAAGTATTTTCTCACCTTTTTGAGCATATCAAGCTCTGTTGAAGTAAGCAGATATGAACCCTCTTCAAGACGAGCATCCTGTTCTTCGCCTGCTGTTCTGCCTATTATAACAATGGCTGTATCGCTTAAAGAAGCGGCTTCTTCCACAACGCTCTCATCAAGCGGCATTTCCTTTTGGTTCCAAGGCTCTCCGCCCCAGCCGTCACCCTGATCAAAGGGATTTTCCTCGTCCCACTGACGATATATGTCAAACAGCTTTTCGTTTATTTTTACACCTGCATCAACAAGTCCGTCAACAATGCCCGTGACCTTTGAAACGTTTACCATTCCGCCCGAGCCTGTTCCACTTTTATAATAATGTAACTGTATACGTCCGAAAACAGAAACGGTTTTACTTGTATCAAGAGGCAGCGCATTGTTATCATTTTTCAGCATAACAATGCCCTCTGCAACTGTTTCTGCGGCTTTTTCAAGATATTTGTTCCAATCGAGAGTTCTTTTCATAGCTGTGCACCTCACTGTGAAAAAATATTATGAATACATTATATCAAATTAATGTTGCCATTGCAAGGGCTTTAGTTAAAATTATACAAAAAATTCATTTTTATAAAAAAAGCGAGGCATTCGCCTCGCTTTTTATGTATCATTAACCGAAGTATCTCTTGAGAAGTCCTTCAAAAGCCTTGCCGTGACGTGCTTCGTCCTTTGCCATTTCATGAACTGTGTCGTGAATAGCGTCAAGATTAAGCTCCTTAGCTTTCTTTGCAAGCTTCAGCTTGCCCTCTGTAGCGCCGTGCTCAGCTGCAACTCTCTTTTCGAGGTTTTCCTTTGTTGAAGCAGAAACAACCTCTCCGAGAAGCTCTGCAAACTTAGCTGCGTGCTCAGCCTCCTCGTATGCAGCCTTCTCCCAGTAAGCGCCGATCTCGGGGTAGCCCTCTCTGTAAGCTACTCTTGCCATTGCAAGATACATACCAACCTCTGTGCACTCTCCACTGAAATTAGCTCTGAGTCCGTCAAGTATCTCCTGGTCTGTTACAGCTTTTGCAACACCGAGCTCATGCTCGCAGGCAAATACAAGCTTGTCGCCTGTTTCCTTTTCGATGAATTTAGAACCAGGAACACCGCACTGTGGACATTTTTCTGGTGGTTCGTTTCCTTCGTGAACGTATCCGCAAACTGGACATACATAAGTTTTCATAATAATTACCTCCATTGTTTTGAATTATTTTTAGTCCGAGCTAAGCTGAAAGCCTTGCGATATGGACATTTTAAACGGAATGCTTTACTCTGTCATGCTCCTCTGCACGCTTACCGTTGTTGAAGCGGTCAAGTGTACCTACGAGATAGCCTGTGATCCTTCTTATTCTGTCAAACGGCACATCCTGTGCAAAATCGTAGCGGAGATCAACGTATTCACCGTCGGTCTTAACTGTCATGCCAAGAATCTCTCTGTCACTGTACTTCTTCTTGCCATAGTCGATATAGGCGTTTATCTCGTCCTGTGAGAGCTGTTCGCCAATTACATTGATTTTCATAATATTTTGACCTCCATAAACATAGTATTGACATTTGTCTGAATATATTGTATCATAAAAGAAATCAAAAATCTGTTGCATATGCAACATTAGGAGAGTTTTTTATGTTACCCGAGGAAAACATACTTTTTAAAGGCATTGAACACGACGATTGCAGCCGTATGATAAGCTGTTTTAACGCGGATATCAGAAAATTCAAATCAGGAAGCCGAATCATGGATTATTCCGATAACCCCGACAAGCTTGGCATAGTACTGAACGGTACTGCTGTTATGGTCAGGTATGACGCGAACGGAGTACGCTCTATTATGGAATCTCTCGGAGAGCAAAGCGTTTTCGGCGTATATTTTACTTTTACCGCCTCTCAGCGAAGCGGAATCGAAATAGCTGCCGAAACTGATTGCGAGGTCATGTTCGTAAGGCGTTCCGAGATCACAAAAAGATGCGAAAACGCTTGTCAGTGTCATTCACGAGTAGTTGAGAACCTCCTTGAACTGATGTCGGAAAAGGCAATATCGCTGAATGAACGCATCGAAGTCCTCAGCCAGCGCAGTATCGAGGATAAGCTTATAAGCTGCCTGAGTATTATTGAAGAAAAGACTCCAAAGGGGAAAGCTCCGCAGATACCTTTTTCGACTACAGCACTTTCAGATTATCTTTGTGTCAACAGAAGCGCATTGCAGCGTGAGATTTCAAGACTGAAAAAAGCCGGGATACTTACTATATCAAAGCGTAAATTCAAATTACAGCATAATCAGGATCGCGACATTTAAAATGACAATTTCGTCACATCAGAAAATTTATGTTGACTTTTCGCTATTGAAGTGATAAACTAATAAATGTTGATTTTTAATTGAAAGGAACAAAACAAACTATGATTTGGGAGATAATCAAAACAATTATTCTCGGTATCGTCGAAGGTATTACCGAATGGCTGCCTATAAGCAGTACGGGACACCTTATTCTTGTAAGCGAATTCCTGAACCTCGATAAATCCGAGGACTTCAAGGAAATGTTCGATGTTGTCATTCAGTTCGGAGCAATAATGGCTGTTGTCGTTATATTCTGGAAAAAGCTTTGGCCATTCGGAAAGAAAAACAATGCTCACCCGCTAAACAAGTCACCTTTCGGTCAGATGATAAAGAAGGATATATTTGAAATGTGGTTCAAGGTGCTTGCGGCCTGCATACCTGCTGCTGGTGCCGGACTTTTTTGCGATGACTGGATAGACGAGCATTTCTACAATCCGTGGACTGTTGCAGTTGCCCTTATCGTATTCGGTATCGCATTTATCGTTGTTGAAAACTGGAACAAAGGCAAAGAACCAAAGATAAAAACTATCTCTGAGCTTACTTTTACTGCGGCTTTGATAATCGGAGGTTTTCAGCTTATCGCAGCTATTTTCCCGGGAACATCACGTTCCGGAGCGACTATAGTAGGCGCCCTGCTTATCGGCATTTCACGTACAGTTGCCGCTGAATTCACATTCTATCTTGCAATTCCTGTTATGTTCGGTGCAAGCCTGCTCAAGCTTGTAAAATTCGGCTTTGATTTCACAGGAAGCGAACTTGCTGTTCTTCTTGTTGGCTGTGTAGTTTCATTCCTTGTATCATTATTTGTCATCAAATTCCTCATGGACTACATAAAGAAGCACGATTTCAAGGTATTCGGCTGGTATAGAATAATCCTCGGTATACTTGTACTTATATATTTTGGTGCAAAAGCGCTTATTAAATGATAAAAGGCAGCTCAATGAGCTGCCTTTTTATTATGCTTCGTCAAATGAATCAAGATCGATACCTGCAAGAAGTTCCTTGAGCTCTGCAAGCTCATCGGCTGTAAGAGTAACGCCCTTGCCCATTCTTGAATGATCAGGTGCCCACTCACGGATATCGTATTTGGGATCGTGTTCGTTCCAGCTTACCATGTTAAGCTCCTTTGTCCATCCCTTTGCGTTTTCGGAAAGAACGCCTATCTTTTCTGTAATTTCGTATTTAAGCTCTGCCATTGTCAGTTCTCCTTTCAAAATTTGGCTGTTTACCATTCAATTTAGTATTATAACATAAAACATAATAAAAAGCAACAGCCACGGAGAAAAAAATTCAAATAGATACTCTCAGGAAATCAAGAGCTTTTGTGTAAAGCTGTCTCGGGCGGCATCTTTCGGATATCAGAGCCTCTGCAAAAGCTACAGCATCCTCTATATTTCGTGAAAAATCAGGAATACTTTCCTTTTCACCGCTTTTTCTGTCGATCACCTCTATTCCGTATGTAATAAATTCATCGCCGTACATGAAAAGCCTGCCGCTGAGAACTCTGTACGCTACTTTATTATCACCGAAAATCTCCATATATACGGTCTTGTCACGTACCTCATGTGTTACTCTTTTTACTATCCCGAACATATTTATGCTCCTTTCGTTTTCTGTTCCGTCATAAGACAATACTATTATAACATCGACAAAGCGCATTGTGAACGGGTGTTTTTTTGTAAAACAGAAGGCATTAAGCGGCATTTTGACGAAAAAACTCGCCCATAAGGCGAGTTTTTATTATTCCATATCATTTATCTGCATATAAATTCTCTGCATTTGTATGTCTGTCTGCGCAATCCGCTCGGCACATTCCCGAAGTTCCTCAGATATCTCGGGAGTAATCTCGGAAGACGTCTTGTATTTTAGCTGATGCTCCAAACTTGCCCAGAAATCCATAGCAATAGTCCTTATCTGTATCTCAACGGGAGCGTATTCCTTATGAGTTGACAGATAAACAGGTACATTCAGTATCATATGATAGCTCCTGTAGCCGCTTGGCTTGGGATTTTTTATATAATCCTTACGCTTTATGACTGTAAAATCATCGCGCCTGCTCAGCATTTCAACTATAGCATAAATATCCGATATATAATAGCACGTCACGCGGATACCCGCAAGGTCAAGAAGATTCTTCCTTGCAGCGTCGGTAGAAATAGGAAGCCCCTTTTTCTGAAGCTTCCCTATTATAGATTGAGGAGATTTCAGTCGGCTTTCAATATTATGGATAGGATTACGCTGAAATTTCACGCTGAATTCGTTATCGAGTATATTAAGATGTGTCCTTACAACCTCGATAGCTGAGTCATAAAGGTGCTGTAACTGCAAAAAATCATAGAAAACATGAGAAAACATCTCTTTCATAGATTCGCTGTTGTCGTTAAGTGCCGGAAGATTGTCAAATGCTTCTATAATGAAGTCCGTTTCGCTCATATGTATCCTTCCTTTCTGTCTTTAGGCTGTATGATCCTCGCCCTCGGTATATTCAAAGCGCTCATTACCGTTTTCGGCTTTGCTGAACTGTGTCTTATAAAGCTCAGAGTAAACGCCGCCTTTATTAACAAGCTCACTGTGAGTGCCTCTTTCAGATATTACGCCGTCTTTTATGACAAGTATCTCATCTGCGGCAAGAATAGTCGAGAGCCTGTGCGCTATAAGAATACTGGTTCTCGAGGATATAAGCGGCTCAATAGCGTCCTGGATCTTCTGCTCCGAGATAGAGTCAAGTGCAGATGTAGCCTCGTCAAATATCATAAGTGCAGGATCCTTAAGCAGCACACGAGCTATGGAAATACGCTGTTTTTCACCGCCCGAGAGCTTCAGTCCTCGGTTTCCCACTACGGTATCCAGACCTTTTTCCTGCTTTTCGATGAATTCGTAGATATTTGCCTGTTTGCAGGCTTCGATAAGCTCCTGTTCCGAAGCTTCAGGCTTTGCATAAAGCAGATTTTCGCGGATAGTTCCGTTAAACAGATATGTTTCCTGACTTACTATTCCTATATGTCTGCGCAGGTACGCAAGATCAAGCTTTCGTACGTCGATTCCGTCGAACAGAACACTTCCTGCCGTTACATCGTAAAGTCTTGGGATAAGATTTACAAGAGTGCTCTTTCCTGAGCCCGACGGTCCTACAACAGCTATGCACTTTCCGCTTTCAAGGGTAAAATTGATATCACTGAGTATCTGACGCTCCTTATCGTAATAGAAGCCCACATTTTTGAACTCCACTTCGCCATCAGGCTCTTTGTCGGGAGTTACAGCGTCGGGAGCGTTCTCAATCTCAACAGGCATATCGAAATACTCAAAAATTCTTGTAAACATAGCCATAGAGCGTATCCAGTCGACCTGTATATTCAGGAGCTGATTCACAGGACCGTACATTCTTCCGAGAAGTGCTACAAGGACGGTTATATCGCCCACAGTAAGGTCTGAATCGTATTTCATCATCAGAATACCGCCTGCAAGATAAATAAGCATAGGACTAATGCTTGAAAAAGTCGTAAGTGCAACTCTGAACCAGCGTCCTGCCATGCCCTCGCGGATATTCAGCTTTATCATCTTACGGTTGACGTTCTCATATTTCTCATATTCGGTCTTTTCCATGCCGAAAAGCTTTACAAGAAGCTGTCCGCTGACAGACATTGTTTCATTGAGTATGCCGTTTATCTCGTCACTGCAAGCCTGAGACTCCTTGGTTATGGACCAGCGAGTCTTTCCTGCACTTCTTGTAGGAATTGCAAAAAGAGGTACCACAAGTATGCCGACTATTGCAAGTATCCAGTTCTGTCGAAACATAACTATCATTGCAACGATAAGAGTTATGGAGTTTGACAGGATGCTTGTAAGCGTATTTGTGATTATCTGCTGAACTCCCGATATATCACTGGTCATTCGTGTTATGATATCGCCCTGATTATTGGTTGTGAAGAATCTCTGGGACATCTTCTGCAAGTGGGCGTACATCTTGTTTCGCATATCATAGGTTATATGCTGAGCTATCCATGTGTTCATATAGCTTTCCAGCACACCTATGAGATTTGCTCCGAGAGTTACCGCAAGAGACATAACGATAAAGAATATAAGCTTCTTTAAACTTCTGCCGATAAGTCCCTCGTCGATTATCTTGCCTGTGAGCACAGACGGAAGAAGTGTAAGTGTAGACGAAATGATTATAGCTGCAAGAACTAACAGCATTTGTTTCCAATAAGGCTTTAAATATGAAAATATCCTCTTCAGCAGCTCTTTGGTAACTTTCGGGCGGTTCTTCTTTTCTTCTTCGGTAAGATAGCCCATTCCGCGCGGTCCGCCAACAGGAGGCATAAGTATCAACTCCTTAAAAATTATTCCTTTTTATCTGAAGCTGCTTTTCCGTCCATTGCTTCAACTATCTTGTTTACAGCGCCGTAATAGTCTTCTTTTGCAGTAAGCTCGTTTGCTTCTTTAAGCGCTGTATCAAGCGCCTTCGGCAGCTTTTTATCGGAATAAGCTAATATCTTTTTGCTTTTGGTATCTATCATCAGCATAATTCCGTCTCTGTCTATGTATTTTCGCTTATAATACGTCTTTAATATCTCTTCGTTAGGAGTAGACGAGTTATTCTTTGAAGCCAAAAGCGTTATATCCTCCTTGCATGAAGCAAGTGCCTTTTCCAGAGTTTTGGACTGCTCATACTCAAAAAGCTGGATATTATCAGCTATATGAGCAGGACAAAGCTCGCCCAGCTGCAAAAGGCGCATGATACCCTTTCGGTAATCACCGCTCATAAATTCCTTTGTAGCCCAGTAAACAGCGTTTTCCTGCTCCTTATCGCTTATATTGGTAAAACAGTTACCTGTTTTGAATACAATATCCTCATTTGTGACGTTATTTATAAGGATTATCAGACCGCTGCCCTTTGCTTCATAAATATCGGCAAATGCGTCAGCGGCGTAATCATAGGGAGATTTATCCCCAAGGTCGCTTACAGTCAGAACTGCCGCATTTATCAGCTTTTCATTGTAAAGCCAGCCTGCATAGTCATTGCAGGCTTTTACAGCCTCGGGACTCAATATACCTGCCTTATCAAATACATAAGTTCCCTCAGCCGCTCTTACCTCACGCTCTGTAAAGGGCTGACTTGTTGTTTCAACTTTGCTTTTTGGCACGTAATAAGTTGTACTGCTCTTTTTCGAGCAGCTGCATATTGTAAGTCCGATAGCAGCCGAAAAAACTGCTGCGGATAAAAATTTTTTCAAAAAAATCATTCCTTACTCTTGTAATTACTATTATATTTTAGTATAATTTAATAGAAAAATCAAGTACAACCGTTCAACAAATTTCAAAAAAGGAGTTGTAATATGGATTATCGCGTACAAGGCAGAGATATTATCGTACACGAACCCGACCTCGACCTCGATGAGACTCTTGACTGCGGACAGGCTTTCCGCTGGAAAAAGATATCCTCGGACTATGAATGCACATATGAGGGCTTTTTTATAAATGATAAGCTTATGATATCTCAGGAAAGCAAGGGCAATTTCATTTTTCACAACACATCTGAAAACGATTTTGTCTCAAAATGGATAAGATATTTCGACTTTGAGACAGATTATTCTGAACTGAAGCGCTGTTTCTCTGAAGACGAAACACTTTCAAAAGCCTGCAAATTCGCTCAGGGCATACGCTTGCTGAGACAGGATAGCTGGGAGTGCCTTATTTCCTTTATTATTTCCCAGAATAATAATATCCCGAGAATAAAAGGAATAATCGACCGTCTATGCGAACATTATCACGGTAAATTTCCTGAGTCCAAGCAGTTATGCTGTGAAACCGAAGAAAGCCTTGCATATCTCAGAAGCGGCTTCCGTGCAAAATACATCTTAGACGCCGCAAGCAAAACTTCATGCAGTGAAATATCCCTTGATAAAATAGCAATCATGCCTATAGACGAGGCACGTACCGCTCTGAAACAAATAAAGGGCGTCGGACCAAAGGTCGCAGAATGTGTGCTTCTTTTCGGAATGTACAGAACAGAAGCCTTTCCGATCGATGTATGGATCAAGCGAGTTCTTGCGCAGTACTACCCCAATGGATTCCCTGAATTTGCCAGAGAAAAAGGCGGTATTGCTCAGCAGTACCTTTTCCATTACATAAGAAGCATTACAAAGCAGGGCGAATAAACCGCCGAAAGCTGTCAATACTCCCAATAAATCAATATTGAGGAGATTCTATGGTTAAAGGCGTTAATAAGAGTATAATCGAGATAAATAATCCCGACAGTATCTATTTTGAGAAGGCAGTTTTGTATGTCAGACCAAACGTCACTGTTTTTCCTGAAGCTGTCAGACGAAAAGAGGCTGAAAGACTTCTTAACACACTGCTCCCTGATAAAAAAACAGGAAAAGGCAGACGCATAAAGAGATTTATCATTTTATCCCTTATATCAGTTCTATGCCTTTTGATTTTACTGTTAATGCACTGAAAAAAGCTTCATTATGGACTTTTATCCAATGTCATGATATAATAAAAATAATTCTAATAAAGGAGTCAGGATATGGAACATCATGAAAAGAAATTCAGAAACAAGCTTTCAAAAAGAATAATATCCACGCCGACTCCTGCCGCTAAAAGCGCTTTTTTCTATATACAGGAGGCGGGCTGTACCATGAAAGAGGATGCTTATGCCGTACATCGCCGCAAACTTGACCTCTTCCTTATTGGTGCTGTTGTCAGCGGACGGGGCGAACTTACTGTCGGTGATGAAACGATCTCTCTTGTCAAAGGAGACTGCTTTTTCATTGACTGCCGCGATCCACATTCCTACAAAAGCTCTGATTCCGAGCCGTGGGAGCTGATGTGGATACACTTTAACGGCAGTACATCTCAACAGTACTATGACTTCTTTTCTTCAAATTCAAAATATACGTTCAGACCGCCTTTTTTTGATAAGATCGTTTCGGATATAGGCAAAATAATCGGGCTTTACGAGGAAAACGAGCCTAATGCAGAGATTTATACATCAAAATATATCGTTGACCTGCTGACTATTTCCCTGACAGTCAATAACAGTGAGCAGCAATACGATTCCGCGTTAAAACAGAAGCTTGCCGCTGTAAACAGCTACATAGAAGACCATTTCACCGAGGATATCTCACTTGAAAAGCTTTCATCGGAGTTTTACATAAGCAAATACTATCTTACCAGAGAATATAAGCATATCTACGGAAAAACTATCTTCCAGCATATAATAACTGCTCGCATCAACTACGGAAAGAAGCTTCTGCGCTTTTCGGATAAATCCGTTGAAGAAATAGCTCATCTTTGCGGCTTCAACGACCAGAGCTATTTTGCAAGACAATTCAAAAAATCCGAAAATCTCACCTGTTTTTCTTACAGAAAGATGTGGCGAGACTGAATATATAACAAAAAAGAGAGCATAAGCTCTCTTTTTTATGACCAGACCGATAAGCCGAGTTCTGTCGTGTGCGGTAATTTATCTACGCTTACCGTCGCCGGTAAGCTCAAGCCGTCATTACCTGTTATCCGCCGAGCCGACGTTAAGATAACAGGCACCAATAGACGTTGCATCGGATAGGGTTTACATAGCAGTACTGTCTCCAGTACTCTGGTGAGCTCTTACCTCGCCTTTCCACCATCACCGCCATAAAGACGGCAGTATATCTCTGTTGCACTTGCCCTAAGGTCGCCCTCGGCTGCCGTTAGCAGCTACCCTGCTCTATGATGCTCGGACTTTCCTCGTAAACTAAAACGTTTCCGCTACCGCATAGTCTGCTCATTTGATATAATACCATTTTTTTGCGAAAAAGTCAAGTTTCAACCTTTTCACCAAGCTTATAGCCGACCAAATCGGCTATTTTTCTAACATCAGCAGCTTTCATAGCCTTTATCTTGAAGCGTCTGCGCTCCTCGCCCTCGAACCATATGCTCATGGCACATCTGCCGCTCATTGCCTGCAAAAGATTCTGTTCAAGCTCTATCTTGACTATCTTTTCACGCTCTGAAACAACAGTATGGAAACGAGTCCAAGCGGAACAGCGTATCATTATTTTGTCGTCGTAAAGGGCGACTCCGCTTGTGAGAAGCGCTACAAACTTCACGATTATGAACCATACCGCAGGTATCTCCAGCATGACAGCCACGAAGAATGACAGCTCCGAAAAACGCGGAAACAGCTTTGCCAGCCAGTCGTGAGATGGTATTATCAGCGAAGCCACAACAAGCGGGATAAGCAGGTATGAACCGATACCCGCAGGCTGAGCACTGTAATCGTTCTTTATACCGCTGTATATGCCGATGACCTGCAAATTGCTGCCAAGCCGCTTTTCAAGCTTGACAGGCAGAAGCACGGGAAGTCTGTTCTTTGAAGAACCATAGCCTGCACAACTTATGTTGACCGCAACTGCCTTGAACAGCTTCATTATCAGATTCTGGCGAAGGTCTGTATAATTTATATGAGAATTCTTTATCCTGTATTCCTTTCTGTCGAAGATACCGTAGGCAACTTTCATGCAGTTCTTATCACAGTCAATGCTGAACCTGCCGTATCTGAAAAGATTTACAAGAAAAGACAAAAACCACGAGGCGATAAAGAATACACCTACAAAAATTGCCGCTGTAGGTATCTTTAATACCAGCTTTTCGGTAAGCTTTGCTGTTTCTGTGGTCAAAATATTCAAGGAACGGCTGATGATATCATAGGCTATATCTCCGCCCTTGAAGAAGAATGTAGCAAGGTAGATAGTCCCCGAAAAACCGCTGGAAAAGAACACTGAAAAAAGCAATACCGAAAGCGATGTGGGCTGCGGTATGCCGTTTATCTTCTCGTTTTCGTTTATATCAGGCATATGATGCATTATTGCGTTCCGCGTCTTTTTGCTTACAAGAAGCTTTAAGTCCACGGTCTTGAATATGCCTGCACGGGTATCACACCTGAACCGCATAGCTCTGAAAGGAGCCATATAAAAAGGTCTTTCAATGGTGACAGAGCTTACGTTCTTAAACGGTATATAGGTATTTACGCGGACGAATACTCCGTCACGATGTACGAGTTCCTCCTGTGTAAAGTCGATTCGTGAAAAGAACCAGCGTACAAAGCCGAATATAATGATAGCTCCGAGAACAGCTATATCGAACCATGCGCCCTTTACCCAGCTGTAGAGCCAGTTTTTGTCGAAATGATAAGTGTAGACTCCGCGAAGCAAGGGAAAAATAAGGAGCCATATATTTTTTGCAGAGTATTTCAGTATTTTCAAAGGGTGCTCATGGTACATACCTGTCCCCCCTTACACTGATACTGCCCGAAAGCTTTATTATCTCCTTGGCATCAGATTGTTTAAGGAAAAGCAGTCTAAGCTGTCCGCCGTAAACGAAGAATATTATGAAATTGAATCCCGTATACTGAGAAAAAGGGCTGCTAATTATTGTTGTATACTGGATAGAGGAATAACGTACAGATTGATGTACTTTAATAAAAACGCCGCTGCTCTTCATAACTTCCGTTTCAGTGGCAGTGTATTTAATTGACGAAAAATACAGAGGGAGATGAATGAACATTTCAAAACAGCCAATGGAAACTGCTGATATCATTATGATAAATACTATTTTCTCGACGGGAATAAAATATTTAGCCGCAAAAATAATAATAACGACTGCTGCGGTTATTAAAATCCTCAACGTTGACAGGCAGTGCCTGTCAGGTGCATATTGCTTCATTCTCAGCCCCCTCTCGCATTAAGATCAAGTTTTCTCAATGGTTTCTCTTTATTATATCACAAATACAATTTATTGTAAAACAAAAATTAAAAACAAATTGTAAACTTTGCAAGGAGCATAAGACGATATGCTGGAAAAGATCAATTCTTATGTATGGGGCAGCTTTCTAATTTCTCTTCTTCTGACAACCGGAATAATATATACGTTAAAACTCCGTTTTATACAGTTCAAAATGTTCCCCTATTTTATAAAAAGCTTGAAAAATAGAGGACATAAAGGACAGTTCCGCACGATTTGTATGTCTCTGGGAACTGCAATGGGAACGGGAAATATCACGGGCGTAGCTTCTGCAATATCGATAGGCGGTGCAGGAGCTGTTTTCTGGATGTGGGTTTCAGCCTTTTTCGGAATGGCTACTGTATACGCTGAAAACAGTATTTCCGCAGAATTTACTGACAAAAACATTCGCGGAACTATGGCTTACATAGAAAAAGGACTTGGAAGTAAGCGTTTAGCTGCTTTTTTTGCACTTTGCTGTATTCTTGCCTGCTTTGGAATGGGAGGAATGGTCCAGATAAACGCTCTTTCGGAAAGTGTGAGAAATTGCAGTGAAATACCTGAATTTTTTCTGTCTGTAACACTTTTCACCATTATATTTGCAATAATAAGCGGCGGAGCAAAGCGGATCGGCTCTGCCGCACAGCTTCTTCTGCCATTTGCAACAGTACTTTATACAGTACTTTGTATTGTTGTGATAGCTAAATACAGTGTCAGACTGCCTTCTGTTTTATCTCAAATCTTTAGTGAAGCTTTCGGCGTAAGGCAAGCCGCAGGAGGAATATCAGGCTATACGCTATCAAAAGCTGTTTCAGCAGGCATACGCAGGGGTGTATTTTCAAATGAAGCAGGTCTGGGAAGCTCCCCTATACTTCACAGCACCTCCGAAAGTGCTAACTGTGGCGTTATACAGGGCATGAGCAGTATGCTTGAGGTCTTTATCGATACTATGCTCTGCTGTACACTGACAGCTGCAGTTGTTCTATGCGCTTCAGATGACAATACGGTCAGAACAGCCTTTTACCGTGTAATTGGATCAAAAACCGATTTTTTTCTCGCAGTGATAATGTCTGTTTTTGCGTTGTGTACCGTCATTGGCTGGTATTACTGCGGCGAAACAGCTTTTAAATACCTTTTCAAAAGCAGAAAAACTATTATATTTGCGTTTGTTTTCTCTTTGATAGCTTCTCTCGGAGCAACCTTCAGGACTGAAAGCATATGGACTTTATCCGACATTTTTAACGGATTAATGGCTTTCCCGAACCTTCTGGCGCTTCTCCTTCTGAGAAAACACGTCAGACGCGAATAAAAGTACGCTTCTGCGTCAATAAATAGAATGTGACCTTTTGATATCGAATGACATATTTCACTATACAATAAATTCAACTCTCAGTAAAAATTTATAGATTTTGCATAATGTTGTATTAGTCACACTTTTACTCTTGACAGCCGTCATCTGATTATGTATAATTATAGTTGAATAGTTATGCTTGGCAAATTATGCCAAAATGATTTTTTAAGGCTTTTATGGCGAAAAATCGTCATTAAGATATAAGACCGCAAGGCGATATACGGTCAACAGCTTCGGGATAATAATGTTATCAGGTCACATATACCAACAGGTTTGGCTCAAATTCAAAGAGCTTGTACGTTTGCCTGCTTGATGTGGTCAGTATTTTTATCGCTATTTTGATGATAACATTGTGTTTTACATTTATGTTAATATTGATTTATTTTTACATAATGTAATATTCCGGAGTTTTTTTACATATCATACAGACCTTCACCCCGTTCATGTGAAAGTCTTCCCTATTTTTGAAAGTGAGGTCATATAGTGAACGAAAAAGAAAAAAACAACGCAAAGAAGTCTGCAGCTCCTAAGAGGACATACAGAAGAAGAACTTCTCCAAAGGAAAAGCCTGCAAAGGATACTGCTGTAAAGGCTGATACCTCTGCTCACGCAAAGACGAGGACGAGAACAAGACAGCCCAAGGAAGTAAAAAAGACTCCCGTAAAGATAATCCCTCTCGGTGGACTTAACGAGATCGGCAAGAACATGACCGTATTCGAGTGCTCAAACGATATGTTCATTCTCGACTGCGGACTTGCCTTCCCTGACGCTGATATGCCTGGCGTCGATATTGTTATCCCCGATTTTACCTATGTTGAGCGCAACAAGGAAAAGGTAAGAGGTATCGTTATCACCCACGGTCATGAGGACCATATCGGCGGACTTGCTTATCTGCTCAAAAAGATAAACGTTCCTGTTTACGCTACAAGGCTTACTATCGGACTTATCGAGGGCAAGCTCAAGGAACAGGGACTCTACGGAAAGGTTAACCTCAACATCGTTGAGCCAAAAAAGACCGTAAAAATGGGCTGTATGGCTGTTGAGTTCATCAAGGTGAACCACTCTATCCCTGATTCGGTAGGTATGGCTATCCATACTCCAGCAGGTGTAATCGTTCATACAGGCGATTTCAAGGTTGATTACTCCCCTATTGACGGCAAAATAATTGACCTTGCACGTTTCGGTGAGCTTGGAAGCCGCGGTGTTCTCGCTCTTATGGCTGACTCCACAAATGCTGAGCGCCCAGGATATACTCATTCAGAGAGAACTGTCGGAGACTCCTTCGACAAGCTTTTCCAGAAGGGCGAGGGCAAGCGTATAATTATCGCTACTTTTTCATCTAACATCCACCGTGTTCAGCAGATAGTGAACTGCGCCGCAAGATATGGCCGTAAGGTCGCTGTATTCGGCAGGAGCATGGTTAATGTTATAAATACGGCTATCGAGCTTGGATATCTTGACGCACCAGACGGAATATTCATTGACATTGAAATGATGAACCGCTATGCAAGCGAGCAGATAGTTCTTATAACCACAGGAAGTCAGGGCGAGCCGATGTCAGCTCTTACCAGAATGGCTATGAATGACCACAAAAAGGTCAATATCACCCCTATGGATTTCATAATCATCTCTGCAACTCCTATCCCCGGCAATGAGAAATTTGTTACCAGAGTAGTAAACGAGCTTATGAAATCAGGAGCTGAGGTAGTTTACGAGGCTATGTACGAGGTACACGTTTCGGGACACGCTTGTCAGGAAGAGCTTAAACTCATGCAGTCGCTTACAAAGCCAAAGTTCTTTATCCCTGTTCACGGCGAGTACAAGCACCTGAAAAAACACGCAGACCTTGCACTGCAGCTCGGAATGCCAAAGGATAATGTTATAATCGCTGAAATAGGCAATGTCATCGAAACTGACGGCAGCACTATGAAGGTCGTTTCACAGGTGCCTGCAGGACGAGTTCTCGTGGACGGTCTTGGCGTAGGCGATGTTGGTTCAATAGTGCTCCGCGACAGAAAGCACCTTGCTCAGGACGGTCTCATTATTATCGTTATCGGTATCGAGAGAAGCAGCAACGAGATAGTTGCAGGTCCTGATATCATATCACGCGGATTTGTTTATGTCCGCGAATCGGAGGAACTCATGGACGAAGCAAAGGGACTTCTCACCGATACCCTTGCTAATTGCTCCGCAAGTGAGCTCAGAGAATGGAATTCACTTAAGGGCAAGCTTCGTGACGCGCTTTCTGACTATATTTACCAGAAAACTAAGCGCAGTCCTATGATACTGCCTATTATCATGGAAACATGATAGGCTGTGCCTGAGTCTTAACGCTCAGGCAGGCATATCCGAAAGGAGCTTAAAGTTGAAAAAGAAATTTCCGGCAGTTCTGATGATGCTCCATGTTTTGGTACTTGGAGTCCTTATCCCGACGTATCTGCTGATAGACCGCAAAAACACAGTACTCAATGCACTGATACTATCCGTGGTCGCACTTATATTAATTTGTGTTATCTATACTATAATATATTCCAAGAACTCAATGCGGCGCATTTCTAAAATGAATCAGCACCTTGAAAGCTCCGCCGCTGAATTTATGAATTCGCTCCCCGCTCCTGTGGCAGTTATCGACGAAAGCAGGCAATTTGTCTGGTATAATCAGATATTCGCCGAAAAAATAGGTCTCGGTCAGGACGTATACGGACTTGAGCTTGAGGGCTTCGTCAAAATAGACATGAATATGCTTTTAAAGGACGGCTCGGCTATATGTCCCATGAACGGCTCGATATATAATGTCACAGCCGAAAAGTTCGACAAGAACGATATGTCCTTCCTTGTTCTGTATTTCCACGACGATACAAGCTACTATACCGTCAAGAAGCGAATGGACGAATCTCGTCCTAATGTTGTTATAATAAATATCGATAATTATGACGATATCATGCAGAATGCAAAGGAAAGCGAAAAGGCTCAGGCTTCCGTTGAGACGGAAAAGCTCATTGAAAACTTTATGAGCAAGACCAACGGATTTATAAAAAAGACCTCGTCCAATACTTTCTTTGCAATTCTTGAAAATCATCATGTAAACGAGATAATCGACAACAAGTTCAAGATACTTGACGCCGCAAGAAATATCAAGATATCAGGCAAGTATTCCCTCACCTTCTCCATCGGTGTAGGTCAGGGAGCGACTTCTCTTGCAGAAAGCGAAAAATTTGCCCGTCAGTGCCTTGATATGGCTCTCGGACGCGGCGGCGATCAGGCTGTAGTAAAGACTGACAACGGCTACCGCTTCTTCGGAGGCGTATCAAACGGCGTCGAGAAGCGTTCACGCTCAAAAACACGAATTATCGCTAACGCTCTTCAGGATCTTATAATGAATAGCGACAAGATATTCATTATGGGACATAGATTCGGCGATCTTGACTCTGTAGGCGCCGCCTGCGGTCTTGCAGGAGCTATCTCGCTTGTGGGCAAGCCTGTTTATATAGCTGTTGACAGGACTAAAAACCTTGCCGCTAACCTTATTGACATTGTAGATGAGGAAACTGAGGGCGAATTGTTCATAACTCCCTCTGAGGCTGAAGGCATGATCGCTCAGAATGATCTGCTCATTATCGTCGATACCCATAACAAGGATTATGTTGAGAGCAGAACCCTCTATGAAAATGCAAAGAATGTGGTAGTTATCGACCACCACAGAAAGAATGTCAACTTCATAGACAACGCCGTTATCTTCCACCATGAGCCGTATGCTTCGTCAGCTTCGGAAATGGTCACAGAGCTTCTTGAATACTTCAATTACGACGGTGACGAAAAGCTCAGGAACTGTCACGCTGACGCTCTCCTTGCAGGTATCATGCTTGATACAAAGAATTTTGTTATGCGTACAGGCGTCAGAACATTTGAAGCAGCAGCTTTCCTTAGAAAACTGGGAGCTGACACAGTTGCTGTAAAGCTTCTGTTCTCCAATTCAATCGATTCATACAGGAGAAAAACTCAGATTGTGGCATCTGCGAAGATACATAACAACTGTGCTATCGCCGCCGCTGATTTCAAGTCAGACGATATACGGCTCGTAGCTCCGCAGGCTGCTGACGAGCTCCTTGGCATAACTGATGTAGACGCATCATTTGTTATCTACAAAACAGGAAACACCCTCAATATCTCAGCTAGATCTCTCGGTGCGCTCAACGTGCAGGTAATTATGGAACAGCTTGGCGGCGGCGGTCATCAGACTATGGCTGCAACACAGCTTGAAGGCACTTCCGTTGAGGACGCTGTAAAATCACTTATATATGCAATAGACGAATGCCGTAAAAATGCGGATAATACTCACTAAGAAAGGTTGGAATCACCAATGAAGGTAATTTTTTTACAGGACGTTAAAGGTTCAGGAAAAAAAGGCGAATTAAAGAACGTTGCAGACGGATATGCACGAAATATGCTTCTCCCCAAGGGATACGCCGTTGAAGCAACTCCAGAAAATATGAACAAGCTGGAGGGAGCTCAGGCTTCTGCACAGCACAAAATAGACGTTGATGTACAGGCTGCCAAGGACGCTGCTGCAAAGATCAAGGGCAAGAAAGTCGAGATCGTTGCAAAGGCGGGTTCAAACGGCAAGCTCTTCGGCTCGGTAACTGCTGCAAACGTAGCCGACGCTTTATCACAGCAGCTTGGCGTAAAGGTCGATAAGAAAAAGATAGTTCTCAGCACCGATATCAAGAACTTCGGTTCCTACACCGCAACTGTAAAGCTCTATAATGGTATTGCAGAGACTATCGACGTTGAAGTCAGCGAAGGCTGATAGGTACGTAATATGGACGAAAACGATATCCTGCTCTCCGCCAGAGAACTGCCACACAGTATCGAGGCGGAGCAGTCTGTTTTAGGAGCGATAATCTCCGATCCGCAGGTTCTGTCTGACGTGATCGAGCTCATAAAGCCCGAATACTTCTACAACGACCAGCATAAGGCGCTATATTCAATAATGCTGCAAATGAACTCCATGAGCCTGCCAGTTGATATCGTGACGGTACTCAACGAGGCTGAAAAGCAGCACATATTTGAAAGCCCTGCCGAGGGAAGACGCTATCTCGCAGAGATAGGAAATCTTCTCCCCTCAACTGCAAATATCGAAAGCTACTGCAAAATCGTTGCAGATAAGTATTTCCTCAGAAGCCTCAGCTATGTGGCAAGAACTATACTTGAAGAGGTACAGTCAGGCGAGCAGAACGCTCAGCTTCTTCTTGACGCGGCTGAACAGAAAATATATGATATCCGTCAGGGACGTGATGTAAGAGGACTTGTTCCCCTTTCTGAGGCTATTTCCGAAGCTTATGACCGTCTCGGCAAAATATCAGGTCCTGATAAGGAAAAATATGTAGGTGCAAGGACAGGCTTTACTCTCCTTGACAGCATAACCTCGGGACTTAACAAGTCAGATCTAATAATCATTGCTGCCCGTCCTGGTATGGGAAAGACCTCTTTTGCCATGAATATTGCAACGAATGTTGCAAGACGTGCAGAAAAAGAAGTCGTTACCTTCAATCTGGAAATGTCCAAGGAGCAGATAGCCACAAGAATCCTCTCGACGGAGGCTCTTGTAGAGTCAAATACGCTCCGAAACGGCAGAATATCAGGTGATGACTGGGTAAAGCTTGCTACAAGCGCAGGCTATCTCAGCACACTCCCCCTTTATATAGACGATACAGCGAGCATGACTGTTCAGAAGATGAAAGCTAAGCTCCGCAGGACTAAGAACCTTGGGCTTGTCATCATCGACTACCTTCAGCTCATGGAATCTACTTCAAAATCCGATAACAGAGTTACCGTTATCAGTGAGATAACCCGTCAGCTAAAGGTCATGGCTAAGGAGCTGAATGTTCCTGTAATACTGCTTTCACAGCTCTCACGTGCTGTTGAGAGCCGTACAGATAAGCGCCCAATGCTGTCAGACCTCCGTGAATCGGGGTCTATCGAGCAGGACGCTGATATCGTGCTTTTCCTCTACCGCGACGCTTACTATAATAAAGAAAGTCAGCGGCAGAATATATCCGAATGTATCGTGGCTAAAAACCGTCACGGTGAAACTGGCACTGTGGAGCTCATCTGGGACGGACAATATACACGCTTCTCTAACCCCGACTATAATGCTCCACCTGAAAATGTATGATGTTAACCAAGGTTTACAAATTCATTGCTGATAATAAAATGATATGCCGCAGCGATACTGTTGTATGCGGACTATCAGGCGGTGCAGACAGCGTTGCACTTCTAATTTCAATGTCTAAACTCAGCGAAAGGCTTGGAATATCCGTTGAAGCACTTCATGTCAATCATTGTCTGCGCGGCGCTGAAAGCGACGGCGACGAACAGTTCTGCCGTGAACTGTGCGCAAGGCTGAAAGTTCCATTCAAGGCTGTGTCATGCGATGTAAGGTCATATGCAGAACAGTATTCCCTTTCGACGGAAGAAGCTGCAAGAAAACTCAGATATGATATTTTCACGGAGCATTCCGAAGGCAAAAAGCTTGCTACAGCTCATAATGCCAACGATAATCTTGAAACTGTAATACTGAATCTTGCTCGCGGCACGGGCATCAAAGGACTTGCAGGAATACCAATAGTCCGCGGAAATATCATCAGACCGCTTCTTGCTGTAACACGTCAGGAGATAGAAGATTTTCTCACAGAGCATTCACAGTCCTTTGTGACGGACAGCACAAATCTGTCTGACGATTATACCCGAAACAAGATTAGACACAAGATACTGCCCCTGCTTGCTGAAATAAACAGCTCAGCAGTGGAAACATCTATTAACTCGATAAGCACAGTCCGTGAGGAAAATGCATTTATAGAAGAGCTTGCTGATGACGCAATGAAAAATTGCCGTCATGAAAATACTCTGAATGGACTAAAAAAGTATCCGCCTGTTATCAGAAAGCGCTGTATTTCAAGGCTTCTCAGCGAAAACAGACTTCCCTACACGCACAAACGCCTTGAAGAAGCTGATAATGCGCTGATGAATGGCGGCAAGATAAACATTTCAGGAGATATCTACCTTATCGGTTCAGAAGATTCTCTGGAGCTGAAAAAAATCCCAGCACAGACAAATAATGTAAAGGAAGTACCGCTTATAATCGGTATAAACCGAATTTTCGAGAACTGTGAGCTTATCTGCGAAATTATCGAATGTGATAATTTGAAGAAAATTGAAGCTGTTCATAAAAAATCCACATTTTATCTCCTTGATTATGATAAAATAAATGGAAGGACTATTTTAAGAAGCCGAAAGTTCGGCGACAAAATAAGGCTTAGCGGAAGAAGCTTTACTTCTTCGATAAAAAAGCTGATAAATGAAACTATTGATGCTGGATCACGTCCTACGCTTCACTTCATTGAAGATGAAGCAGGTACGATTTTTGCGGAGGGCATAGGTATAGCCGACCGCGTTGCGCCTGATAATAATACAGTCAGATGTCTTAAGGTTTCAGTAGAAAGACACTAAAGAATGGAGAGGATAATTTGACACCTAAAAAAAGCAAGGGAGTTTTTACCTACCTTATCGTTATTACCATTGCTGTTCTTTGCCTTGTTCTTATAAGCTCAAAGCTCAATGCTAATACCGACAAAACCGAGTATACAGAAATAATCAGTTACTTTGACAGCTATGATGTTTCGTACTACGAGCTTGATCTCGGTACAGGAGAACTCACATACAGGATCAAAGACGAAGAAAAAGACAGGCATTACACTGTTCCTAACGTTAATATCTTCCTCGAGGACACAAAAGATTACCGTAAGGAATACAATGCCACACATGATACGCCTCTTGAACAGGACTATATCAAGATAACAGACAGAACATGGCTGTATTCGCTTATTCCTGTTATACTCACTATACTTCTCGGCATCGCTATCCTCTATTTTATGATGAAACAGGGCGGCGGCGGCGGAAAATATGCTACCTTCGGCAAGGCAAACCTTAAGAACGGCGCAAGCGGTCGTAAGGCTACCTTCAAGGACGTTGCAGGTGCTGATGAGGAAAAACAGGAGCTTATCGAGATAGTTGACTACCTCAAGAATCCTAAGAAATATACAGAGCTTGGCGCAAAGGTGCCTAAGGGCGTACTTCTTCTCGGCCCTCCCGGTACAGGTAAGACTCTTCTTGCCCGTGCAGTTGCAGGTGAGGCAGGCTGTCCGTTCTTCCCTATCTCAGGTTCTGATTTCGTTGAAATGTTCGTCGGTGTCGGTGCTTCGCGTGTAAGAGACCTTTTCGAGCAGGCTAAAAAACACGCTCCTGCTATCATCTTCATCGATGAGATAGACGCTGTAGGACGCCACAGAGGCGCAGGTCTCGGCGGCGGACATGACGAGCGTGAGCAGACGCTTAACCAGCTTCTCGTTGAAATGGACGGATTCACAGGCAACGACAGCGTAATCGTTCTCGCCGCTACCAACAGACGTGATATCCTCGATCCCGCTCTTCTCAGACCGGGCAGATTCGACAGACAGATAGTTGTAGGATACCCTGATGTCAAGGGACGTGAGGAGATACTTCTTGTTCACTCCAAGAACAAGCCTCTTGGCCCTGATGTCGATATCAAGCGTATTGCAAGAACTACCCGCGGATTTACAGGTGCTGACCTTGAAAACGTACTCAATGAAGCAGCTCTCCTTGCTGCAAGAAACGACAGACTCTCTATCACAGAGGCTGATATCGAAGAAGCAACCCTCAAGGTCATTGCAGGTCCTGAAAAGAAATCAAGGATCGTTACTCCCCGTGATAATTTCATTACCGCTTACCATGAATCAGGTCATGCTGTTGCTTCCTATAACCTCAAGACTCAGGACAGAGTTCATCAGGTAACTATAATCCAGCGCGGTATGGCTGCAGGTATGACTATTTACCGTCCTGAGAACGATGATCAGCACCTTACAAGAACTACAATGTTCGAGAACATCATCTCGCTGCTTGGCGGACGCTGTGCAGAGGAACTGTTCACAAATGATATCTGTACAGGAGCTTCAAACGATATCGAGCGTGCAACATCTACCGCAAGAAAAATGGTGACCAAGTACGGCTTCTCAAGCAAGCTCGGTACTGTTGTATACGGTTCTGATAACGACGAAGTATTTCTTGGCAAGGATTACGGTCACACAAAGAACTACAGCGAAACTGTAGCAGCTCAGATAGACGAAGAAGTAAAGGCTATCATCGACAAGGCATATGCTGATTGTCTCCAGATACTCAGAGCTAATGCTGATAAGATGCATCTCCTTGCAAAATATCTGCTCAAGTATGAAAAGATCGACGGCGATGACTTTGAAAAGCTTATGAGAAATGAGCTCATAGTTGATGTTTCGGATATTCCCGACGAGATTCCGCCTTATGAAAAGGCTGATATTGACGAAAGCAATTTATAATAGAAATATCCCGAAGAGATTTTCTTCGGGATTTTCTTTGCCTTGTTGAACTCCTTGCTGAGTTGAACTCCCTGCTGATTTGTGATATAATATAAATCAGTGATAAAAAAATAACATTATCTGATCGGAGGTTTTCTTTTGGAATCACTTGATACGATATTATGTATTGCAGCAGCCGCTGCACTTGATGTGTGTATATTCGTACTGCTTCTGACCGCCTACCGTGAGCGCAGGTCATCAAAGAAGACATGGCATGAGTTATCACACGATATGGTACTGACCGAGCAGAACGTCACCTATGAATTAGGCTGCGACGAAGTTCTTATCGGGCGTCATGCCTCAGCGGATATCAGACTCCCCGACCTGTCTGTATCCAGATACCATGCTATGCTTACTGTTTCAAACGGTATATGGACCATACACGACATGGGCTCTAAATCAGGACTCTTTGTAAACGGCAGTATGGTCCGCGAGGCTGTTCTGCACGAAAATGACCTCATTACTCTCGGCAATCGTCGACTGATTTTCAGAAAAAGGAGGTCTGAACGTGTACGCTAACCCTGTTGCATATGTTTTCTCATGCATTTTTGTTCTTATTGCTCACATTGCAATGCTTCTGAACGTGTATTTCAACGGAAACTACACCGAAGTAAGAGATGTTGCAGTTCTCGGAGCAGCAGTTCTCATTCTCGATATTTCCTATTTTGTAGTGATTCTGCTTTTCAAGCAGACCTCATACGTCCTTGATTTTCTGCTGATACTTGTACTTAATATGAGCTTTATCTTCCAATCCTGCTTCGGGAAAGTCGGATTTGATGTAAAACACCTCATAACCTGTATCGTTTGTCTTGCTTCATGTAAGGCGGGGTATATTCTTTGCAGGAATCACAAGCTGCTACAGGACAAAAAGCCATATATCTACGGCGGAGTTATTTTTGTAATGCTCATTGTTCTTGTATTCACCAGTCCAGAGGATATGTGGATAAGAATAGGCAATTTCGCGATGCAGCCCTCAGAGTTTGCAAAGCCGCTGTTCATACTTGCCTGTGCAACTTCAATTGCAGACCAGCAGAAGAAGCACAAGGTACTTACTTTCAGCGTTGTCTATGAGAATCTTGCTCTTTTGGCTCTTACTGCGATAGTATGCCTTATACAGGTAAAATCCCACGATTACGGAAGTCTCCCCACTTTTTTAAGCATTTTTGCCGCAGGATTTCTTCTCAGGATATGCTACCCAAAGGCTAAATTCTCAAAAAAGAAGCTTATAGGCGTTATCGCCCTTGTAATTATTTTCGTTCTTATCGGTTTAAAGTACGCTCCCGAGTACGTTCAGCACAGACTTCATGTTGACATATGGAGCGATAAGACAGGCGACGGCTATCAGCAGTCACAGGCGCTTATCGCTATTGCCAAGGGCGGCTGGTTCGGCGTAGGTCCCGGAAAAGGCTTCCTTTCAAATGTATTCGCCTTTGAAAATGATATCGTATTTGCAACAATAAGCGAAGAATGGGGACTAATTTATGCGCTCATGGCGATATTCGCTATTCTCGTAATGACATCTGTTCCCCTTGTAAATCCTGCACGTTCATACTATCACGGTACTATATCAGCCTGTGTATGCGCAGCTCTGATAGTACAAATGGCTCTGAATATCTTCGGTTCATGCAATCTTATTCCCTTCACAGGCGTTACGATTCCGTTTATTTCTGCAGGAGGAAGCTCCCTCATGGTAAGCGGATTCATGGTTGGAATGCTTATGGCTGCACAGTCGCCTTCTTTCAAAGAACCCAAGCATAAGAAGAAAGAAGCAGACGTACCGACTTGGAGGTGGCAGGAATGAAGAGCATAAGAAGAACTCAGCGAATAATAAGTCTCATAATTATCCTTTTCATCGCAGGCATGGCATTTCTGGTTTTAAAAATAAACCACGAAGCCGATTTCTACATGATGAACTCCGACACACATCAGCTTGGTTTTGTTTACGACCGCAAGGGCGATGTACTCTTTGACGGCACTGGACAGGGCTCATATCCCGATAATTATTTTCTCGACGTAGGCAACCTCATCGGTGACGACAAAGGACAAATGGAGAACACTCTTGTTGCACGCAATCTCCAGAAGCTGAACAACTACAGCTTCTCTGACGGACTGAAAAAACAGGGTGGAAAAGCCGCTATTTACACGACGCTCAATCATGAAGCCAACCGTGCTGTATTCAATTCATTCGGCTATATGGAAGGCTGTGTATCGGCTTATAACTACAAAACAGGCGAAATCCTTGTCTGCACAAGTCTCCCCTCTCTTGATGTTACAAAGGGCTATGAGGGGCTTGAAAACTTCAAATCAGGTACTCTCTTATCTAAGAATATGTACGGAACAGTTCCCGGTTCAACCCAAAAGGTCTCCACAGTTATATCTGCTGTTGAAATAATGGGAAGCGCTCAGCTTTTCTCCAAAAGCTATACCTGTAACGGTAAATATACCAACAGGACAGGAAATGACATTGACTGCCATAACATCTACGGTCACGGCACTCAGAATATACAGGAAGCCTTTGAAAACAGCTGTAACCCGTTCTTTGCACAGCTTATCGAGGACGATGATATGCCTCTTGAAAAGGTAAAGAAGCAGTACGAAAAAATGGGGTATGTTCTTAACGGCGGCAAGCCGACCTATATCGACATCAACGGTATACAGTGTGAAACAGCCTCCACAACTCTCGAAAATTCCTACGAATTCCGTACCCAGTGGGGCTGTATCGGTCAGGGCGATACTCTCGTAAGCCCAATACAGCTCATGATGTGGCAGAGCGCCATTGCTAACGGCACAGGCAAAATGACCATGCCCTACCTCATCGACCATGTTACAGACCTTAACGGCCACGAAAAAGAAAAAGCCAAAACTCACTACAGCGAAAAGCTTTTCTCTGAAAATACAGCTTCAACTGTTAAACAGATAATGCTGACAAACGGCTCCGATAGATATTCATATCTGATAAGCGGATATAAAGTCGGCGTAAAGAGCGGTACTGCACAGGTAGACGAGGGTGCAAAGGAAAATTCGCTTCTTGTGGGCTTTGTAGATGATCCCTCATTCCCTATTGCATTCTGCATTCTTATCGAGGATAAAGACAGCGGATATCTCACTACAGAACAAGTTGCGCAGGTGCTTCTTGATAATTTAAAAAACAATTATTGATGTCAAAACAAACAAATTATGGAAAACTCTTTGTGCATTTAAACAAAATTAATAAAAATCTATTGTATACCACGATTTATTATGGTATAATATAACCATAAACTTATGCTTTGTTTTTACAAAGCAAAAAGGAGGACCAATATGAAAACAACTATCACAGCTAAGAAAATGCAGATTCCAACAAACTTTACAGAGTATGCTGAAAAGAGAATCGACTCCCGTCTGGGAAAATTCTTTGGAGAGGACGCTGATGCAAAAATCGTAATTTCTGAGATCAAGACTCAGATAGTTCTTGAGCTCACAGTAAAATATAACAGCATTATTTTCCGTGCAGAAAGGTCTGCCGAGGACAAGTATGTTGCCCTCGATGACGCTATCGACAAGATAATCAGACAGATCCGCAAGAACAAGACCAAGGTCGAGAAGAAGCTTAAGGACGCCGCTTTCAAGGAGGCTTTCGCTTATCCTGTACCCGAGACAGTCGAGTATGAGGTAATCAAGCACAAGAAGTTCAAGATGAGACCTATGGACATCGACGAGGCTATCCTCCAGATGAATATGCTGGATCACGAGTTCTTTATGTTCACAAATGCAGAAACAGGTCTGATAAACGTTGTTTACAAGCGTGACGACGGAAACTACGCTGTACTTGAGCCTGACAACGCTTAATAGGTGTTCAATACGATATGCGGAACATTATGTTCCGCATATTGAATTTATAAAGGAGTAAAATAATGGACGCTAACAAAAAATCTATAATCGAGAAACGTATAAACAAAGTAGGTGAAAATCTTAAAAAGAACAATATGGATTTCTACTATGCCGAAACAAGCGCCGATGTCTGTCCGATTGTAGAATCACTTCTTAACGAGGGCGATGTTATCACAAATGGCGGTACAATGACTATGGCAGAAATAGGACTTAAGTCTCTTCTTGAATCACCAAAGTACAAATACCTTGACCGTGCAAAGGTAAATACTCCTGAGGAAGTTGTTGAAATCTACAGAAAAGCATTCTTCGCCGATGTGTATATTTCAAGCTCAAATGCTATTACAGAGGACGGCGTTCTCTATAATGTTGACGGCAACAGCAATCGTATAGCAGCTATTGCTTTCGGACCAAAATCTGTTATCATTATTGCAGGCTATAATAAGATAGTAAAAGACCTCAAGGAAGCAGAACTACGTGTTAAGCGTGAGGCTGCACCGCCAAACTGCGTCCGTCTTAACTGCGAGACATACTGCAAGGAAAAGGGCGAATGTGTATCCCTTACAAAAACCGGCTCACAGATGTACGACGGCTGCAACAGCGACAGCAGAATATGCTGCAGCTATCTTATCTCCGCTCATCAGCGCTATAAGGGACGTATAAAAGTAATAATTGTCGGTGAAGAACTCGGCTATTAAGCAATGAACGATACTGCACTGACTATTTACCGTACAGCCTGTTATTTTGTCATCTACGCCTTTTTAGGGTGGTGTCTTGAAGTCGTTTATCAGGCTGTCGAGCATGGAAAATTCATTAACCGCGGTTTCCTTAATGGTCCGTACTGCCCTATTTACGGTTTCGGAGTAATTCTTGTCTGCTATTCGCTCGAACCGATAAAGGAGAATATCGTTGTACTCTATGTTGGTTCGGTTCTTCTTACAACTTTTCTTGAGTTAATAACAGGCTTTCTGCTTGAAAAAGTATTTGCTCAGAAATGGTGGGATTATACTCGTGAGCGATTTAATCTTAAAGGATATATATGCCTTAAATTCTCACTTCTGTGGGGAGTAGCCTGTCTTGTTACTGTCAGACTGATACACCCTCTTACAGTAAAATTCGTTAATGATATCCCCCACACACTTGGTATAATTCTGCTTTCACTGATACTTTCAGGATTCCTTAGCGACACAATAATAACTTTCTTTGCTATTATCCATATTAAACGCAGACTTGTCATTCTGGAAGGCATTTCATCTGAAATGCGAAAAATATCAGATAAAACAGGCGAAAAGCTTTTTAACGGAGTAGAGCATGTTATGGACAAAAAGAGTGAGCTTGACGAAAGAAATGCTGAGTACAGGAAAAAGCTTTCAGTGCTTAAAGAACGTTATTCTGCTGTTCACGAAAAGCGCAGTATGACGCTGAAACGTCTTTCAAAGGCTTTCCCACAGCTCAATATAATCGATATAAAGGATTTCAGACGTCAGCTTGAAGAACTTCGTGAGAATATTCAAAATAAAAAAGATTAAAGCAATGGACCTCTCAGAAGGTCCATTGTTATTTTTGCATAAAAAAATAAGCTCATAAACTTCAAAATAGTATTTGACAAAGTCGCAAATGTGTGCTATACTATACAAAGAAACAATCGCTTTAAAGCTCAAAAGCTTAAAAGCGTTACAGTTTACTTTGCGAAAGAGGGATAAATATGAAAGAGATATCTAAGCTTATGAATTACAGATCCGATGTGAGAGTTGTAGACGCAACTCTCCGCGACGGAGGACTTGTAAATGATTTCAGATTTACTGATGAGTTTGTAAGAGACCTTTACCTTTCAAACATCAAGGCAGGAGTAGATTATATGGAGTTCGGCTACAGAGCCGACAAGGAAATGTTCAAGGTAGAGGATTTCGGTCCCTGCAAATTCTGCGATGATGAGTACATTCGCTCCATCGTTGGCGAGAACCACACTGACCTTAAAATAGCTATAATGGCTGACGTAGGACGCTGCAACTACAAGCAGGACATCGTTGAGCGCGATAACTCCCCTGTTGACCTTATCCGTGTTGCAACATACCTCCACCAGATTCCAACTGCTGTTGATATGATAGAGGACGCTAAGAAAAAGGGTTATGAAGTTACCTGCAACATCATGGCAATATCAAACGCTCAGGAAGGCGACCTTAAAGTAGCTCTTGACCTCCTCGGACAGTCCCCTGTTGACGTATTCTATATCGTTGACAGCTTCGGAGCACTCTACCCCGAGCAGCTGGCACGGATAGCAAACCTTTACCTTGAAGCAGCAGACAAATACGGTAAAAAGGTCGGTATCCACGCTCACAACAATCAGCAGCTTGCTTTTGCAAACACAATTGAAGCTGTAGGCGACGGCGTTGACTGGCTGGACGCTACATACTCATCAATGGGCAGAGGTGCAGGCAACTGCGCAATGGAGCTTCTTCTCGGTTTCCTCAAGAATCCAAAGTACAATGTATATCCTGTATTCCAGTTCATCGAAAAGCACATGGAAAAGCTCCGCGAGGAAGGCGCTGTATGGGGATATGATCTCCAGTACCTCCTCACAGGTCTCTTTAATCAGCACCCAAGAACAGCTATCCAGTTCACAAAGGATAAGCGCAAGGATTTCTCCGAGTTCTACAAGGAGATCATCTCACAGGAATAATAAAAATAAGCCCGAAAGCAATGCTTTCGGGCTTATTTTTATCAGAATGTAAGTTGATTGCTGTCTCCAAGCTCCTTTGCAGGCTTGCCTGCGGCAGGAACGCTCTTTGAACGGTATTTTTCAAGCTCAGGCAGCGCCTCGGGAGCTATAAGCGAAGCTGATGAAAGAATTGCTTTCTTTCTGAGTGTTATGACCTGTACGCCCTGAGAATCTCTTGTAGACTTGGGCAGTATCATTCCTGTATTGAATACAAGAGCGTGACCGCTTGTAGTTCTTAAGAGTATATCAGTATCTTCTGGGATAAACAGAGCTGCAATAAGCGGAGACTTTGACGAATATGCATTTGCAAGCTTCTTACGGTTAGTCTTTGTCTCATATGACTTAAGCGGTACCTTAGCAGCTTTTCCGTTTTCAAAGAAGAATATAACATATCCGCTGTAGTCAATAGTCGGAACTACCATTTTAAGGCTCTCACCCTCGTCAAAGCTGAGCTTCGCAGGGATATAATCGCCCATAACACTTGCCTTTGTATCGTCAAAGGCGCTGGCTCTCGATTTGTAAGCCTGAGCCTTATCCGAGAAGAATACAAGCTCAGTCTTATTAGTTGCCTCGAAGCACTGACTGATGAAATCTCCCTCTTTAAGCTTCTGTTCGCTGCTCATACGGAGAGACTGCGGTGTTATCTTCTTGAAGTAGCCGCTGTCGGACACAAAGATATTAACAGGATAATCGGGAGTATCATCGACCTCCTCAGCTTCCTCAACGTCAGCCTGATAGTAGAACATCGTCTTTCTCGGCTGAGCGTAGTTCTTGATGACGTCACGGAGCTCGTTTACGATTATCTTGCGTATCTTCTTCTTGTCACGGAGGATATCCTCCATTTCCTCAATATCCTTTTTGAGCTGGTCGACTTCCTCAACACGGCGGAGAATATACTGCTTATTGATGTTGCGGAGCTTTATCTCTGCAACATATTCAGCCTGTATCTCGTCAATACCGAAGCCTATCATAAGGTTCGGCACAACGTCCGCTTCGTTTTCGGTCTCACGGATTATCTTTATAGCCTTGTCGATATCGAGAAGTATCTTTGAGAGAGCCTCCAGCAAGTGGAGCTTTTCCTTTTTCTTCTGTAAATCAAAGTATGTCCTGCGCTGTACGCACTCCTCACGGAAAGCAGTCCACTCGATAAGTATCTCGCGAACTCCCATTACCTTTGGAGTACCTGCGATAAGTATATTGAAGTTGCAAGGATAGCTGTCCTGTAATGGAGTAAGACGGTAAAGCTTCTGCATAAGCTTATCGGGATCGGTTCCGCGCTTCAGGTCAATAGCGATCTTAAGTCCGTCGATATCAGTTTCATCACGGATATATGATATCTCTCTTATCTTGCCCTGCTTAACGAGGTCGATTATCTTCTCGATAATAGCTTCGATAGTTGTCGTATAAGGTATCTCAGTTACCTCTATGCAGTTAGCGCTCTTATCATAGCTGTACTTTGAACGTACTTTTATACTTCCGCGTCCTGTTTCATAGACCTTGTTGAGCTCTGCTTCATCATAAAGCATAAGTCCGCCGCCGGGAAAATCAGGTCCTTTAAGCGTACTGATAATATCATGATTCGGATCCTTCATGAGAGCTATAGTAGTCTCGCAGACCTCTTCAAGGTTGAAGGGACACACATTGCTCGCCATTGAAACGGCGATACCTGTGTTTGAGTTGACAAGCACAGTCGGGAATGTTGCAGGCAGCAGAGTTGGCTCCTGCATGGTATTATCGTAGTTAGGTACGAAATCTATAGTCTCCTTGTCGATATCACGGAAAAGCTCGTTGCATATTTTTTCGAGCTTTACCTCAGTATATCGCGGAGCAGCAAAGTGCATCTTGCTTGAATACTGCTTTCCGAAGTTACCCTTGCTGTCAATATAGGGGTGCAAAAGTGCCTCATTGCCTCGTGTCATACGGACAAGAGTCTCATATATAGCCTGATCGCCGTGAGGATTCAGCTTCATTGTCTCGCCGACAACGTTAGCAGACTTGGAACGCTCCTTATCAGGGCTTAGCAGTCCCCTTTTGTACATCATATAAAGGAGCTTTCTGTGTGATGGCTTGAATCCGTCTATCTCAGGAAGTGCTCGGGAGATGATAACGCTCATGGCATAGGGCATATAGTTCTTTTTCAGCGTATCTGTTATTCTTTCATCAACAACGCTTCCCGAGCCCTCAATATAAGCTTCATGCTTGAAAACAGGCTGTTTATTTGGAGTATCCTTTTTCCTTGGCATTTATTCTTCTCCTTCTTTACGTCGTTCACTCTTTTTCAGGAGCTTTTCGGGATCTTTTACATAAGACCTTACAATACTGCCGCAATCTCTGCATATGGTATGATACAGTGATGTTGAGCGCATAAGGCTGTCAGCACTGTAAACAGCTCCGTAAAAGTTCTGATATCCTGTTATAAATTCAGTTCCGCCGCAAAAACGGCATTTTGTCATTCTGATCTTTTTCATAGGACAGCTCCTTAGCTGATATCAGCAAGTTCAAGGTAATCAGCGCCATATTCAGAGATGTAATCCTTACGACCCTGCAGATCGTCACCGAGAAGCATCTCAAATACCTCTGCGGACTCCGTGATATCATCGGCAGTTACCTTGATAAGACGCCTTGTATCAGGATTCATTGTTGTAAGGCTCATCATGTCGGGTTCGTTCTCACCGAGACCTTTCGAGCGCTGTATAGTGTGCTTTTTATCGCCTATCATTTCGAGAATACGCTGCTTTTCCTGCTCTGTATAGGCAAAATATGTCTTTTCCTTAGTATTAATCTCAAAAAGCGGAGACTCTGCGATATAAACGTATCCCTGCTCGATAAGAGTGGGTGTAAGCCTGTACAGCATTGTAAGTATTAGTGTTCTTATCTGGAAACCGTCAACGTCCGCATCGGTACAGATAACTATCTTGCTCCAGCGGAAGTTATTTATATCAAAGTTTGAGAGCTCTTTGTTAGCCTTGGTGGTAACTTCAACACCGCAGCCAAGTACCTTGATAAGGTCAGTGATTATCTCGCTCTTGAATATCTTTGAGTACTCAGCCTTGAGACAATTGAGTATTTTGCCGCGGACAGGGATTATAGCCTGAAACTCCGCATTTCTGGCAAGCTTTACAGAACCGAGAGCCGAATCACCCTCCACGATGTATATTTCACGGCGTGAAACGTCCTTTGTACGGCAGTCCACGAACTTCTCCACCATATTTGCAAGATCGATAGTACCTGTGAGCTTCTTCTTTACATTAAGGCGGACTTTTTCCGCGTTTTCACGGCTTCTCTTGTTTATGAGTATCTGCTCGGCTATCTTCTGGGCTTCATCTGGATTCTCAATAAAGTATACCTCAAGCTGATGACGCAGGAACTCTGTCATAGCCTCGCGGATAAATTTGTTGGTTATAGCCTTTTTGGTCTGGTTAGCATAAGAAGTCTGAGTTGAGAAGGAAGATGATACAAGTATCAGACATTCCTCAACATCGGCATAGGTTATCTTGCTCTCGTTCTTCTGATAGCCGTTCACGGATTTGATATAACTGTCTATCTGCGCCTGAAAAGCTCGTTTTACAGCCTCGGCAGGTGAACCGCCGTGCTCAAGGAAGCTGGAGTTATGATAATACTCCGTAAGCTTTGCCTTATTTGAGAATGTAACAGCTACATCAAGCTTTACCTTGTACTCAGGCTTGTCGTCACGGTCTCTGCCCTTTTTCTCGGCAGTCCAGTGCTGTATTGAGGACAGTGCGCCCTCACCTGCTATCTCCTGAACGTACTCAGTTATACCCTGCTCATATAAGAATTCCTGCTCATTGAAACCGCCTGCTTCATTTTCTGAACGGAAAACAAAGAGTATATTCGGATTTACGATAGCCTGACGCTTTAAAATATCACAGAAGAACTCATCAGAAACATTTATATCAGTAAATACTTCAAGGTCAGGACGCCAGCGAGTCTTTGTACCTGTCTGCTTTTTCTTGCAGGGCTCTTTTTTAAGTCCGCCTACATTATTGCCCTTTTCAAAGTGCAGGTCATATTTAAACCCGTCTCGAATTACCTCAACGTCCATAAATTCCGAAGAATACTGGGTTGAGCACAGACCGAGTCCGTTAAGACCAAGTGAGTACTCATAGGACTCAGCAGCTGAATCATACTTGCCGCCTGCATAGAGTTCACAGTAAACAAGCTCCCAGTTATAACGCTTTTCATTATTATTATAGTCTACAGGACAGCCTCTGCCGAAATCCTCTACTTCGATGTCGTTGTTTCTGTAATGAGTGATTATTATCTTGTTTCCGTAGCCCTCACGAGCTTCATCAATAGAGTTCGAGATGACCTCAAAAATCGAATGCTCGCAGCCGTCTAAGCCGTCAGAGCCGAATATAACCGCAGGACGTTTACGGACTCTGTCCGCGCCCTTGAGCATTGATATACTGTCGTTGCCGTAGTCTTGTTTCTTAGCCATAATCCTCTGCCTTTCGGTCACGTTTTAATGCATACAAAAGTTATTATATCATATAATTTTCAAAAAAGCAAGTGCGCGGCAATAATTTCCCGATATACTGAAAAAAGCAGCCCAAAAGACTGCTTTTTATATATTCATCGGTTAATGCCGATATATTTATATCCTGCATCGTTAACGGCTTTTTTGACTGCCTTTTCGTCAAGGGTGCCTGATAAATTAAGCTCCGCTGTTCCCTTTTCATGGCTTATTACTGCTTCGTCAACAAAGGGAAGATCCTCCAGAGCCTTCTTAACTCTTGCCTCGCAATGTCCGCACATCATGCCTTTTATCTTTATGACCGCAGTATCTGCTGCACCTGAAGCTTCAGAGAGCGTATAAGCGCGTTTCTTGTCACGGCTGCTGTCATGGACCTTAAAAAAGTTAAGTCTGAGAGCGTTGCTCACAACAAAAAAGCTCGAAAGGCTCATTGCAGCGGCTCCAAACATCGGATTCATCTGCCAGCCGAAAAGCTTTGAGTAAACTCCTGCCGCAAGCGGTATACCGATGATATTGTAGATAAACGCCCAGAAAAGATTCTGCCTGATATTCCGCAGAGTTGCCCTGCTGAGCCTTACAGACGCCGGAACATCACTTAGTCTGCTCTTCATAAGGACTATATCCGCAGCATCAATAGCTACATCAGCGCCTGCTCCGATAGCTATACCCATATCAGCCGCTGTCAGCGCAGGAGCGTCATTGATACCATCACCGACCATTACAGTCTTGCCTTGCTTTTTCAGCCTGCGTATAACGGCTTCCTTGCCGTCAGGAAGTACGCCTGCAATGACATCGTCCACACCTGCCTGAGTTCCGATAGCTTTGGCTGTGCGCTCATTGTCACCTGTAAGCATTACAACGCGGATACCCATATTCTGCAATTCGCGGATCGCCTGAGGGCTGTCCTCCTTTATAACATCAGCAACAGCGATAATCCCGACAAGAACTCCGTCTTTAGCAAAGAACAGCGGAGTTTTTCCGTGCTCCGATAGCTTGTCGGACATTGCTTTAATATCCTCGCTTATTACAGCAGCAGAGCTTATAAGTCCGAAGTTTCCGCCGATATATGTGCTTTCTCCACACTTTCCCAATACACCGCTGCCTGCTAGTACCTTGAATTCGGTGATCTCATCAGATGTGATCCCGTTTTCACTTCCGTATCGTATTATAGCGCCTGCAAGGGGGTGTTCGCTTTTCTTTTCCAGAGAATACGCGAGCGTTATTAGTTCCTGCTCGCTGTTGGCGTTTACGGGGATAATATCTGTGACCTTCGGCTCGCCGCTTGTTATCGTACCTGTCTTGTCAAGGGCTATTATCTGAGCCTTTCCAGCTTCTTCAAGTGAAGCCGCTGTTTTAAATAGCAGTCCGTTTTTAGCTCCAACGCCGTTTCCGACCATTATAGCAACAGGAGTTGCAAGTCCTAAAGCGCACGGACAGCTTATAACGAGCACAGCTATGGCTCTGCCAAGCGAAAAGCCTACAGATTTTCCGATAATAAGCCATACTATAAGCGTCAAGACCGCGATACCAATTACTACAGGTACAAAAACGCCCGAGACCTTGTCGGCTATTTTCGCAATCGGTGCTTTTGTAGCCGCTGCGTCACTTACCATTTTTATTATCTGGGACAATGTTGTGTCCTCGCCTACACGGGAAGCTTCACAGCGCAGATATCCGGAACTGTTTATCGTTGCCGCGGATACGCTGTCGCCTGCAGTTTTGTCAACAGGTATGCTCTCACCTGTGAGAGCCGCTTCGTTTACTGCGCTTTCACCTTCAATGACTATTCCGTCAACGGGTATACTATCGCCTGCCCTGACTATGAAAATATCGCCTTTTTTTACCTCAGCCACAGGGACTTCTGCTTCTGCACCGTCACGAACCACAACAGCCGTCTCGGGGGCAAGCTTCATAAGGCTTTTCAATGCGTCGGTAGTTTTTCCCTTAGAGCGGGCTTCAAGCATTTTACCTACGGTTATAAGAGTCAGTATCATTGCCGCCGACTCAAAATACAGATCATGCATATAGGCATGGACCGCAGATGTATCTCCTCTCTGCTGAGCGGCAGTCATCATAAACAGTACAGCCGTGCTGTAAACGAAAGACGCTCCCGAGCCGAGTGCAACAAGAGTATCCATGTTGGGTGAACGGTTTATTATTCCCTTGAAACCGTTTATAAAGAACTTCTGATTGATGACCATTACTATAGCGGCAAGAAGAAGCTCCGCAAGAGCAGTCATAACATGATTTCCTGCCATTACGGAGGGCAATGGAGCTCCGAACATAGTATGCCCCATGGAAATATACATCAGTATCAAAAGGAAACCAAGTGAAGCTATAAGTCTTCGCTTCATCTTAGGAGTTTCCGTGTCCTTGAGTTCATCTTCACCTGAAGATACATTGCTGCTTTCACCTTTAACTGACGCGCCGTAACCTGCATTCTTCACAGCTGCTATTATCGCTTCAGCAGAGGCAGTTCCCTCGACTCCCATTGAATTGGTAAGGAGACTGACGGAGCATGATGTAACGCCGTCAACTGATGATACAGCCTTTTCTACACGTGCGCTGCAAGCCGCACAGCTCATTCCCGTAACATTATACTGCTTCATAGTTTTTCTCCCTTCCTTTTATTTGATTATACTGCAAAGTCTGACAATTGTCAATTAACCGCGGTTAACAGCACATATATAGTATTACTTGAAAAGCTCTTCGTATTCCTTTTCCCTGAAACCTACAAGTACATTGTCACCGTCAACGACAATAGGTCTTTTTACGAGCATACCGTCCGAAGCAAGCAGCTTTATCTGCTCGTCATCGCTCATATTAGGCAGCTTATTCTTCAGCTCCATTGATTTATAGAGAAGTCCGCTTGTGTTGAAGAACTTTTTAAGAGGAAGTCCGCTTTTCTTATACCATTCTCTCAGCTCTTTTTCTGTCGGATTATTCTCCTTGATGTCTCTAAGCTCGTAGAATATTCCCTTATCATCAAGCCATTTCTTTGCCTTCTGGCAGGTAGTGCATTTTGGATAGCATATAAACTTCATATCAATTCTCCTTTTTTAGTTTGTTTTCGAGTATACTTTTCAGCTTTGCAGGATCTGCCCTGCCCTTTGAAAGCTTCATCGCCTGTCCGACAAGATAGCCCAACGCATTGGACTTTCCGCCAATATAATCGCTGACGCTCTTCTCATTATCTGAAATTACCTTCTCCGCAATTTCATTAAGAAAGCCCTCGTCTGAATTCTGTGCAAGACCAAGCCTTTCTATTATCTCTGCAGTGTCTCCGCCTTTTGTTACAAGCTCGCTGAATACGCGCTTTGCGCCTGTACTTGATATAACGCCGTCCTCAGCGGCTTTACAGAGTTCGCTGAGAGCTTCGGCAGTAAGAGGCGTATCAGCAATGCTTCTGCCTGTATCATTCATAAATTTCGTTACATCACCAAGTATTCGGTTTGCAGCAGACCGCGGCTTACAAATACTAAGAGCAACGCACTCATCATACAGCTTCGCCTTATCAGGTGAGTCAGCGATAACAAAGGCTTCATCGCAGTTCATGCCATGTTCAATGACATAGCGTATCATCTTTTTATTAGGGAGCTCAGGTATCTCATCGCGAAGGCGCTCTATCCTCTCATGTTCAAGAACTATAGCACCAAGGTCAGGTTCGGGAAAGAATCTGTAATCCTGCAAATTCTCCTTGCTTCGCATTACTGTGCTTATGCCCTTTTTATCGTCCCAGCGCCGAGTCTCACGCTCTACCATGCCGCCTGAGCTTATGATATCTTTCTGCCGCTTTATTTCGTATTCGATACCGCGGACAGCCGCACTGAAACTGTTGACATTTTTCAGTTCACAGCGCTCACCGAGAGGAGTTCCTTTTTCATGAACAGAAACGTTCACATCACATCGTATACTTCCCTCCTGCATTTTGCAGTCGGAGATATCGATGTATCTGAGTATGCTTCGTATGTTTTCGAGAAAAACATAGGCTTCACGGGAACTGTGCAGGTCAGGCTCTGTAACTATTTCTATTAAAGGCACTCCACAGCGGTTATAGTCACAGAGAGTTCCTGCAAAATCATCGTCGTGTATAAGCTTGCCCGCATCTTCTTCGATATGGATACGTGTTATTCCAACAGTTCTGATATCCCCGTCGACTATGATATCAAGCCTGCCCCTGCCGCATAAAGGGATATCCGACTGAGATATCTGATAGGCTTTGGGAAGGTCGGGATAGAAGTAATTCTTTCTGTCCATACGGCTTACCGAATTTATCTCACAACCAAGAGCGTGTCCCATTTTTACTGCAAAGTCGCAGACCTTACTGTTGAGCCGAGGCAATGTTCCCGGAAGACCGAGACATACGGGACATACATGAGTATTGGACTCTGCGCCGAACTCATTCTTACAGCCGCAGAATATCTTTGTCGCAGTTTTGAGCTCTGCATGGACTTCAAGCCCTATTGTACATTCAAGCTCATACATCGCAGCCACCTCCTGCAAGCTCATATCCGTACGCTGCATCGAGCAGCTCCTCATCGCCACATCTCCTGCCTATGAGTTGTAAGCCTATGGGCAGTCCGTTGCCTGCCCTGCCGCAGGGAATACTTACGGCAGGCAGTCCGCCAAGGCTTGACGGTACTGTGCATATATCAGCAGCATATAACTCTGCGGGTTTTCTTTCAGCTCCGTGAAGTATCCCTGCATTTGGATAAACAGGTGCGGCAATAAAGTCGCATTCTGTAAATATATCATCAAATTCGCCGCAAAGCTTCTGCCTGAGAGCTGCCGCTCTTTTGTAATACCTATCAAAGCAGCCCTCGCTGAGTACAAAGGTTCCAAGCAAAATACGCCTTTTGACCTCATCACCGAAGCCCTCGGTCCTGCTCTTTCTGAACATCTCGGCAGGAGTGGTGCAATTATCTGCTCTGAAGCCATAACGAACGCCGTCGTATCTTGCAAGATTGGAAGAAGCCTCAGCCGAAGAGATTATATAGTATGCTTTTACAGCTGCCGAAGCTGAGGGCAGGGATACCTCTTTTATGATGGCTCCTGCTCTCTCCATCAGCTTCACTGCATTCATAACGGCTGACTTTACTTCATCGCTTATATATTCGTCAAACAGCTCCTTGGGAACACCTATGCGCATACCTTTAAGACTGCCGCAGAGAGTTTTTGAAAATTTTTTTGGAATATGTGTTACATCTTTAATATCCGAAGCGTTTATTATATTGTGGAGCATATGAACATCGCGCACGTTTTTTCCGATAGAACCTATTCTGTCAAGAGAAGAGGCAAAGGCTATAAGTCCGAAACGTGATACCGCACCGTAAGACGGACAGAAGCCAACTGCTCCGCAGAATGAAGCAGGCTGACGCACAGAGCCGCCTGTATCCGAACCGAGTGCAAGTACTGCACCGCCGCCTGCAACAGCCGCCGCTGAACCTCCTGACGAGCCGCCTGCGGAATATGCTGTATCTGCCGGATTGTCCACTGCTCCGAACGCTCCTGTATCCGAGGCGGAGCCCATGGCAAACTCGTCCATGTTGGTCTTGCCTATAATAACAGCTCCTGCCGCCTCGAGAAGCTCAACTGCCGTGGCACTGTAGGGAGGTATGTAGTTTTCAAGCATTTTTGAAGCACAGGTGGTCCGCAGACCTTTTGTAGAGATATTATCCTTTACAGCGATAGGTATTCCGCATAAAGGTGGAATATCTCCACCCTTTGCAATTAGCCTGTCGGCTTTTTCGGCAGCATTTTCTGCCTGGTCATTGAATGTGATATACGCATTGAGCCGCGGCTGAAGCTCCCTTGCTCTGCCCATTACATCATGCAGAAGTTCCTTTGCACTGCACTTTCTGCTTCTGAGCATTGCAGCAAGCTCATATGCGCTTTTTTCATACAGCTTCATCAGTATTCCACCGTCCTTGGAACAGCAAAACAGCCTTTGACAGACTCGGGAGCATTTTTCATAAGCTCATCACGGGATACAGCGCTATCTTCTACAATATCACTGCGAAGCTCCATAGGCATTCCGATAAAGCTCTCGCCGCCCAAATCGGGAAGCTCTGATACCATAGCGGCTATCTCTTTCATATCACGTTCAAAGCGCGGTATATCATCATCAGAGATATCAAGGGACGCAAGCTCCGCTATTTTTCTAACATTAATATCCATAATCAACTCCGTTTATTTTTTATATATTATATCACATCGGCAGTTTTTATGCAAATAAAAAAACAGCCGACTGTATGCCGACTGTTTTGATACTATTAATTAATAGAAGTGGTTACTGTAACCGTCACCCCAGAATCCAATGTAACCCTGAGTAAAGGATCCATTTTCCTTGAAGTAAAGTGTAACCGCGTCCTTCACGCTCTGTGTCACGTGAGAACTGTATGTGTTTAAGTTTGCGTATGTACTTGAACCCGAGAACTGGTACGGCTGTGTGATTACACCGTAAATCGTATTCGGGAACTTAGGAGAAGAAACTCTATTCATAATCACTTCTACTACCTTTGCCTTATCCTCGGTACTGATCCAGTTGCAGCCTGCTTCGTGTGCCACAGCGTTGCAAAGGAGTATGTACTCTTCATCGGTTATAGGCAATGAGTCCTCTTCTGTTTCAACATCGATCACTACAGGCTCTGTTTCAGGCTCAACATAAGTCTCTGTTGTTTCCTGCGGAGCTTCGGTTGTTGGTTCAACGTATTCTTCTGCAGCAATTGTTGTTTCTACCATCGTGGTCGTGGTGGTAGCAGTCGTTGTTGTTGTCATCAATGTTGTTGTAACTACAGGCTTTGCAGTAGTTACCTTAACTGCCTCTGTAGCTCTTGCTACTATTGCAGCAGTTGTAGATGCCTGCGTAGCAGGCTGTGTGATTGCAGCCGGCGCATGTGCCGGTGCGGGCACCGATCTTGAAATCTGAGCAGCTGTTGTAGCTACTTCTATACCGTACAGTGAAGTTGTGCCTTCCTGTGCAGCAATTTGGTTTTTGCTTGCAGCCGTCGACTTTTCGACTGTATAAGATTTCTTGGTGGTTGTTCCTTTGTTTGCAGTTGCCTTTTCGGTCATTACTGAAAGCTCAGCCGCTGTGTTTGAAACAGCGCTCATGGCATTTGCCACTGTGCCCTCCGCACTAACTATATCAGATGTTCTTACGGTCGAAGATGTAAGATATCCAACTCCGATTCCTCCGCCCAAAACTGAAGCAACTACTCCGCAAGCTAACGCTGCGGCTTTGAGATTACCCATCAACTCATCCTTTCCTGAAAAAGTGTTTTCAATTTTTTCGGGCTGTTGATATGATAACACATCTTCCTCGAAATGGCAATACTTTTAGGATTTTTTCCATTTTGTGGCTAATATTTTCCACGGTATTTATTGACTCGGAGTAAATGTGCACATATTATATGGAGATTTAATGGACTATGTGTTACTAAATTATTAATAACAATTCGATTTTAACTGCGTTTTGTTACAAAATAGTAACAACACAGTTCGTTTTGCCGTATATTTGCGCAAAATTAAACTCTCTGTTTTACGCCATTTCCACCATTTTACGACATTTTGCAAGAGTGTTTTTGGTAACTGAATAGTTACAAATCACTATTGTAAAAATATACAGGGAGCTATTGCAAATGTCAGCTTTTAATGCTATAATAATATAGTATAAACAAATTCATAGGAGAAACAATATGGACAAGACTTATTATACTAACCAAATAAATTCTGTAATCGCAGAAGTAAAAAAAGCCGTTATCGGCAAGGACGCTATAATCGTCAAGGCACTGCTCGCTATGCTGTGTAAAGGTCATATCCTTATAGAGGATATCCCAGGTGTAGGAAAAACTACTCTTGCACTTGCTTTTTCAAAAGCACTTTCTCTTGAACACAACCGTATGCAGTTTACTCCCGATGTACTCCCGTCGGACGTTACAGGCTTTTCCGTTTATAATAAGACCAACGGAAAATTCGAGTTTCGTCCCGGTGTTGCATTCTGTAACCTCTTTCTTGCTGATGAGATAAACCGTACATCAAGCAAAACTCAGTCAGCTCTTCTTGAGCTCATGGAGGAAAAAAGCATTACCGTAGACGGTAATACATATAAGCTCCCTGAGCCGTATACCGTAATAGCTACACAGAATCCTATCGGTTCGGCTGGTACTCATAATCTTCCCGATTCGCAGCTTGACCGTTTCATGATAAAGCTCAGCATGGGCTATCCTGATTTCAGCGGAGAGGTGTCGATACTTAAAGCCAAACATAATGACAATCCGCTTCAGAATGTAAAGCCTGTTGCCGACGCAAGCTTTATTACCGAGCTTCAGGAATACATATCAAATATATACATAGATGACAGAATTTACGAGTACATCGTTTCTATTTCCGCTGCTACACGTAAGCACCCTATGCTCAAGCTTGGCGTCAGTCCCCGCGGCACTCTGGCACTTATGCAGCTTTCAAAGGGTATCGCTGTTGCTATGGGACGTGATTATGTTATTCCCGAGGATATCTCATATATCTGCAACGATGTCTTTGAGCACCGTATAATGCTCAATTCCAAGGCAAAGCTTTCGGATACCACTGCTTCAGATGTGATCACGGAAATACTCAGAACGGTTCCTGTTCCGGGGATCGGCGAAAAGTAAGGCGGCGGCATGATACTTACTAAGCTGCTGTTCATCGTACTTATTATAGTATGTGCACTTTTCTATATACTATATATATGGGACTTTGCACTTGTACTTCTTATTGTAATGATAGCTCTTCCTATCATTATGTTTGTCTCAACATTGATAGCAAAACGCAGTATAAAGGTCGAATTCGCTGTAAAGGACAAGAACGCTGTAAAGTTCAAGGACTTCCCTGTTCAGCTCGTTGTTACCAACAACAGCATTTTCCCTATCGGAAAAGCCGAGGCAAAGGTGGAATACTACAATTCATTCAGCAAGGATATTTCCTCCTTTGACCTGTTTCTGCCCATACAGCCAAGGAACTCACAGCGTGTTACCTTTCAGCTCAACTCCAAGTTCTGCGGCACTATTAAAATAAGAACATTATATCTCAATATTTACGATCCCCTCAGGATATTCAAGTTCAGAACTGCAAGCAATATCCATACAGAGGTAACTATCATGCCCGAGGGGCACGATATCGGCGGTATCGTTCATTACAGCGACCGCGTAAATGAGGAAAGCGATCTTTTCTCGGAGCACCGCCCAGGTGATGATCCGTCAGAGGTATTTGATCTCCGCGAATACAATGCAGGAGACAAGCTTAACCGCATACACTGGAAACTCAGCTCAAAAAAGGACGATTTCATCGTAAAGGATTACAGCCTGCCCATAGACGTTCCGTGCATGCTTTTCATTGACCTGAAATGCTATTCTGAAAATGATTCGGCACTCCCCGTGACAGACACACTTATCGAAACATTTCTCTCTATCTCGCAGTTCCTGCTTGATAACGAAAGATGTCATTCTGTTGTATTCTTCAATGCTTCTCAGAATCAGTTCGCCGAGTACAGCATAACGAGCTCAGCTGATCTCGCGTCAGTAGTCAAAGCTCTTATAGCTTCGGTAGACGATATGCGCTACTGTCAGAAGCCCGATGTTTACTTTACAGAGAATGATTCGCTTTCATTTGCTTCATTCACTTATATAAGCTCTGATTTCAATGAGAAGCTTCTTGACAGCATCGACGAGGAAGTCGAAGCCGATTTCAAGAACGCTGTCATAATCATTGACGATATAGATAAGACCGCTTCTTTGGGCGGCGGTTATTCTTCGCTTAACGTTATACCTGTCGTAGTCGGCAGAATATCTGCCTCAATAAAGGATATAGATATATAATGAAAAGAAAGAACATACAAAACACAAACGGCATTAATATCAGCGACAGCATAGTAATGTCCGTAAAACAAAAACATCCGAGCATGAGAAAATTCTATGCGGCGGCTATCTCCGTTATCGGTATGCTGTCCGTTGTAATGTCATTTCTTGGAATGTACCATTTCCGCTATAGCAAGAGCACTGTCGTTGCTGCATTTTTCTGCTTTGCAGCATTTCACATTCTGATAGCCCTTAAAGGCGGAAAAGCTCTCGGTGCATATCTGCTGTCGTTGATGGGATTTTTATTTTTCGTGTATAAGAAAAAGAAAAAAATACTTCTCGGTTATAAATTCGTATACAATGTTATATGCAAAGAAGCCTTTGACTCAAATGCCACCCTTTATACGGATCTGAAAAAGGCACTTGAAATATCGCATGTAACCACGCTCTTCGTCCTTTACATATGGCTTCTTGCCATTGTGATATGCTATTTCACCATATGCAGACCAAACCCTGTTCTGCCGCTCATGGTGACCTTCCCCGTACTTGAGATCGGTATGTACAACGGCGTTAAAATGCCTGTATTCTGGGGAATCATGTGTATCGCATACTGGCTCGCAATACTGGCTATGTCTACAATTGACGTAGGCGAATATTCTGGCGGACAAAGTGGATTCGTCCGAAAAAACAATCTGTTCTTCCCCAAACGGCACATGAAACTAAAGGTAACAGAACGATGCGGTATGTTCGTCATTTCATCTGTTATGATAGTTGCATTTCTTGCAAACTGCTACCTTAATCTCACACATTATAAGAGAAGCGATTCCATAAACGAAAAGCGCCGCGACATCAGTGACGCTGTAGAGGATTTCTCTTTTCGTAATTTCGGCGAAAGCATTACAAATCTGACCGAAGCCTTCGGCTTTGAGTTTGATTACGAAAATTACAAAATGGGAACTGTCGCGCATGTACGCTACAAAAACGTCACCGACCTTACAGTCACTATTGAGAAACCTGTATCAGGTGCGTTATATCTTAAGGACAATATACGTTCCGTTTATCACGACAATGAGTGGTTTTTGCTTCCGTCGTCAAAATACAAGGACAAGGTATTCTCTGATTTTAAGGAATACGGCGTTTCGCCCCAGAATTTCCCCGCTATCTTCGGAAACTACATAAAAAGAAAAGACGACAAAAATACTATCTGGATCAAGAACAGCCCCAGAAAAAAACGACGTGTATTCTCTCCTTACGGAGTCGAAAACTTCGGTAAGATCAAATACACCAATGATACTCTTCTTTTCCCCGAAACAGAGAAAAAAGGCGAAACATCATATAAATTCGTACCGACCAATCCTGACAACATGGAGGTTCTGCTCGGTACAGGCATGGACGTCTTTTTCGCCAATTCAAACAGTGACGCTCTCATTCTTAATCCTTCATCAAACTCCTCTCTCTCTTCAGCAAGAAATATTTTCTCAGCTTCGGAAATAAAAGATGCAAAATGGAAGGACAATGTAATCAAATACTGCAAGGATAATGACCTCATAACCTATGATGATTATTTCTGCATAGATTTTGAACTTCCTGCGGACGCTGCATATCTTTATGAACACGGCAACATTATCATGGCTGAGCTTTTACAGAACAGCTATAAGAAGTTCGTTTATGAAAACTATCTTGATGTACCGGATAATAAGGACATGGATGAGGTCAGAGAGGCTTACAGCGATCTGGTAAATGTCAAGCATGGCAATACGCCTGAGGAAGTATTCGAGATACTCAATAATATAAGGATAAGAATGGCTGCTAATAACACCTATACTCTTGAACCGGGAGCAACTCCTCCCACGCGCGATTTTATAAATTACTTTCTGCTTGAAAAGCATGAGGGCTATTGTACACATTACGCTTCATCTGGTGTTATCCTCGCAAGAATGGCAGGTATCCCCGCTCGTTACGCTACAGGCTACATTATTTTAGACGACGATATAAAAGGCGGCAAAATAAACGACGACGAGTCCGTTACCATTGAAGTAAAAGACAACAAAAGCCACGCATGGGCTGAGATCTATATCGACGGTATAGGCTGGATACCATATGAGTTTACAGCTGATTACATACATCAGAATATCCCGCCCGAGACTACAAAATCTTCTGAAACAACTACAACAACTCAGTCAGGTTCGACTACTACTACAACAACAGGTACTTCCGTATCAAATACATCAAAGAATACTGCGATAACCTCTGCACATACATCAACTACCGTGACAGACACAAGCGTTGTTACAACTGATGTAAAGGGCGGTAAGGGCGGCAAGGGAGCCCATATTCCGAGTTTTATCAAGGATATCCTGTTTATTATCCTGTTTATCGCTGCAATAGTACTGCTTGTACAAGCCAGAAGAACTCTTATTCTCAGGCTAAGAGATAAGCGCTTCAAGTCAGGAGATAACAGCACTCGTATAAGATATATGTATTCTTATGCGGAAAAGCTTCTTGCGGAGCTGAATCTCAGGAACGAATACGGAAAATACAAGCAGTTCGCTGCTGAAGTGGAAAAATATCACGGAGATATATACTTTGAAAAGGGCGGATTTGAAAAAATCACAGATATTGCTCTCGGATCGGCCTTCAATAATGAAACTCCAAGCGATGAAGATATCAAAAAGTGTGAAAAGATCCTGAATGACCTCGCGGAAACCATATTCAAGAAGTCAGACAGGCTGCAAAAATTCACTCTTGTATATCTTAAGGTTCTTGTAAAGGGGGAATAATATGAAGATAGACAACACAGGATATATCGTCAAAGGCATACTTCTTGCGGTGTGCGGTGTATGCTTTGCGTTCTTCCCCAATGTTATTTCCTGGACATTCTATATCATCGGCGGAATAATCGTCGTAGGAAGTGCTCTCACTTCCCTCGGTGGTATCACTCAGGGGGACGGCTCGCTTCTCCCTGTCGGCGGAATAGGCGTAGCGATAGGTCTGTTCGTCATGTGTCTTCCAAAGGTCATAAGCGCTCATATATCAATAATAGTTGGATTCATCATACTAATAATCGCAATTGTTCAGATAATAAAGGCGCTGACCAAGGAAATGAAAAAGGGCTTGAAGATATTTCAGCTGGTTTTCGGAATCATTCTTCTTATCGGTTCGGTATTTCTCATTTTTGATCCGTTCAATGGCGGAAATATTATCCGTATCATTGTTGGCATTATCCTGATAGGCTATGCTTTGTTCAACTTCTACGTGGCTTATATTATCAATGAGCGCAATGGCGGAGTTATAAGCAATACTTCTGCCGCTAAAAAATACGATGACATAATCGATACCGTCGGACATGATGTTCCTGATAATGATACCAAACCAAAGCTTCAATAATATAAAAGAACTGCTGAGCTATCGGCAGTTCTTTTTTGCCTGAGATACAGGACAAGGCTTTGACAAATCAAGCGTTTTATGGTACAATAATACTCGGTGTTTTCCCGAAAGCTCCTGCATGATAAAACTATAAGTTCGTGTATAAGCGCTTTGGGATTATAAAAAACTTATATAATTCTTTATATCATAGAAATTAAATTATAAAAACTAACTTAAATTAAATTATTCTGAAATTAGTATTGCAATTTCATTTATATAGTGATATAATATTTATATAGTTTACTATGAATAATGATAAGGTAGGATTTGCTTATGAAAATACAGCAGCTCGAATATGTTATTGCCGTTGCAAGAGAAGGCAGTATTACAAAGGCGGCTAAGAAGCTTTATCAGGCTCAGCCTAATATAAGCATTGCCCTTAAAGAGCTTGAAGCTTCTCTGGGTATTCAGATATTCAATCGCTCCCCCAACGGAATGATACTTACTCCTGAGGGCGAGGAGTTCCTTGCCCGTGCTCAGACTATCGTAGACGAAATGCAGAGCCTTGAAAGAGACTACGCACAGACTCCTGACAACGAAATGAGACTCAAGGTTGCTGCTGCACGCTCTACCTATGCTACTGCGGCTATCGGAAAGTTTATCAGCAAATATATCGATAAGACAGATAAAATCGAAGTCCATGTCATGGAAACAAGCACTGCTAAGGTACTTGAGGATATATGTGCAGGAAAATACGATATAGGTTTTATCCGCGTCCCAAGCACTTATGCCGAAATGATAGAGAGCCGTCTTAAGGCTCGCAATCTTGTTGGAAGAACTATCATGGAGTTCCCTCTCCAGATCGTTATGAGCGATTCTCACCCTCTTGCCAAATACGACGACGTCCCCTATGAGCTTCTTTCAGAGTATCCTGAGATAATCCACGGTGATGATGAACCTGAAATGGTTCGCCGAGCTGCTATTAATCAGGATTATGACGAAAAACGCTCTACAAAGCGTATCCTCATCTACGACAGAGGTACTCAGATAAGTATGCTCAAAACTGTAAAGAACGCGTATATGTGGGTAGCTCCAATGTCTCAGAGCATTCTCAGATTCAACGAGCTTGTTACAAGAAAATGCTCCTATGCAAACAATCTTAACCGCGATATGATAATCTACCGTAAGGCAAGCGAAAACAACGCTCTTATCTCTGACTGCATAAGAACTGTATATGAATACGCAGACAAGATCGAAGGTCTGGAAATATAAATAAGTATACCCCGATCAGACGGCTATACGTCTTTGATCGGGGTTTTTTTGCGAAAAAAAAGAATGAGAGCCATTAGGGGGGAGGTTCTCATTCTTAATAAGGGGATATGAGATTGTCATTTATGAAAGAATGACTTTCCATAAATTATTATAGCATAATGCAATACTTATTGCAAATATAAATAATTAATCCGTGTATATAGATTATTGATAAGTAATATTTAAGTATATATTTCCAAAATGTAATTATTTGTAAAATAAGCCCTCGGAAGTCCGAGGGCTTTGATATTTAGTCTGCCATGAATACTTCAAAAGCCTTGTATGCCATATAAGTATCCAATTTTGAAACTATCTCATACGGAGCGTGCATTGAAAGCACAGGAACTCCAAGATCAATAGTATCAACATTAAGGTTAGCGATGTAAGCAGCTACTGTGCCGCCGCCGCCTTCGTCTACCTTGCCAAGCTCGCCTGTCTGCCAGATAACATTCTTTGAATCCATAAGACGTCTGATACGTCCTGTGAACTCGGCAGAAGCGTCAGATGTGCCTGCCTTGCCGCGGGCGCCTGTATACTTTGTAACAACTACGCCGTGATTTATATATGCGCTGTTATTGCGCTCGTTGACCTCAGGGAATGTAGGATCATATGCTGCGTTTACATCTGCGGACAAGCACTGGGAAGCAGAAAGGACTGTTCTTGCGTCGCTGCCGAGAGTTTCAGCAATATCTGCTACGAAATATTCAAGATATGCAGAACGGAGACCTGTGTTTCCGTCGCTGCCTGTCTCTTCCTTGTCGGTAAGTATAGTTACTACTGTATGCTTTGGCTTCTTGCACTCAGCTGTAGCTACAAGTGCAGGATATGCGCATACCTTGTCATCGTGACCGTAAGCACCTATCATGCTTCTGTCAAAGCCGATGTCTTTTGCCTTGAATGCAGGAACTGCTTCAAGCTCTGAAGAAATAAAGTCAGCCTCTGTGATACCGTACTTCTCAAAGAGAATATTCATTATATTGAGCTTGACAGAACCGCTCTCCTCATCGTCCTTGAAAGGACGTGAACCGATGACAATGTTGAGCTGCTCGCCTGTGATACCCTTAGCAAGAGGCTTCTGCATCTGTGCTGCTGCAAGGTGAGGAAGAAGGTCTGTTACACAAAATACAGGATCGCTGTCGTCCTCGCCGATATTTACAGGCACGCTTGTACCGTCAGCCTTGATAACCACGCCATGAAGCGCGAGCGGAATAGTGGTCCACTGATACTTCTTGATACCGCCGTAGTAATGAGTCTTGAAAAGAGCCATTTCAGTGTCCTCATACAGCGGATTCTGCTTGAGGTCAAGTCTCGGGGAATCGATATGAGCAGCACAAAGTCTTACACCATCTGTGATAGGCGCTGTACCGATAACAGCTGCAAGAACAGACTTGCCGCGGTTGTTGCGGTATATCTTGTCCCCTGCCTTAAGCCTCATGCCTGTTTTAAATTCAACAAAGCCCTTTTTCTTAAGAAGCTCTATAGAGTATATAACTGCTTCGCGCTCTATCTTTGCCTTGTTCATGAAGTCCTTATAGCCCTCGCAGAATTTGTCGCAGGCTTTTATATCCTTGTCCGAAACAAGATGATAAGCGTTTTTACGCTGGATAAGAAGCTTTTCCTTGAGCTTCTTAGCTTCGTTCTTTTTTTCTGCCATTAAAACCTCTCCTTTCGCAGAAAAAATCTGTATAACAGCCGTTTACGGCTGAATTACTGCACTTTCATCGGGGCCTGTTTGCTTTTGTAAAGCTCACGTATCTTGCCTGATACCTCCCATGCTATGCCATTGACTGTGTCCATATTTCCGTTATTGTGGATTATGTAATCGGAATGGCTCTTGAAGAACTCCTCATCGAGCTGAGAGTTCATACGTCTGTGAGCCTGATCCACTGTAAGTCCGTCGCGGGCGATTATACGCTTTTCACGTATATCAGCATTTGCAAGGACGGATATGATTATCTCGCAGAAATCATCTGCTCGGCTCTCGAAAAGTGTAGGAGCGTCAAGAAGTATGAGCTTCTCGCCTTTCATGGAGTGAACTCTTATCTGACGAAGTATCTCGCCTGTGATGTAAGGATATGTAATAGTGGTAAGCGCTTCAAGCTTGGACTTGTCTGAGAAAACTATGCCTGCAAGTCCGCGTCTGTTGAGAGTGCCGTCCTCATTAATAACAGCTGAGCCAAAGAGATCAGCTATCTCGTCGAGACACTTTGTGCCTTTTTCAACTATCTTGCGAGCAACCTGATCGCAGTTTATGACAGTAAATCCATTTGAAGCAAATATCTTTGAGACTGTGCTCTTCCCTGCTCCTGTCTGACCTGTCAGACCAACGACCATAACTCCGTTGAGACTGTTCATATCCTTATCACCTCGAATCCTGCCGCCCTTATAAGACGGTTATATACTGCAAGTCCTACTCCCTCTGTTTCGGGAGCACGGACATAGACTACCTTTGCACCTATGTCGTCAAGCTCACGCAGTCTCTGGAAAAGAAGATGTGCCTGCTGAGAGCTGTCCTTACCATAGGTCATATATCTGTATGGAAAATTATCCCTGTCATTATCGAAAATAAGCGAATAAACACTGTCGCCGTTATGTTCTCCCACATAGGAGATAAAGCCTTCAAGTGAGCCTTCAACCATGATTATATCTGCCTTTGGCGAATAGTGCTTGTACTTCATTCCGGGAGAAGCGGCTTTTTGTCCTGCTTCAAGCTCGTGGAGTATAGCGTGATCGATTATGACCTCATCGCATACTTCAAGAAGCATTTCCCTTGTGACACAGCCCGGGCGAAGTATCCTTGCAGTGCTCTCTCCCTCAATGGAGATGACTGTTGATTCAACGCCGAACTCTGAGCTTCCGCCGTCAACTACAGCTGCTATTTTACCGTTCAGGTCACGCATAACGTGGTCAGCAGATGTAGGACTTGGATATCCCGATGTATTAGCTGACGGAGCGGCTATAGGTCTGCCTGCGAGCTCTATTATCCTGTGCATTACAGGGTGTGAGGGCACTCTGATGCCTACTGTGTCAAGTCCGCCTGAAGTTATCATGGGTATCCTGTCGTTTTTTGGAAGTACCATAGTCAGCGGTCCGGGACAGAAGCGCCTTGCAAGCTTGTATGCAAGAGCAGGTATAGCTGATGTGTAGTCAACAGCCTGTGAAAAATCTGCAAGATGTACTATCAACGGATTATCGGCAGGTCTGCCCTTTGCCTCAAAGACCTTGCGCACGGCAGCTTCGTTGGAAGCGTCTGCACCGAGCCCGTAGACCGTTTCTGTAGGTATACCGACTATTTCACCTTTTTTAATAAATTCAGCAGCTATTTCAAGGTCTTTTTCCTTGTTATTTAGTAAAACTGTATCCATAAAAACTACGCTTCCTGACTTGCGAGCTTGGCAGCCTGATCGGCAGTTGCAAGCGCATCAAACACTTCATCAAGATTTCCGTTGAGAATGTCCTCCAGTCTGTAAATAGTCAGACCGATACGGTGATCCGTAAGACGTCCCTGCGGATAATTGTATGTTCTGATACGTTCGGAGCGGTCGCCTGTTCCGACCTGCATTTTTCTCTCCGAAGCGATCTTTGCGTCTTGCTCCTCCTGCATAGCCTCGTAAATACGTGAGCGCAGAATTTTCATTGCTTTATCTTTGTTCTTATGCTGGCTTCTTTCGTCCTGACACTCCACCACGGTATTCGTGGGGAGATAAGTTATTCTTACAGCGGACTCTGTTTTATTTATATGCTGTCCGCCTGCACCGCTTGCGCGGAAATAGTCTATTTTCAGATCCGTGGGATTTATTTCAAGCTCCACCTCGTCTGCTTCGACGAGAACTGCCACGGTAACTGTCGAGGTGTGGATACGTCCCTGTGATTCTGTTTCGGGAACGCGCTGTACGCGGTGAACTCCGCTTTCATACTTAAGGCGTGAATAAGCGCCTTCGCCTTCAATAGAGAAGCTTATCTCCTTGAAGCCGCCCAACTCAGTGGGATTGGCGCTAAGCACCTCCTGCTTCCAGCCCATAGTCTCTGCGTACATTGTATACATACGATAGAGGGAATTTGCAAACAGCGAAGCCTCCTCGCCGCCTGCGCCGCCTCTTATCTCAATAATAACGTTCTTGTCATCGTTAGGATCCTTCGGTAAAAGAAGGACCTTGAGCTCCTGTGTACAGGTCTCCATTTTCTCTCTGGATTCATCGTACTCAGCCTGAGCCATTTCCTTGAAATCCTTATCGAGACCGCCGCTTTCAAGAAGCTCCTTCGCCTCATCAAAGGCTGCCTGTGCCTTTTTGTATTCCCTGTATTTCTCAATGATAGGAGTCATGTTCTTGATCTCCTTCATAAGCTGAGTATACAGCTTATTATCACTGATAATATCAGGTTCAGAGAGCTTAGCGCTTATTTCTTCGTATTTCTGCTCCATTAATGCAAGCTTTTCAAACATTCAGTATTCTCCTTAATGCTAAAAATATTACAATAAATGTTGCACTATGCTAACCCTCATCGGCGTGTTTTACGCTTCGGATACTCTTTTCAATCTTATTTCGGGCGACCATAAATTCTCTTGCGCACTTGACGCATCTTAATCTGAAATCCATTCCTGCACGTATCACGAACATTTCGCTGCCGCCGCAGGGGTGGTTCTTCTTCATTGTAAGCACATCACCCGGTCTGATATCCAAGACATTATCCCCCTTTCGCGTAAATAGAAAAAATCGAACATTTTTATTATACCCTAAAACTGCTCTCAAATCAATATTTTGTGGGTATATTTTTTTCATTTTGGTGAAAAATAATAAAAACTCCCAATTATTCATATTGAACCCATACAAAAAATAGAAAGGAAAAAATTATGATATCAAGAGTAACTGCCGAATTTGAAACTCCCGAGCTTGCTGAGTACGCTCTCAGGCGTGTACGCGAAAGTGTGGACTATGTTTATTCCGCAAAAATGATGTACAACAGGATAGCCGAGCGCTCCGCAAGACTGGGACGAAGCTCTACCTTTACAGTTATCCCTACCTATTGCAATACCCATACAAATTTTCTAACAGCTGTAATGGAGTCCCCTGCATCAAAGGATATAATACCTGAGCCTGCACGTAATCGCAAGACCACTGCCTGCATAGTCTGCGGCAGTGCTGCAGTTGACAATGTCATCTCAGTTCTAAATGCTATGGGCGGACTTAATATACGATTTGCACAGTAGCATATAAGCAGGAGCAGCCGCATATGATTGACTGTAAAGTTATTATAACGGAGGTAAAAACATGGAATTCAGACCAGAAGGCTGCTTATATGATTCGCCGTCCAATCAAAGGTATATATCCACGGTTGAGGGATTGACAGAGGCTATGGAAAAAGGAATTATCCTTGAAGCTAAGGCGATACTTTGTACAGGCTCCCACGATCTTATAGTAGAGCTGCCCTGCGCTAAAGGCATTATCCCCCGTGAGGATGGAGCCTTAGGTATTGCTGAGGGAAAGACGCGTGATATAGCACTCATATCGCGCGTCAATAAAATCGTCTGCTTCAAAGTCACAGAGCTTGAACTTACTGAAAACGGAGAGCTTGAGGCAAAGCTCTCACGAAAAGCGGCACAGACAGAATGTGAAAAGAACTTCGTGTCCAAACTTCAATCGGGAGATATAATCGACGCAAGGATATCCCACATGGAAAAATTCGGCAGCTTCGTTGATATAGGCTGCGGTATCCCCTCTCTTGTGCCTATAGATACTATGTCGGTATCACGGATATCTCACCCTACTGATAGATTCAGGAACGGACAGCTCATAAAAGTAGTGGTCAAGGGCATTGAAAATGGCAGGATATTTCTAACCCACAAGGAGCTTCTCGGTACATGGGAGGAAAATGCAAGCAGATTCAGAACGGGCGAAACTGTCCCCGGAGTGGTGCGTTCAATCGAGAGCTACGGCGTTTTTGTGGAGCTTACGCCTAATCTCGCAGGACTTGCAGAAATTAAAGATGGCATATCTGTAGGTCAGAGCGTCAGCGTCTACATAAAGGCTGTTATCCCTGAAAAAATGAAGGTCAAGCTCATAATCGTAGACGTATGCGGTGAATATGCTCCGCCAAAGGAGATAGAATACTTCATAAACTCAGACCATATCGATCACTGGAAGTACTCCACAGAAAGTTCCGATAAAAATATCTCAACAAGCTTCTGATATAAAAAATGCACCTGCCAAAACAGGTGCATTAGTATTATTATTAGTATGCGATCTCTTCAGCAATGTGGTGAAGCTTCTCATCATAGTCCTTATGCATGGAGAGTGCTTCCTGAATATCATAATCAACAAGCTTACTGTCCTTGATACCTATAACGCGGTTGCCAACGCCCTGCTCAAGAAGCTCAACAGCATAGTAACCCATTCTTGTAGCCTCAACTCTGTCTCTTACTGTAGGAGAGCCGCCTCTCTGTACGTGGCCGAGGATAGTTGATCTTGCTTCGATACCTGTCTTTTCGTGGAGGAGATTTGCGATCTCGTCTGAGTGACCGATGCTCTCTGCTACGATAACAACAAAGTTCTGCTTGCCCTTTGCCTTCTTAGCCAGCATTGTATTTGCGATAGCATTGATATCGTAAGGAACTTCCTTTGTGATTATATCTGTAGCTCCGCAGGCAATACCTGTATTAACAGCGATGTGACCTGCACCTCTTCCCATTACCTCAACAACTGAGATTCTGTCATGTGACTGAGATGTATCACGAAGCTTGTCAACAAGCTCCATAGCTGTATTCATAGCTGTATCAAAACCGATAGTGTAATCTGTGCAGGCAATATCATTGTCGATAGTACCGGGAATACCAATGCAAAGGAATCCCTGTGCAGAAAGATCAGCAGCACCTCTGAATGAGCCGTCACCGCCGATAACTACAAGTCCCTCGATACCGAGCTCGTCAAGCTTAGCCTTACCCTTTGCAACGCCCTCTGCTGTTCTGAATTCAGGACATCTTGCAGTATAAAGAACTGTACCGCCTCTGTGGATAATATCAGAAACGCTTCTCTCGTCCATCTTGATGATATCACCGTTGAGAAGTCCTACATAACCTCTGCGGATACCGTAAACTTCCATACCCTTTGCAAGAGCAGATCTTACAACAGCTCTTACAGCGGCATTCATTCCGGGAGCGTCACCGCCGCTTGTTAAAACACCAATTTTCTTGATCATACATATTCTCCATTCTGCACTTGGCATATATTGTTTAATCCGCAGGAATACTGCGGCGTAATTCCATACTCTTATATTTTACTACTTTGTGGAAAAAATGTCAAGTGTATTCCGTATTTTTTCCGTTTTCATCTTAAAAATCACTGTATTAGTCCGATCTGAGAGGGATAATAGTGTTTTTTCAGCTCCTCGCAGAACTCCCTTGTGACCTTTACGCTGAGTTTTGTCCTCGGGATAACAGTTTTTTTCATATCCACAAGATACAAACATATCGCTGTAGTCCCTTTGTTTCGGGCACAAAGTTCAGCAAATTCCTTGCTAAATGAGGCTTCTGACGAGGTCGTCTTTATGCAGAGCTTCATAGTGGATATCAGGCGTTCAAGCTCGGTATCAGCGGTTATTGCTCCGCATATCACAGAAAGTCTGTCGTCCTTGACGGATATTTTGCCGCTAACAATAACAATACCGTCGGGGGCAAGCTTTCCGCCGCTTACCATAAACAGGTCTGGGAACACAACTCCTTCTATCTCCCCTGTTTCATCAGCAAAGGAAACAAAGCTCATCTTGTCACCGTTTTTTGTAACATGAAGCTTTGAGCTTTCCACGCAGCAAAGAAGCTTTACGGACATACCGTCCCTTACAGTGCTGTCTGTGAGGATATCACCTATCCTGCGGACGTGCATAAGCTCCCCTATCCAGTAATAAGGCGAAAGCGGGTGTCCGCTGAGATACATTCCCGTGGCTTCCTTTTCCATTGCAAGAAGCTGTTTTGTATCATACTCCTGCTTATAAGGGATGCGGAAATTCATCTCTGAGGTATCCGTGCCTTCAAGGAAATTGAGCTGTCCCTCAATGACTCCCCTTGTACCTGCTCCTGTCATATCCAGTATTTCGTCATAGCTTTCCAGCATTTGTCTGCGGTTAAGTCCAAGACCGTCAAATGCTCCTGACTTTATAAGATTCTCAAGAGCTTTTTTGTTAAGCTCCCTGCCCTCAACGCGCTCGCAGAAATCCTGTAAGCCTGTGAAAGCACCGTTTTTTGTACGCTCTGCGATTATCTTGTCCGCAATTCCGCTTCCTGCATTTTTTATGGCAAGAAGACCGAAATACATCTTGCCGCCTACAAATGTGAAGCCCTTGTTGCTTTTATTTATATCGGGACTGAGTATCTCAATGCCGTTTTCCTTGCACGAGTTTATATACTCCGCAAGTTTGTCACTCTGTCCCATAACACTGGACATAAGCGCCGCCATATAAATACCGCGGTAATGGCATTTCAGATATGCAGTCTGATACGCAAGATAAGCGTATGCCGCCGCATGGGATTTATTGAAAGCATATGAAGCAAAGCTTACCATTTCATCGAATACGGAGTTTGCAATATCCTCGGAAACACCATTGTCAGCCGCTCCTTTTACGAAGCTCTCACGCTCTTTCAGCATTACGTCGTGCTTCTTTTTCGCCATAGCTCTGCGGACTATATCGGCGTGTCCGTAGGAATATCCTGCAAGTTTGCGGCAAATCTCCATTACCTGCTCCTGATATACCATACAGCCGTAGGTATCGGCAAGTATGTCTTTCAGAAGCGGGTGCTTGTAGGTGACGTTTTCTGGGTGCTTCTTGTTTTCAATATAAATAGGTATGGACTTCATAGGTCCCGGACGGTAAAGTGAGATTATAACGATAAGGTCTTCAAGGCGCTCGGGAGCAAGCTCCATAACACGGGCAGTCATGCCTTCGCTTTCAAACTGGAATACGCCCTCTGTATCGCCTTTCGTCATCATTTCATATACTGCTTTATCGTCAACAGGTATTGCACTGATATCAAAATCAGGTTCTGTCTTGTGTATCTCGTTGACCGTGTCTCTTATAATAGTAAGATTTCGCAGTCCAAGGAAATCCATTTTCAGAAGTCCCAGTGATTCAAGAACTCCCATAGTGTACTGAGTAACTACTGTATCGTCGTTTTTCTGTAATGGCACAAGGTCGCTTAGAGGTACTGCGGATATTACAACGCCTGCCGCATGAGTTGAAGCGTGGCGCGGCATTCCCTCAAGCTTTTTTGCAAGGTCAATGCATCTGCGCATATCTCTGTCTGAATGATAAAGCCCGCTGAGCTCATCGGACTCCTTCATAGCCTGACTAAGTGTAGCCCTCGGATCTATTTCCTTTGCGGCTCTGTCACAGAGCTGATAGGATATGCCGAGAACTCGTCCAACATCACGGACTGCCGCACGAGCTTTCAGCGTATCGAATGCGATTATCTCCGAAACATAATCAGCACCGTATCTGCGTACAACGTAGTCCTTGACGCTCTGACGTCCCTCGATACAGAAGTCGATATCAAAGTCAGGCATACTAACTCTTTCGGGATTGAGAAAACGCTCAAAGAGCAGATTGAACTTGATAGGATCAATTCCTGTGATACCGATACAATAGGCGCAAAGACTGCCTGCTCCCGAACCACGCCCCGGGCCTACGGGAACGTTATGCTCACGGGAATAGCGAATGAAGTCCCAGACTATCAGATAGTAGTCCGTATAGCCCATTTTTGTGATAACGTCAAGCTCATATTCCATGCGCTCAACAACTTTTTTCGGAGGATCCTCGCCGTATCGCTCTATCATGCCTTTTCGGCAAAGCTCACGGAAATACGCCTTATTATCGTCAACGCCCTCGATAGTGAACTTCGGGAGCTTTATATTGCCGAACTCAAATTCGACGTTACAGCGCTCCGCAATGAGAGCGGTATTGCTGACAGCTTCCTCGTGTCCCTTGAAAAGAGCCGCCATTTCATCTGCTGACTTAACGTAGAATTCCTCAGTCTCAAAACGCATAGCGTTAGGATCGCTGAGAGTTTTTCCAGTTTGTATGCAAAGAAGGACGTTCTGCATTTCGGCGTCCTTTTTTTCAATATAGTGGCAGTCGTTTGTAGCCGCAAGAGGGATACCCGTTTCTGACGAAAGCTTATAAAGAAGCGGGAGTATCTTCAGTTCTTCTTTTATGCCGTGATTCTGAACTTCTATGAAGTAATTACCCTCGCCGAAGATATCACGGTATTTCAAAGCAACTGCCTTTGCCTCGTCATAATGACTGTCGACAAGGAGTCTCGGTATCTCGCCTGCAAGACAAGCTGACATACAGATAAGTCCGCTGTGATATTTTTTCAGGAGCTCTAAGTCAACACGGGGCTTATTGTAAAAGCCTTCTATGCTTGCCAGAGAAACAAGCTTGACAAGATTTCTGTAGCCCTCGTTGTTCTCGCAGAGAAGTATGAGATGATATGGCGAAGCGTCAAGCTTAGGCTCACGGTCATGGCGTGTTCGCCTTGCAACGTAGACCTCACAGCCGATAACAGGCTTCACACCCTCGGCTCTTGCGGCGTTCCAGAACTCTACAGCACCGTACATATTTCCGTGGTCGGTTATGGCGACAGCAGTCTGCCCGAGCTCTTTGATACGTGCAATAAGCTCTTTTATGCGGCAGGCACCGTCAAGAAGGCTGTATTCGGTATGGACATGAAGATTTACAAACTCGTCACTTCTCATACGAACCTCCGCGTATCTCGTCCGCAAGCTTAGCAAGCTTCTTGAAGCGGTGATTTACACCCGAGCGGCTAATGGGCTCGCTGAGAGTCTCACCTATTTCCTGTAAGCTCATGTCGATATTATCAAGGCGTAGCTGTGCTACCTCACGTAGCTCGTCTGACAGCGTATCAAGTCCTACAGCATGGTCGATGAGCTTGATATCATCTATCTGCTTCATAGCCGCCTTGACTACCTTGTCGATATTGGCGGCGTCGCAGTTTGCTATCCTGTTTGCCTTGTTACGGATATCCTTGTATATCTTGGTATTCATCAGCTCAAGAGTACACTGGGACGCACCGATAAAGGTCAGCGTGTCCTCAATGGACTCACTGCCCTTGATATAGACTATGTGCTGTCCCCTGCGGACAACTGTTTTTGCGGTAACGCCTATGTCGCCGAGAAGTGTTGCAAGCTGCTGAGCGAGCCCCTCCTCAGGGCAGGCAAATTCAAGGTGATACTCCTTGTTAGGATCGTTTACGCTTCCGCAGGCAAGAAACACTCCTGCTGTAAAAACTCCGAGACTATTTGTTGCAATAATCTCGGAATCGATAAGCCTTTTGTTATCTGAAAGGCGGTATTTCTGAAAAACTTCCTGTGCAGTATCGCCGTCCGTATCGCATGAGCAAAGAATAATACCGTTTTTTCTTGTGTGCTCGGTTATGCTTAGCTTTTTACGGAAAACAGCTTCAAAAAGGCTGCAAAATAGCTGGGCGGAGACTCTGCTCTCGCTCTGGAAGCAGATATGCTCACGATTGAGCGTTCTGCAGAACAGCAGCATACCATAAAGGCAGGCAAATCGCCTGTCTTTATCGTTTACAGATGAGCATATCTCCTGCCTTACATCATTTGAGAAGGATATTTTAACTCACTCCCTGCTCAGAATTTTTTATCTTTTGTTATATCGCGGTGGTACTTCTGTACCTTATAGTCTTTTTCGATAAGGTGGTCAGCCATAAGCTCCGCAAAGGTTATGGAGCGGTGCTTTCCTCCTGTACAGCCAAAGGCTATAACGAGCTGGCTCTTACCCTCCTGCACGTACAGCGGTATAAGATAGTCGATAAGGTCCTTGAGCTTTTCAAAAAGAGTTGCCGACTGCTCAAAGCCCATAACATAGTCCCTTACACAGCTTTCGCAGCCTGTATGGTTGCGAAGCTCCTCGATATAAAACGGATTGGGCAGACATCTGACGTCAAATACCAGATCAGCCTCAGTGGAAACTCCGTACTTGAAGCCGAATGACATGACCTTGATTATAAGCGAATCCGAATTCTTTTCAAGGAATATTGACTTTACCTGCTCCTTTAGCTGTGAGGTGGTAAAGTTTGAGGTCTCTATGTAATAATCAGCTATCTCACGCAGCTGTGAAAGCTGTGACCACTCAAAGTTTATAGCGTCATGTATACTTCCGTTGAATTTATCGGACAGTGGATGCTTGCGTCGTGTTTCCTTGTAACGCTTAAGCAGTACGTCATGGTTTGCCTCGATAAACAATACCTTTACATCAACATCGGGCTGACGCTTCAGTTCGAGCCACGAGCGGTAAATCTCCGCAAACATATCGCCTGTACGGATATCAACCGCAACGGCTATTTTATTGATATCAGTTTCGGATTGCCTGCACAGGTCAACGAACTGCGTTATAAGCTTTGGGGGGATATTATCTATACAATAGAAGCCTATATCCTCCATTACGTCCATAACGCTGGATTTACCCGAGCCAGACATACCCGTTACTATCAGTAACTGCATAATTCTCTCCTTAATTACCTTAAAAGTCAGCTGAGGATAACAGGTTCAAGCTCAAGCTGAAATCCTGTTTTCTCCTTTACTACCTTTTTTACCTTTTCGCAGAGCTCCAGGACGTCTGCGCAGGTTGCATAGCCTTTGTTTATCACAAAACCGCTGTGTTTTTCGCTTACCATTGCACCGCCGCAGGTCAGACCTTTAAGTCCGCACTGATCGATGAGCAGTGAAGCATAGCTTCCCTCGGGACGCTTAAAGGTGCTTCCTGCGCTTGGGTAGTCAAGCGGCTGCTTGGAGCTTCTCTTTGCCATACATTCGGACATAGCCGCCTTTATCTCGTCGGCGTCGCCAGCAGCAAGCTCCATTGTAACAGATGTTATGACTCTGTCGGAACCCGAGAAAAAGCTTCTGCGATAGGCAAGCTCCATATCGTCCTTTTTAATTGTTTTTATGGTACAGTCCTCGTCGATATACTCGGCTGAGACTACTACGTCCTTCATTTCGCTGCCGTAAGCGCCTGCATTCATGTAAAGCGCACCGCCTACAGTACCGGGAATGCCGAAAAGGTTCTCCATACCTGTAAGTCCAAGCTGCTGGGCACGGACACATACAGAAGCAAGAAGCGCTCCCGCGTCACAGCGGATAGTATTTCCGTCGGCTTCGATATCGGAAAAATCACTTCCGAAATGAAGTATAACTCCGTCAAATCCCTCGTCAGAAGCAAGTACATTGCTTCCTCTGCCGAGGATACCGTATTTGATATTATTTTGCTTCATGTATTTTATCAGTTCAGCGGCAGAAGCGGCAGAATTGATATTTATAAGAGCTCGGCACGGACCGCCGAATCTGAATGTTATATATTCTTTAAGCGAAACCTCGGGAGTTATCTTGCAGCCGAGCTTTTCGCATAATTTTGTCAATTCATTGATATCCAAAGTAGTTTCCCCCTGAATCTTTCAATTATGTAATGCTATCCTCAGAATGCGTCGTAATCACGCACAACTTCCTTGGGATCGGATTCCATTCCAAGTCTGTTAAGAAGCTCGCGGGCTGCATTATAGCCCATTTTCTTCTGTCTGTTGTTCATAGCAGCAACTTCCAGTATTACTGCAAGGTTACGTCCCGGCTTTACGGGAATTGTAAGGGACGGTATCTTTACGCCGAGAATATTTACAAACTCGGTATCTACACCCATACGGTCGTAAATCTTTTCAGAATCCCACTGCTCCAGCTCAACTACAAGGTCTATTTTCTCAGTCATCTTGACAGCACCGATACCAAAGAGTCGTCTTGCATTGATGATACCGATACCGCGGAGCTCCAAGAAATGGCGGATATTGTCGGGCGAGCTTCCCACAAGGCTGATGTTTGAGACCTTTCTTATCTCAACGGCGTCGTCGGCAACAAGTCTATGTCCACGCTTTACGAGCTCGATAGCTGTTTCGCTCTTACCTACGCCGCTCTCACCTGTAATGAAAACACCTTCACCGTATATCTCGATAAGAACGCCGTGACGTGTTATTCTCGGAGCAAGTGTAAGATTAAGGAACGCAATAAGTCCTGCAATGAAGTTAGATGTGCTTTCCTTGCTTCTGAGAAGCGGTACCTCGAACTCCGTGGCAAGCTCCAGCATTTCAGGGAAGTACGGAAGCTCTCTTGTGATTATGAGAGCAGGTATGCGCTGCGAGAAAAGGCGCTGTAAACGCTCTCTTCTGGTCTTTTCATCAATTGTGGAAAGGTAAGCGAACTCCATTTTTCCGATGATCTGGATACGCTCGGGATTAAAATACTCATAGAAGCCCATGAGCTGTAAACCGGGACGGTTTACATCGTTTTCATCGATCATTATCTCATTGGGATCCTTTGGGGTATAGATGTTTTCCAGCTTGAATTCATCAATCAAGCGCTGAAGTGATACCTTAAAAACTTCTGCCATAACAATCTCCATTCTCCGACGTTATGTCGGGAGTTATTTTTTAGCCGAGTACATATGAATCGAACCCGTATTCGACTATTACATCCTTTGCATCAAGAAGATCCTGTGTGCTTGCCGTAACGCCTGAAACGCGCACTGCAACGTTGAAATCCTCAACGTCATCGCTAACAAGTTCGAGCATTTTCTTTACGTTTTCAGCAGGAGTACCATTGAATTCATACACAGTCTCTCCTGTATAGACTCCATAGCTTATGGCGTCCACATCTATGTTGAGAACGACCGTATTTACCTTAAGAAGCATGGGCTGCAAAACATCGTCCTTGCCTCTGAGAAGATCGGCTGCATTGACTTCAAGAAGCATTGTTGCTCCATTATGCATTATCTTATCATACATAAGATTTGCAGCAGAGGTAAGAGCCATGTATCTGTCAGGTCCTGTGACCTCTGTTCCGAGATATTCAGCGTCAGAGGGACGGAAATCAGGGAATATAAAGTCATAGCACACTACCTTGTCAAAACCTGCCGATGATATCTCCTCAACTATATCACCGTTATAGCTTACCGCTGTTTCGGAAAAAGGGTTCATCCATGGCTTTCCGCCTGCTTCAACTGTGTTATCTATCCACTGTGAGCCGTCGTCAACGCAGAGATAGCTCATATCACGGAAGTAGTTCGGCAGCGTATTGTCGTTAAAAGTGCTTACGCAGGCAACAGGCTTATAACCTGCGTCGGTTATAGTAGAAACTATATCCTTCAGCCTGATATATGAACGTATCAGACCTGCCGAGGTAACGTAATAATTATTGGAAGCGTAGTAAACTTCTCCGCCGCCTACCTTGAGAGGCACCTCTACGTACTCGATATTTTCACCTGCAGGAACTCTTTTCAATGCGTCCTTTAAGGTGTCGGTACCGATAAGATCATTGGTAGTAAGCGAATATGCTCTGTACTTTTCCGCGCTTACGGGAAGCGGAACATCAGGGGCAGTATTTTCCGTAACTACCTCGCCGTTTTCGTCGGTAAGCTCCTCGGTAGCTGCCTCTGCAACAGAGCTTTCTGTATTGTCGCCCTTTTTCTTAGAGTAATTTATAAGCGGCTCGGCAACACTGTAGCCAATAAAGCCTATACCGCCTATCAGAAGAACAGTAAGACCGACAGAAAAAGCCTTTCCCACAGGGCTTTTGCCGTAGTAATTCTTCTCCTTAGTCTTGTAGATCTTTCTTCCTTTGTTTTTGAACTTCATTTAATAACTCTCCTATAGTATCAATATATTCCTTTTACTTAAGCGAATATACTGCCATTGAAATGATCCCGAGGTAAACGAGCATTGCAGGGAATCCCCTGAACGACGCAGGTACCTTTGCCGAATTCAGCTTACGGTATGCAGCAGCAAGGATCAGTGCCGCCACGATAAAGCCTATGCCTGCTTCAAAGCCCGACGAGATATACCAGCCCAGATCAAATTCCGAGCTGTTCTCTGCGGCTCTGCCGCTTATAGTGAAAAGCGTACCCATTACAGCGCAGTTGAACGCCGATACATGGATATACTTGCGGAAGTCCGCAAACCAGTTCCTGCCGACGAAATAAGACGCAGTAAGCATGATAACATACAGTATACCAATGACTGCCGTATAAAGAAGCAGTCTCAGGTCTGCCGCCGGCTCGGGAAGCATACAGTCGATAAAATATGCCGCCGCAGAACCAAGAGTTGTGAAAACCGTGATGACGCAGGACGTTGCAAGCATATTCTTCTTGCTGTCAGCCGCTATGAACATGGTGCTTGTGCCAAGCGCCTGTGATAATATGAGATTTGCCGCAAGGAGCGCTATAAGTTCATCTATCAGAAACATCAGCATTACTCCTTACATTATTATTTTTTGAAACAAGCCCGCGGATAAACCTGTAGGCTCCGCACATAAGTCCGAGAAAGATAAATCCTCCGAATGGCTGTGAAAGTCCGCTTATAAGCGTATTTATATCCACTATACGGCTGTTTATTGTACCGTATGCAAAAAGCTCTCTCAGAACGCCTGTTATGAGCATGACGGCGTCAAATCCGATTATGCAGAATATGAGAGATACAGCCATATCAGTTCTTTTCATTCGGAAGAACCTTGCCTCCGTCTGAAAAACTATAAGTGAATTCACCGCAAGCAGCGGGAAATAGATACCTATTCGTTCGATGACTCCCGGAAAGAACTCTCGTGTGGCAAGCTTTACGGGTATATATACAAGAGCCGATATAAGCGCATATAGTATTACTTTTACGGTATATGGCAGTTTTCTCGGAACAAATGAAGATATAAGCACCGAAAGAAATGTTATAGCCGTAAATGCGTATATCAGGGCTTCGGCGTTCTTCAGCGTATCTCCGCAGATTATAACAGGAGATATGACCATAAGACCGGAAAGAACGATATTATCGCCGAGGATACCGCCGAGAAGCTGCTTTTTGTTGTTATTCATGCACAGCATCCCCCTCTCCGTCAGCGTTTTGAGCCGTTACAGCTTCGATATGCTCCTTTTCGGCTATCTCTATCTTCTTTTCAAGATTCTTGAAGCCCAGAGCAATAGGTGTGAACAGTACCGAAACAATGATAATAGCGTTTTCCTTAACACCCGTAGCTACAAGCACATAGGAAATGATGCCGATGAAAAGTCCGTAGAAAAACGCATAATAGTTGCGCTTTGGAGCTATTCTTACATCTGAAACTATATATATAGCCGAAAACAGCACCATATTCAGTACCAGTGAATATTTGAGCGAAGCAGTCCTTGAACTGAGCACGGGAGTTACAATCGCAAAAAAGCCTGTACCGAAAATTGTTCCGATAAAAGCGCCTGCGGAAATACTTCTCCTCATCATAAGCACTACTGCCGCAACGCAAAGGAGCAGTACGCTTACCGAGCCCGACGGACCGCTGAAATTGCCCAGCAAAAGCTCAAAATCCGTATGAGAGAAAACTCTCGTTGTATTGAAAATGTATGAAGCCGATTTCACCAGTGATGTCGGGTGATCGAATATACCAGTCTTGGTGTACGGCTCGGTATACTGAAGAAGCTGTCGTCCCCATGAGGTCAGCACGAAAATATATCCTGCCGCCGCAGGAGAAAAAATCATGTTTATCCTGCCGCCAAAGACGTTCTTGGCAACGATAATCGCAAAAAGCACGGCGAGCGCCGCGACCTTGTAGTCCATAACTACAGGAAACATCAGCGCAAGTATCAGCGCGTCAGAGGTACAGGTAAGGTCATCAGCAGTAAATTTCTTATTCATGATACGCAGAGATATGAACTCCGCCGCGACCGAAACAGCCACACAAACTCCTGCAAGAACAACAGAACGCATTCCGTAATAGAAATAGGACATCAGCTCCAGTGTAAGGAGCGTAAGCATTATATCAAGCCATATAAGGCGTTCTTTTCTCGCTTTTTTCAGCATGGCATATCTTCCTTAAGGGACTGTGCAGCCTTGGCCATATCTTCGGCAGCAAAGAGGTAGCTGCCCGAAACAAGCACATTAGCCCCTGCTTCCCGTACTGTTCCTGATGTTACGCCGTTTATGCCGCCGTCGACCTCAACATTGACATCAAGTCCGAGTTCGGTTATCTTCTGACGGACTGCGCGTATCTTGTCAACAGTCTCGGTAATAAAGCTCTGACCGCCGAAGCCTGGCTCAACTGTCATAACAAGGACCATATCAAGATAAGGCAGGAACTCAAAAACGCTTTCCGCAGGAGTTGCCGGCTTAATGGCAAGTGCCGCCCTTACTCCGCATTCTCTTATAGCCTTGATAGTTTCAAGGGTATCGCTGTCGCTTTCGATATGGAAGCATATTATATCAGCGCCGCTCTCTGCAAAGCGCTTCACGTACTTCAAAGGATCGGCTATCATGAGGTGAACGTCAAGAGTTATATCAGTGACCTTTCTCACCTGCTGAAGCACAGGTATGCCAAAGGTTATATTCGGAACGAATATGCCGTCCATAACGTCAAAATGGAGCATATCTATCCCGTTATCCTCAAGCTTTTTTATCTCTTTGCCAAGTTCAAGCATATCTGCGCTAAGCACAGAAGCTGAAACATAATTTTTCAATTTATCACTTCTTCCGATGTAACTGGTCTGAAATATCAGACAAAAACATTTCTTAAAAAATCCATATACTATTATTATATAATATTTATCGCTCAACGTCAATACAGATAAATTGTTTTTTATTTTATTTTTATAAAAACATATCTGTATGAAGCAATGTTAAATACATTTATTTTTTATATTGTCCATGCTTTTCTTCATATCATTTTCTATCAGGAACAATGAGGTGATATACTATGTTTATTGAATTGCTGCGGAATCTTTTCTTTTTTGCTCTGCATATCGAAAGCTCTTCCGTATTCCCCAAGCCGCTTTCAAAAAAAGAAGAAAATGAGTGCTTCGAGCTTATGTCCAAGGGCGACAGCTCCGCAAGAAACAGGCTTATCGAACATAATCTGCGTCTTGTAGCCCATATCGTAAAGAAATACGCTTCGGGAGCCGACGAGCATGACGAACTTATCTCCGTAGGAACTGTGGGACTTATCAAAGCCGTTTCCTCCTTTGATAACTCAAAAGGCGCAAAATTTGCTACTTACGCAAGCAGGTGCATTGAAAATGAGATACTTATGCAGTTTCGCGCAGCAAAAAAATCCGCAGGCGACGTTTACATCAATGAGCCTGTCGAGACCGACAAAGACGGAAACGCCCTCACGCTCATGGACCTTATCGACGACGGAGTAGATATCCATGAGCAGGTGGATATTCTTATCCGCTCACGGCAGCTTTACAGCTTTCTTACGCAATGTCTCGACAAGCGGGAGCTTGATATCATCGTCTACCGCTACGGACTTTACGGCAGCAAGCCCCATACGCAAAACGAAACTGCCGTAAAAATGGGCATCTCACGCTCTTACGTATCACGAATCGAGAAAAAAGCTATCGGCAAGCTGAAGAAAATGTTTGATAATGCAGCTTTTTGATTTGAAACGTGAGATTATTAGCTCCGATTGTTGCTTTTTCATTATTTTTATGATATAATTGATTCATATTTTAGAAAGGAGCAACGAGCTTGGATATCCTTGTCACAGGCGGAACTGTCTTCGCCAGCAGATATACTGCCGAATATTTTGCTGAAAACGGGCATAATGTATTTGTTCTCAACCGCGGAAGCCGTCCACAGCCCACAGGCGTCACACCTATCATAGCTGACAGGCACGACCTTGGCGATAAACTGTGCAGCAGACATTTCGACGCTATTATAGACGTAACATCCTACAATGCAGACGATGTGAACGATCTGCTTGACGGTCTTGACAGCTTTGACAGCTATATTTTCATCAGCTCCAGTGCCGTTTACCCGGAAACGCTCCCACAGCCGTTCAAAGAGACTGACAAATGCGGCGAAAATATTATCTGGAGCAAATACGGAACCGATAAGATATCCGCCGAAACTGCTCTTTTCAGCCGTGTTCCCGAAGCATATGCGCTTCGTCCGCCGTATTTATGCGGTCCTATGAATAATCTGCACCGTGAAGCCTTTGTGTTTGAATGTGCTGAACAGGACAGAGTGTTCTATCTGCCGAAGCATGGTGAAATGAAGCTTCAATTCTTCCATATCGGCGATCTTTGCCGCGTGATCGAAGCTATTCTGCAAAAGAAGCCTGAACAGCATATTCTGAACGTCGGATATGAAACTCCCGTAACAGTGAAAGAATGGGCGGAGCTGTGCTATCGTGTCGTGGGCAGGACTCCCCGTTTTGAATACGTTACCGAGGATATCCCACAGAGAAGCTACTTCCCGTTCTATGACTATGAGTACATTCTTGATGTCAAAGCAATGAATGCTCTGATCGATAAGCTTACTCCCCTTGAAGAATCACTCAGGCAGTCATACGAATGGTTCAGAAATAACCGAAATTCCATAATACGCAAGCCGTTAAAAGAGTTTATCGACAGAGAACTCAGAAAGGAAAAGCCATGATCTACACAAAACTTACCTGCAAAGCAATGGATATAGCATACAACGCTCATCAGGGACAGTTAGACAAAAGCGGCATCCCCTACATCTTCCACCCGTATCACTTAGCAGAGCAGATGACCGACGAATTTACGGTATGTGCCGCTCTGCTTCACGATGTTGTCGAGGACACCGACGTTACTATCGAAGACCTTGAAAAGGAGTTCCCTTCTGAGGTCACTGAAGCTGTAAAGCTCCTTACTCACAGCGATAATGTGGACTATTTCGACTATATCCGCGCTGTAAAGAGAAACAGAGTCGCCAAGACAGTCAAGCTCGCCGACCTGCACCATAACTCGGATATCAGCCGTATCACCGATATCAAAAAGCGCATAAGCGATAAGACTATTGAGCGTATGCAGAAATACGCAGAGGCAGAAAAAATCCTTACAGAAGCAGACTAAATTTATCTGTTTTTGTCAATTGCTATTTTCTCATCTATATGCTATAATATCTCTTGCAGTATTTTTTCGGAGGTGTCTTTCTTGGAATTCAAGGTCAATTGCGGCATATGGGGAGCAATGTTCGGTGTTCCCAGTATCGTTGCCGATAATTTTCTAAAGCTGGCTACAGGCGGACAGATAAAAGTCCTGCTGTATCTGCTGAGATATTCTGGAAAAATGTGTTCCACAGAAGATATTTCCGCCAATACAGGAGTTTCGCCAGAAGAAGCCGAGGAAGCTGTTCTTTTCTGGCAGCAGGCAAATGTTCTCAGTCCGCAGACAAGCGGCGTACCTGCTCCTGTCCCCTCTTTAATGGAACAGCCTGCTCAGAGCGTCGAACCTACCGCACCTGCTGTTCAGAAAACAGCAGAACCTGCTCCCGACCATAAAACAAATCTCAGCGGTCAAGAGATAGCTGCTATTATGGCTGACTCTCAGGATATCAGAGAGCTGTTCAAGATAACAGAAAGCATTCTCGGAAGTCTGAAAAACAGCCAGATGAACTCTATTATCTGGATGTACGACCACCTCGGACTGAAAAAAGAGGTAATAATCACTCTCATATCTTACTGTGCTTCTATTGAAAAGACCAATACTGCCTATGTTGAAAAAATAGCCTCTGTATGGGCTGAAAACGATATAAACACTATGGCTGCGGCACAGGACGAGATACAGCGCATTAGCGCTTCAAGAGACTACATTTCGGGTATAATGCGTGCATTTGAAATGACGCGCCGTCCCACAACTAAGCAGGCTGAGCTTATACAGCAGTGGAAAAATGCAGGTTTTTCCGTCGAGCTCATACGCTATGCCTACGAAAAGACCATTGAGCGCATAGATAAGCTGAATTTCGATTACATAAACAAGATCCTCCTTTCATGGAGAGACAGCGGCTTTGCTACCGTTAAGGACGTTCAGAACGCTGAAAACGACTACAAAAAGAAAAAGAATTCATCACCAAGCGGTAATAATTCCACAGATATCGAGGAATACAAATCCGTTATCAATAAATTTCTTTATTAAGGAGAAACATAAATGGACAGCGAAATTTTCGATAAGGCGCAGGCTATCCTCACTAACCGCCGCAAGAGGGCTGAAAGCGAGAATGAAGCGCGTATCGATGAGATAAATAAAAAAATTCCGCAGATAAGAGAGATTAAAGACGTTCTTTTCAATACAGGAAAACAGCTTATCTCTATTATCTCAAACGGAAAAGGACAGGATATTTCCGAAAAGGTCGAACAGCTCAGGCAGTACAACCTTGGCGCTCAGGCTATGTCACGAAAAATTCTTGCAGAGCATGGCTACCCCGAGGATTATCTCGATATGCATTATACCTGCCCTGTATGCTGTGACCGCGGCTATAACGGCAGCAAATACTGTGAGTGCTTCAAGACACTGTGCGGAAAACTTGCTGCGGACGAGCTCAACAAGAGTTCTCAGCTAAAGCTGTCGGATTTTGAAAGCTTCGACCTTATATACTACTCAGGGGAAAACTACATGACAATGAAGAATATCCTTGAGTTTACAAAGCAGTACGCAGAAACTTTCAATAATCAGTCAAAAAGCATACTGATGTTCGGCGAAACAGGTCTTGGAAAAACCCATCTTTCACTTGCTATCGCAAATGTTGTACTGAAAAAGGGCTACAGCGTCATTTATGACTCGGCTATAAATATTCTCAGAAGTATCGAAAAGGAACACTTCAACCGCGAATACAACTCGGAAATGATCGACCTCGTAATGAACACCGACCTGCTTATTCTCGATGATCTGGGAACGGAATATGTAACTCCATTCTACACTGCTACTATATACAACATAATCAACACCCGTCTTAACTGCGGCAAACCTTCTATCATCAGCACAAACCTCGACCTTGAAGGCATTGCCCAAAGATATGACAGGCGTGTAATGTCAAGAATAGTCTCCATGTACACCTGCCTTGAATTCAGAGGCAAGGACGTAAGACTTCAAAAACGAAACAATGCATAAAAAAGGCTGCCTTTTCGGCAGCCTTTATCATTTTTACTTGTCTTCAAGCTTGAGACTGAATGGTGTGAACTTTCTGTACGCGGAGCTGTTCTTCTCGGAAGTAAAGCCCTTGGCGATACCCTTCATCATATTCTCAAAATCTTCATAGTAACGCTCGCTGAGCAGTGACTGGATAGTATTTTCAGTCCAGAGGTCAGCGGAGTTCATTCTGTCCTTGATATCAGCCTTGATGATGACGTATACTGTGTTCTCATCGTACTGATACTTCTCAGCCTTGTATAAACCAAGCTTCTCGAAGATATAATCGTTGTAATCCTCATATGCCTTCTGTGAAGAGGCAGCCTCGGCAGAAGCAGTTGTTGTAGTTACAGCACTTACAGCATTTGGATCAACAGTAGTTGTTGTACGCTTTGTGACCGTTACTTCGTTTGCATAAGGATCTGTTGTTGTAGTAGTTGTTGTACCTGCGGCTGTTGTAGTTGTGGTAGTAGTTGTTGTCTCGCCTGCCTCCTGAGCAGCCTTTGCAGCAGCCTCAGCAGTACGCTTTTCAACATACTCGCTGTATTCCTTTTTGCACTCGTCGATCTTCTTTAGCCTTGCGCTGTTGGAGCTCTCTGCGTTTATCTCATCAACATAATCATCGATCATGTTATTGAGACGGCGCTTCTCGTCAGCACCGAATGCGTCGCCGTTATCATCGACCATAGAAACAGAAAAATACTTTACTCTTGTTGTCTTGTCCTGATAATACTGTTTGAGCTCGTCCTCTGTGCAGCCCTTTTCGGAATCAAGTCCGTAGTAATGCTTGAAAACAGCCTCACGCTTGTAGTTGTTTTCCATTATCTTAGTGAGGGAGTCTGCGCCTACGCCGTTATCAGCAAACATTGCCTGTGCGCTGTTTGAAGAAACGAATTCCTTTATCTCATTAAGCTCTTCATTTGTGAGAGCTCCGCCAATCTTTTCAAACTCTCTTTCGTTGGCAACGAAATCGATACATGACTCTGTAGCCTTGTCCTGTATCCAGTCTGTAGCGTCAAGCGTCTCAAACTGGTGATTCTTGACCTCATCTACAGTAGGCATTTTGCCAAGTGTGCCGTAAAGCTCATATGACGCCTGATTGTATGCGTAAAGCTCGTTATAGATAAATACGCCTGCGGGGACATCATATCCGTCAACGGTAAGCGCTGTCTGCGTACCCTTTCCAATAGTGATAGCCTCGGGTGCGCCGCATGAAGTTGAAGCCGCAGCAAGTGCAAATGCAGCAGCTGCTGCCGCAAACTTATTAAACTTATTCATCTGTATATTCCTCCGATATAATTGTAGATTCCAGATACTGTTTAATTATACAACATTTTTTTCGGTTTGTCCATAGTAAAACGAAAATTTTTTCCGTTTTATCACCAAATCTACTTATTAAATAAATTACATTAATTAAAATTCGCGTTATTTCCTTGACTTAATTACAGATAAATGTTACAATAGATGTATATGCTTTATTATAAAGGAAGGTGTCTGTATTGAACGTCAAACTCTTATCACATACTCCTGACGCTGAAAAGCTTATCGCTACAGCTGCCAAGCTCTGCTATTCAAGCAGCGATATCGAATCTCTCCGTGACGGACTTACCGAGGAGAAGATCGAAAGCTTTCTGGATATGCTCGTTTCTATCGGTCACGAAAGCGTTATGGAGCACGTAAGCTTCACTTTCGGTATCGAGGAAATATCAAGAGCCTGTTCACATCAGCTTGTAAGGCACCGTATAGCTTCCTACTCTCAGAAAAGCCAGCGCTATGTAAACGAGAACGGCTTTGAGTTCATCACTCCCCCTGCTATTGAGGAAATACCCGAAGCTAAGGCAGAGTACGACAGAGTTATCGCCGAGATAACCGAGAGCTATGAAAAGCTTGCCAATATCCTTACAGAAAAGCATACCGCGGAATTCATGGCTCAGGGCATGGACGAAAAAACTGCCCGTTCAAAGGCTTCAAAAATGGCTAACGAGGACGCACGTTTTCTTCTTCCTAATGCCTGTGAGACAAAAATAGTCGTTACCATGAATGTCCGCTCACTGTTCAACTTCTTCCGTCACCGCTGCTGCAACCGCGCACAGTGGGAGATAAGAACTGTGGCAAACGAAATGCTCCGTCAGTGCATGGAGGTCGCTCCCCATATCTTCTCTCATGCAGGTCCTTCCTGTGTGGCTGAGGGAAAATGTCCCGAGGGCAAGATGACCTGCGGAAAAATAAACGAAGTAAAGGATTACTTCGCTGCAATGAAGAGAAATGATAAGTAAATGCTCGAATTCAGAGTTATTGATATAACTGATAAGGAGCGCATAACAAAAGCGCTCAGCAAATCGCAGTTTATGGGCTGCGAGTACAGCTTTGCCAATAATATGGCGTGGCGGCGGCTTGCTGATTCGCAGATAGCCTTTTACAAGGATTTCTACATCTGCTGTTCTTTTACTACCGAGGACGGTATACCGCGGTTCTTTCTTCCATCGGGCGAGGGCAGCTATATTGAAGTCATGGGCGCTATGAAAGAGTACGCCTATTCTATGGGTAAGCCTCTGAGAATTGCAGGTGTTACTGAAACTTCACTTGAAATGCTGAACGAACTGTTCCCTGATAGTTTTAACGTGGATACGGACGAAGGCGACTGGGACTACATCTACAATTCAGTCGACCTTATTGAGCTTTCGGGCAGAAAATATCACAGCAAGCGCAATCATCTGGCAAGATTCAATGAGCTCGGCGCTGAATTTTCACTGATGACTGAAAAGGACTTTGATGACTGCATAACATTCAGTGCAGTTGAGTACAATAACAAGACGGATATTTCAGACCGCTCCTTTATTGCCGAGCAGTTTGCAATAAACACCTATTTCAATTACTTTAATGAGCTTGGACTTACAGGCGGAGTTATCCGCATAGGCGGCAAGGTGGCTGCCTTCACTATAGGCGAAAAGCTCAACAACGAAACATTCTGCGTTCACATCGAAAAGGCAGATACCCAATACAACGGAATATATGTCGGTATCAACAACAGCTTCGCAAAAGCTGCCGCTGCCGGCTATAAATATATCAACAGAGAGGAAGATTTAGGGCTTGTGGGGCTTCGCAGATCGAAGCAGTCCTATCACCCTGCATTTCTCCTCAAAAAATATACTGTTACATTTAAATGAAAGGAAACAGATCATGATCTACGTTTTTCTCGCAGACGGTTTTGAAGAGACCGAAGCAATCGCACCCATTGATCTTCTCAGACGCGCAGGCAAGCAGGTAGTTACCGTTGGCGTCGGCGACAACATCATCACAGGCTCACACGGTATCCCTGTTGTTACAGATACCATTGCTCAGGAAGCCAAGCTTTCCGACGAGCTTGAAATGATAGTTCTCCCCGGCGGTATGCCGGGTACTCTCAATCTTGAAAAGTCAGAGTACGTTCAGGCTGCTATCGACTACTGCGCAGCTAATAATAAATACATCGGCGCTATCTGCGCTGCTCCGTCTATTCTCGGACACAAGGGACTTCTCCGCGGCAAGACAGCCGTTTGCTACGAGGGCTTCGAGACTCAGCTTGACGGCGCAAACATCGGAAACGGCGGCGTTGCCGAGGACGGCATTTTCATCACTGCAAGAGGTGCAGGAGTAGCCGTTGATTTCGGTCTGAAACTTGTGGAAAAAGTTCATTCAAAGGAAGAAAGCCGACGACAGCGTAATGCTATCTTATGTGATTGATATGGATAATAAAAAAGAACTGCGAAAAGAATTCTCACATCTCCGCGCGGAGATACGCGACAAGGTCTCAAAGGATATGGATATCACCGAAAGACTTCTTGAGGAAGAAAAGATACTGGAGGCTGACAATATCCTTCTTTATGCTTCCTTTGGTTCGGAAGTCGATACATATCTGCTCATTGACAAGCTCATTGAAATGGGCAAGAATGTAGCTCTGCCAATATGCTGTGGAGAGCGTTCGATGACCTTCCACATCATCGGCTCTGTAGCCGACCTGCATGAGGGTATGTACCGTATCTCAGAGCCCGACAGCGCTCTCCCCCAGCCTGTTATAACCGATAAGACCGTATGTATAATCCCAGGTCTTGCATTTACGGAAGAGGGCGGACGTCTCGGCTACGGCGGCGGATACTACGACAAATTCATACAGGAAAACCACGATATGACGACTATAGCCCTCGCTTATGAGGAGCTTATCGTCGATCAGCTGCCACTTATGCAGCACGACCTCAGAGTCGATATAATAGTTACAGAAGAAAGGACGGTGCTCTGCAATGGCTGATAACAACAATGATGTTATCAATGATATCCTTAATCAGCTTGACAATGCCAAAAAGCAGGAGGCAGAGATAAACCCAATACCAGAAAAGACAGAAGAAAAGGCTGAGGCTGTCGGAAACTCAAAGGAGCCTGTTCGTGAAGAAGCTCCTGCTCCTGCGCCTGCTCCGAGACCTGTTCACAGACAGCTTGAAAGACGTCCCCGTCCAAGTGCCGAGGGCAATCGCGAGGGCGCTGCCGCTCCCCCGCCTGCGAGAGCTCAAAGACCTCGTATAAACGAGTCCGAGCACGTGCGCAACAGTGCGGCTGTAAAGCGCAATGCAGCTCATCACAAGAAAAAGAAGAAAAAGAAAAGAAGCAGACTTCCTGGCGTTCTCATACTCACTGTATTTATTTTCGCCGTTTCTATATGTCTCTCTCTTGTTATAATTGCATTCGGCAAGGATATGTTCGGTATCGGTAAGGACGACACTACAAAAATGATAATCGTCCCTGAAAACACCAACACGGAGCAGATATCACAGCAGCTTTACGACGAGGGTATCATTAACTCGCCCAAGTGCTTCCAGCTTTTCTCTAAATTCAGAAAAACTCCCGATGTGTACCTCCCCGGAGAGCACTTCGTAAGTCCCAATATGGCTTACGAGACTATCATAGATACGCTCACCAATGAGGCTGAGGAGGAGAAAAAAGAAGCTGTAAATGTTACATTCCGTGAAGCAATTACTCTTTACGAAGCTGCCGATCTTCTCGAACAGCAGGAAGTATGCAAGGCAAGCGATTTTCTCTTCTACTTCAATGCAGGCGGCTACGGCAACAGATTCGAGGACAAGCTCAACAAGAATACAAGCACTCTCAGATTCGCTGATACACGTATGGAAGGCTACCTCTTCCCTGATACCTACACATTCACAAAGGAAATGGATCCTGAGCAGGTATGCCAGAAGATATACTACAACTTCGACAAGAAGCTCACAGACGAGCGTATCAAGAAAATGGAGAATCTCCACCTTTCACTGGATCAGCTTGTTACTTTCGCTTCAATCGTTCAGGCTGAGGCTCCGAATCGTGAGGACATGAATCACGTTGCAAGCGTATTCTGGAACCGTCTTGAACATGAGGACGCTGAAACAGTAGGTATGCTCCAGTCTGATCCTACCAAGAACTACGCAAACTACACTATCAAGCCTCATATGACTGTACTCAACAACGATATCGTCAAGGCTTACGATACCTATCAGTCAAAGGGACTTCCTCCGGGAGCTATCTGCAACCCCGGTATCGACGCTATTGACGCTGTTCTTGAAAAAATGCCGTCCGAGGATTACTATTTCATCGCTAATATCTATACTCAGAAGACTTACTTCTCCAAGACCAATGACGAGCATGAGCAGAAGAAGGCTATGGTAAAGGCTGACGAGGCTCAGTACGAAGCAGAACAGGCACAGAAGGAAGCGGAGGCTGCTGCTAATGAATAAGCTTGAAGTTCTTGCTCCGGCAGGCGATGAGGAACGCTTCACTGCTGCTGTGGATTACGGCGCTGACGCCGTATATCTCGGCAGAAAGCAGTTCGGTATGCGTTCTTCGCCCATGAATTTCGATTTTGAGCAGCTTTGCAAGGCTGTTCAGACTGCTCACGACAGAGGTGTAAAGGTGTATCTCACCTGCAACACTCTGCCGCGAAACAATGAGATACCTGATTTTGAGCAGTTCGTGAAGGAAGCTGTTGAAGCCAAGGTAGACGCCCTTATAGTTGCTGATATCGGACTTCTCATGCTGATAAAGAAATACGCTCCCGATATGGAGATACATATCTCAACTCAGACAGGTATCGTGAATTACGTTACTGCTCGGGAGCTCTACAATATGGGCGCTAAGCGCGTTGTTCTCGCAAGAGAGCTATCTCTGGACGAAATTGCCGAGATAAGAGCAAAAACAAGTCCCGACCTTGATATCGAGACCTTTGTTCACGGAGCTATGTGTGTTTCGTTCTCGGGAAGATGTCTGCTGTCACAGTACCTCGTAAACCGTGATGCAAACCGCGGCGAATGTGCTCAGCCATGCCGCTGGGGCTATCATCTTGTAGAAGAAAAGCGCCCCAACGAGTTCTTCCCTGTTTTCGAGGACGAAAAGGGCACATATATCCTCAACTCCAAGGATATGTGCATGATAGAGCACATTGACAAGCTGGCAAAGGCAGGCATTATGAGCCTGAAAATAGAGGGACGCGCAAAGTCCGCTTACTATGTTACAGTCGTCACAAATGCCTACAGAATGGCTGTCGACCACTATTACAAGAACCCTGATAATTTCATACTTCCCGACTGGATAAGGGACGAGGTTTACAAAGTAAGCCACAGAAAATACTGCAACGGCTTTTTCTTCGGTACTCCCGAGGAGTCTCAGTATTATGAAAACAGCGGATATATCCGCAATTATGATGTTGTGGCAGTTGTTGAGAGCTGCGAAAACGGCACTGTATACTGCACACAGCGAAACAAGTTCTTTGCAGGCGATACTGTTGAGCTCCTTGCACCGTCACAAAAGCCTGTGGCAATGGTACTGAATAATCTGTATGACGAAAACGGCGAGGAGATAGAAACTGCAAATCATGCAATGATGAAGTTCTCTTTCAAGTCCGACCTGACATTCCCAAAGGGCACTGTAATAAGAAAAGAAACAACATAAAATTAAGGCTGATACTTTCGTATCAGCCTTTTTCTTACTTATCAAGCTTTTTGTAGTTCTTGTAGCCAAGCTCATCAAGCTTGTCTGTGAGCTCGTCCACTGTGTTCTTTGCAGCAGTATCGTCAATTGTAATTTCAATTCCGATATTCTTGTCTTTTTCGGAAATGAGCTTTATAAGGTCGTCAAGTCCCGTCATCTTGTTGTCGATAACGTATTCATTCTTGGAAATTGAGATAGCAAGCTTTTCGTCCTTGTTTTCCTCTGTTGCTTTCTCAGTTGTTACAGGTTCGGTCTTTTCTACGACCTCGGCTACGCTTGTATCATTTTTGCCCTTGCTGTCCTCTGATTTGTCGCCAAGCAGTCCGAAGCCCTTGAAGTGCAGGAATGCCCAGATAAGCGCTGCAATAACTGCTGCTAAGAGAATAAAAGCCAATAATTTCTTCATTTTTGATTACCTCACTTATTAAGATTTGAAAAATATAAATTAGGATATTCGCGCTGAATATCATCTATTGCTTCGTCAATTTCCCTGAAAGCCAGTGCAGTTCCGTACTGCTGACCGTCATAGGACAGGATACAAAGATATGTATCTTCGGTCGTAAAGCCTGACCTTTCAAGTATATCTCTTATAGAGCCCTTTATATCATCAGTCTCCTGCGAAAGTATACTGCCAAGCCGCTTTCTGCCAAAGCATATACTCAAAGTCCAGTTGTCGCTTTGCTCGGTAACATCAAGGCGGAAAGTGAAAAAGTCGCCCTTATCAAAGGCGTTAAGAGCTTGCTGATTAACAGCCGCATTTTCGTCCGCAGCCTTGATACGCTCCAGATCCTTCTGAGCTTCTTCATTTATCTCCTTCTGCTCAACTATGAGATGATTGTATGTCTGTTCCGCTTCTTTAGCCTTATTTGCGGCTTTTTCTGTGTCCATGGTGCTGTACAGGACGAAAAAGAACAGGATTATCATTATAACATCAAGCAGGGACGTAAAATCAAGGATAATCTCGCGCAGTTTCATACGCGCCATCCTGACTTATTCTTTATGGATTCATCTATTCCGTATTTTATAAGCTTTTTCTTCAAAGCTAAAAGCCTCTGTATAAGGTCCTCAACATCTGCAAAAAAGTAAGCATTTGCAATTTTAAAGCCTACTGAAAAAATAATGCCCCATGTTGTTGATGTCAGTGCATTAAAGAAGCTGCTTTTAGCAGTGTTTATTGTTTCAGCATCGGACATATCAATACTCAGTAGCGCTGTGACTGTACCGAACATTCCCAAAAGCGGAAAAATAGATATCAAGGCAATAAAAACAGTATAGCTGCGGTTCAGATGCTTGTAGCTGTCAAATACCTTATTTGTTTTCTCGGGATTATTTGATAATTCGTCGCTTTTTTCTTCCCAGTCATATATATCATTGTCAACATTCTTTGTTAGCCTGCTTACTCTGAATGCAACAAACAGCGCCGCAAAGCAGAAAAAAAGAATATATATATCAGATGAAACTATACTCTGAAGCAGCTTAGCAATTATACTCATTTTATCACCTCACACATTATTATAACACCATAAATATTAAAATGCAAGATATTTTACGATTATTTGATAATAAAAAACTCCGCGTTCCCGCGGAGATAAATTGCTATTCTGTTTGTTTTTTGTCTCTTTTAATGTTTATTATGTGCGCTGCAAAGGTCACAACAGCTCCGATAATGAGAATGAGATAGAAGTTAAGTCCGCGGCTGATAAGCAGTGCAGGCTTTACTCTCTCCATAGTGAATATCTCTGTAAACGCCAGCAGGAAACAGCCCTCTGTGATGCCTGCCGCTCCCGGTAGAGGAAGCATTTCCACAGCCACAGCTATCATTATCTGAATGGTCAGAATGTCGATATATCTTGTTTCGTTCATTCCGTATGCCCTGTAGATTATCCATGTAATGGAAAACAGGCAGATACGCTGAACTGCGGTCATAAGGAATACATTGAACACTACCGAAAGGTTCTTTTTGATGTAGTCCGCTCCCATAGCATAGGTATCACATATCCTGATGAGCTTTTCAGTGTATTTTTCCTTGTTCCTGCGCTTCATTATATGAAGCTTTGTAAGCAGGTCAACTACCTTGATACCAAGAGCTCTCGCCCATATAGGCTTTATAAAAACCAGCAGAAGCAGGATTATAAACGAAAGATTAAGCGCAAATCCAAGAACTATGAGCCATTTCATGTCCCCTGCATACAGGGCGACAGTATCAAAGTTGAATATCAGGAATCCCATCGCCAGCAGTACAAGAACCGACTTGTACGCTATGGTAATAAGAAGCATTATCAGCGTAGAATAGCCTATCTTTATCTTGTCTTTCTTCATGTGGTACATCTGCATAGGCTGACCGCCTGTTGAGGACGGTGTTATATAGCTGAAAAAGAAACCGATGAAGCTATACTTCAGACACCTTAAAAAGCTGGTCTTCTGTTCAAGCACTCTCAGCATATAGTGAATGATAGATGACTCTCCTGCCACAAAGAATATCGCTGCCACCGCTCCTAAAGCTATCCAACGGGGCTCTGCCAATTTCAGGTCGCTGATTATCTCGGGAAGCTCCTGCTCCTTGAAGATCAGATTCAGCGTAAACAACGTTATAACGAGAATAAGACCTATATTCAACGCGTATTTCAATATTTTTTTGATTAATGTCACCCCCGCGCGATATAGATTTTTACCAACTTAAATTATAACATAATAGCCGTTTTTTGTCAATACAAATCGTATTATATGACGAAAATTCAACATAAAATCATAAACTGCCTGCCGACAATCATCGGCAGGCAGTCTGCGGAAACTGTTTTGGGAAACAGTACGTGCTGCTACTTTCTTGTGTTGGCACGGCGGACAAAACTGATAAACTCGGGTATCGGTATCGGCTTTGAGAAGTAATAGCCCTGTATATAGTCTATTCCGAGCTTTGAAAGCGCCTCGAACTGGTATTTCTCCTCAACGCCCTCGGCAACTATCTTCATACCCATGCGCTTTATCATGCCTGTTACATATTCAAGCATAATGCCTGCTCTTTCCGTTGAAAAATAGGAAAGTATCATGGAGCGGTCAAACTTTACGATATCCACGGGCATATTCACGATATAATTGAGGTTTGATTCGCCTGTACCAAAGTCGTCCAGTGAAAACGTACAGCCGTATCTGCTGAGGTAGTCCATATTGTCAAGAAGTATGCTTTTCTGCTTTATAGAGCCCGATTCGGTTATTTCAAGATTTATTGTATTTGGCTCTATCTCATATCTGCGGATAATATCCGAAAAACGAGCTGCAAGATTTCGGTTCTCGCACTGAATGACTGAAAGATTTATCTCGATATAATTAAGTCCAAGCTCCTGTATGTCATGCTCCTTGATAACGTCGCAGACTATCTCGAATACCCTCTCGCCTATCTGCTCTATCTGTCCTGTCTGTTCAGCAATAGGTATAAAGCTGCCCGGCATGATTAGATTGCCCTCGCGGTTCTTCATACGTACAAGAGCCTCGGCAGATACAAACTTTCTTTCCTTTACAGAGTATATAGGCTGCAAAAAGACAATGAACCTGTTTTCGTTGAGAGCTGCCTTTATCTCGCTCTGCATGAAACGGAATTCCTTCATTTTGTCAAGAGCTTCCGAATCAATGATAAAGAAAGATTCGCTGCTATCCGCAGTCATATTCGAGTAATACCTGTATGTAGAGAAAAGCTCACCTGGATTCTCAAATACCGTGATAGTAGGTACAAGAAGATAATGCGGGTGAAGTATATTACCCTCATGCCAGCCGAATTCAAAGCGCTCCTTTATAGCAGGAAAAATCTTTTTCGCTTCGTTTACGTCATTGAAGACGATAACGAAATCGTTCCCAATACCGCGGAAAACCTTTCCGCAATTCAATCTTTTCAGGAAATTAGCTATCTCGATAAGCATGATAGCTTCAATAGAAAGCTCCTTTTCAAGCTCATCATTTTCAATAACTATAAGCGCTCTTTCCTTGTCGTCGTTATCGTATAGCTGCTGGATATACTCCCTCAGAAGTGATATACGATAGCAGCCTGTAACACGCTCAATACCGCTGTCGGGGTTCTCAAGCTTAGCAAAGAGGACAGTAACTCCTAAAGCCATAGAAAAGCTTATAAGCAATAATCCGCGGTTATTTATCTGGATAAGGGCTCCTGCGGTCTCCAAAAGCATCCATATCATAACAGCGTTGCTGCGATAGGGGTTCATATGTTTCTTGCATATGAGGATAAGTACCATGGAAGCTATTATAAAAATAGGAGCAATTACAAAAGTATAGGTCACAGCAGGTCCGAAGCTGTAGATCTCGTCTCCCGAATTGTAAAAATCAATGGGCAGGAAAAACGGTATGATACTGCTGACAAAAGTAAAGAACCTGAAAAATCGCCGCAGCATAAGCTTGCGCCTGATCTTTACAATGTCATAACAGACATAATTGAAGGACAGAAAGCTTGTCCATATAACAAAAAACAAATATATCTTGCATAATATATCGGTCAAAGGCGAATTAGCGTGAACGATACCAATAATTGACAGGATATCCGCCGCAACGCAGCCTGTTGTAACTACTACCAGCTGCCTGTACAGCAGCATACTTTTCAGTACAACGCTGTGCCTGATAAAAGAAAAATAACAGACAAGCAGCATGAGTACCATTGCACACATCTGCACCTGAATGCTTTGTGTCAAAAACTCACCCCCTAAATGAGTTTACTTTTACTTTATTATAGCATAGTTTTAATGTAAATTTGTATATATTTTATAATATTGTATGAATATTCTGTAAATCGTTTTAAATTGTAAACTATATTTCTTTTGGCTGAGCTGTATAAATGTTTACTTAGATAACTATATGTATTAATTATAAAAAATAACTCTTTTTTCTCATAAAATGTTATTTTGTAACAAAATATTCATTGACTAACAGGCTAAAATGTGATATTATTATAATATAAAAGGATATATATACTACTAATAACTACAATTTTTATAGGATTATCCAACCGAGGTGAGCTTGACAATGACCGAAAAACTGAAAACTATTGCTATCTTTGGCTGTTCTTATTCAAGTCTCTACAGACAAAGTATGCCAACTGCTTTCAACGATGCAGCACAGGAGCTCAATGTAAATCTGGTCTATATCAATTCCCTCGGTAAGATTGGCGGCAAAAACGCACAGTACGGTGATTATGAGTTTGATCTCATTGAATTCATTGACCTTGACCAGTTCGACGGTATTATTTTCGACGGTGAGGGCTACAATATTGACGGCATTACCGAAAAGGTCATTCACAAGCTCCGCGGAGCTAAGTGTCCCGTTGTTTCTATGAGCAGCTATGTAGAGGGCTTCTATAATATCGATTTCGACGACGCAGGCGGTATGCGCCAGCTCATCGAGCATATGATAGATGTTCATCACTATACAAAAATTGGCTTTATGGCAGGCTATCTCACCCACCCTGACGCACAGCTTCGTCTGAAAGTATTCAATGAGGAAATGGAATCACACGGATTCCCAAAGGACGGCGTCGGTGTATTCGAGGGAGATTTCTGGTTCAATAAGGGCGAGGAGGCTGCTGATTTTTTCCTGTCACGCCCTGAACGTCCCGAAGCTATAGTCTGCTCAAACGACTATATGGCTATCGCTCTTATAACAGCACTGAAAAAGCGCGGTATCAAGGTTCCCGAGGACATTGCCATTTCCGGCTATGACGGCTCCATAGAAGGACAGGAATACATACCGCATATCACATCTGCTACCAGAGAAAGACGAAATATAGCTTATAAATGTATCCAGCTTTTAAAGAATCTGGCTGACGAAAAAGAAGAGATTACCGATCTTCGTATCGTTCCGTCTCCGATTTTCACGCACTCATGCGGCTGTCACCCACTGGATTACAAGCAGGAATCCGAGAATATCAATAACGTCTATGCGCTTAACCGCTCCTTCACCTATAATCTTTATGATGCTGAATCATCTATCCTGAAGCTTAATAAGGTGGACGACCTGAAAGGTCTTGCTGACGTTTTTGAGACTGATTCCACTAATTTCGGAAACTTCAACGCATTTTTCCTTATGCTCCATATCGACGGCAGCGGCAGACTTTCAAGCGAAAGCGATTATACCTGTCCGTCAGGAAAATTCACGCCTGCTATCTGGATAGATAAAAACAATGAATACGACCGCTCTCCCCTAACCTTTGACTTCTCGTCAATGGTTCCGCAGACAAAGTCCGACAAGCCTCATTCTATTTACATTATGAGCGTTCACTGCGCTGAGCGAATGTTCGGATATGCTGCAATTGAGATGACAGAAAAGCACGTATTCAACGAGTTCTACAATGTATGGCTGCTGAATATCGCGATGACGCTTGAAACCTTTATGAAGAACGACCGAATCAACAAGCTTATCGGTTCACTGGAAAATCTCAGCATAAAGGACGTTCTTACAGGTATGCTGAACCGCCGCGGCTTCGACGATATGTCACGCGAGGCTATCCTTGCAATTGAAAAAAGCCGCACAGTCTGCACCATGGTCATTGACATGGATGGTCTTAAGCGTATCAACGATGATTACGGTCACTACGAAGGCGACCGCGCTATAAAGGGCGCTGCGGACATAATCACGAAATGCTGCGACTCGGGCGAAATAGCTGGAAGAGCAGGAGGAGATGAATTCTATATCTTTGCTCCCGACTATTCCAAGGAAAAGCTTGAACGCTTTATAGAAAGACTAAACGACCTTTGCGAGAGCTATAACGGTTACTCCAAGAAGCCCTACTCAGTATCACTGAGCTGCGGCGCTTACCTTATTGAAACTGACGCAACGGGAAGACTTGAGGACTTCCTCAAAATAAGCGACGCCAGAATGTATGAAAACAAAAAAGCAAAACGCAGCGTCAGACAGTAAAACTACCCATTAACCATAGTACTTATATAGAAGTTTTATGCTTATTATTGAGAGAACCATTTTGAAGATGTTATTCCAGATTTCTTTCAAGACCGTTATTTCATTTTTTCTATAATAGAGACCCATAGTTAAACTTGCCCCCCTGTATTACTATAGGGGGGCTCTATTATAGAAAAAATCAGCTAAAAGTCTTTGGAAAGGGGTTCGGGGGAGAACCTTTCCTCAGAAAGGTTTCCCCCGATAAAAAGTATAACCTGCTATATAAGTATCACGGTTAATGGGTGGTTTTTTCTGTATCTGTCAGCATATCAAATGTAACTCCGTATTTCACGGCGATATCATGAGCATAGGACATACCCTCGGGCGAACCGACCTCTACCTTGAATGAGCGCTGTCCGTTATCGCTCTTCATGATAAGTGAAGAAACCTTAGCATAGCCTTCGGTGGAGTTGATATCATCAGCCTCCAGCGCGAGCTTATGCATATGTGTATTATAAATAGTACGAACCTTCTTCTGAGCTATCGCCTTTACTGAATCACGTGCGATAAAGAATCCCTCCTCAAATGAAGTTGTTGAAAAAGTCTCATTGAGCAGAAGCAGACTGTCCTTGGTGCAGCTTGAATAGATATCCTTGAAGCGGACACATTCCTCGCCAAGTCTGCCAAGATCAAGAGTCTTATCCTCGTCCGCAGGAAAATGAGTATATACGCAGTCCACAGGTCTGTAGAGGAAAGAATCCGCAGGAACGCTGATACCGCCCTGCGCCAGAACGTACATGATACCCACAGCCTGAGTTATAGTAGTTTTGCCGCCTCTGTTTGCGCCTGTAAGGATATAAATAGTATTCTCCTTATCGAAAATAAGGTCGTTACAGACGATATCCTCCATTTTTTCGCTGTTGACTGCAAGTTTCATGTTGTACATTCCCTTAGCGTCCATGAATATATCATCGTCTGAAAGAGTCTTGGCTTCGCAGAATTTGAAGCCTTTTTCAGTGTACTGCTCAATAAAATCAGCAAAGCGGATATAATAAAAGAACTCGGGAACAAGCTGAGAAATATTGACAATGGCTATATCCGCGTATTTAGACAGTGTATCACGGAGCTTCTTCACCATTGAGTCAAGCATTTTATTCAGCACCTTATCAAGATAGAAGGTCGCGCCGCTTGAGCCGTCGCCGTCGGGAGTCTGCGTAACTGTAGCTCTTATCCTGCCGTCAACAAAAGGCGTGTTCGTTACAGCCAGATACTCCCCCATTTTATTTATGGTTTTAGAAATAACGTGTGTTCTTAGCTTATCTACCTGATGATAATGCATATCACCGTCCCATGCAGGTCCGTCGTTTATCTTGTTTTTAGAAGCAAGAGCGTCAGCAAAATTGCTGACTATATTTGATTTTTTGAACTGTCTTGCGTTTACGGAGATAAGTCCCATGCTTGTTGCCTCAAAGCGCTCGTTTACATTGATACCAACGGTAACGCTCTGTATATCAGCGGATTTTACTTTTAATTCAGCAATATCCTTTTTCATCTCCGCAAAGCAGGCTTCATTGTAAAGCTCATCAATATAGCTCAGAAAGCCCTTCAGTCCCTCGGATTCGAGCTTTTCCCCTTCAAGACAATGCTTCATCTCCTCAACGCACTTTATGTAGTCATTCAGCTCATCAAGCCTGTGCATAAGATGCCAGAAGCCAAGCTTTTCGTCGGACTGTATGCGTGAAGCGCTGAATTGCTTTATGAAACCAAGCTTATCAAAAAGCTCAACCATACGAGTTCTGAGCTTTGGATTTCTCAGTATATCACCAAATACCTGACATCTGTACTCAGCGACACGCGGATCAGCTGTCATATTCGAGATTATATTCATAATTAGATTCTGCTCTTTCGAATCGTTTGTAATACAGCTGCAAAGTGTGTCAAGACCAAGGTCGTGACAGCTTTCAGGTGAGAGCTGCTTATATTCTATGTCAGCAAAATTTGGAAATAATATGCTGAACTCTCTGTTTTTATTCATAACTGCTCCTTACATGGATGTATTATTTGGTATTATTATAACATAATTATAGTGAAAAGTCAAATAAAAAAGCTAAAAGTTGTGCATAAATGCCTTGATTTTTCGTGCAATATGTGGTAATATATAAATATGATTTTTCTTTTAAGGAGCTTAAATAATGAAAAAATTTTCCAGAATACTCTCAGCTTCTGCTGCGGCATTAATGCTTTTTGGCTGTTCAGCCAATAATGACAGCAGCTTTGAATCTGATTCTGCAATAAGTCAAACACAGCAGACAACTGACGTAGCATCAACTGCGGCAAATACCGAAGAGTCTATTTCCGATGTTCTTCCCGTACTTTCAATTGAAACAAAGAGCAAGGACGCAAATGTCCTCGATTTTATAAATAAGCCTGTAGCAGGTCATGTTTCAGAGGCTATAGCTTCATGGACACCAAATTACAAGATTCCTCCTGAGCCGTATTATGAGGACTGCACCATTACTCTCAAGGACAAGGACGGCGAGGTTACGGTGGATTCAGCAGATGCAAAGGTAAAGGTTCGCGGAAACTGGACTACAGTATATGATAAAAAGCCTCTGAAGATAAAGTTCAATGAAAAGCAGAGTATGCTTGGTCTTAATAACGGCGCTGAGCAGAAAAGCTGGCTGCTGCTTGCTGAGTATAAGGACGCTTCAATGCTAAGAAATAAGGCTGCTCTTTATGCGTCCCGTGAGATACTTGGTGAGGACGGTCTTTACGCTGCTGACACGGACTTCGTACAGGTTATCATAAACGGCGAATATTTGGGTCTTTACCTGCTATCTGATACTCAGCAGGTGTCGTCTCACAGAGTAAATATCGCAGAGCCTCAAAAGGACTACACCGGTACTGATATCGGCTATTTCATGGAATATGACGGCTATTTTGACTACGAGGATGAGCTGCATAAATTCACTCTTGATCTGGCAGGCAATGCTCCCTTGACAGCTTTTGACGGTTCGGATAAAGGACAGAAGATGAGAGCTCTTCCTGCAACAAAAATGGAACATAAAAAACCTGTGGGTATGACCATAAAGAGCGATATTTACTCTCAGGAACAGCACGATTTTATCGAAAACTTCGTAAATAACACTTACAAGATCATGTATGAGGCAGCATATCATGACAAGGCTTTTGTTTTCGATGCAGATTACAAGAATATCTCGGAAAACACAAAAATTACACCTCAGCAGGCTGTAGAAAACGTGGTTGATGTACAGTCCCTCGTTGATATGTACATCATAAGTGAGCTGACCTGCGACGCTGATATTTACTGGTCAAGCTTTTATATGGACGCTGATTTTGGTGCTGACGGAAAGAAAAAGCTTACATTTGAAGCTCCGTGGGATTTTGATTCCTCAATGGGCAATAAGGATAGATGTATTGACGGAACAGGATTTTACGCTTCAAATGTAGTCCCCGATGTTGACGGCGGCAGCAAATTCGGCGGATATGATACTATAAATCCTTGGCTCGTTATCCTCGCTCATCAGGACTGGTATCAGGATATGGTCAGGAAAACATGGACAAAAGTCTATGATAACGGAGTTTTTGAACGCACCTGTAAGCTTATATCCGATGACAGCACCAATTTAACAAATGATTTTGAAAAAAATTATCAGAAATGGAACAATATCAAAAACAATTCTGATTTTGTAAATGAACTGTCTGAACCTGCAAAAAAATGCAAAACAGAAAAAGAAGCTGCTGATTTTCTTCTTGATTGGCTCAATAGCAGGATAGAATTTCTCAACGAACAATGGCACACATAATATCAAAGCCACCTGTATTACGCAGGTGGCTTACTTTTACATAAAAATTAAAAGCACTTCGGAATACGAAGTGCTTTATCAGTGGGCCATTAGGGACTCGAACCCCAGACCGTCCGGTTATGAGCCGGATGCTCTAACCAACTGAGCTAATGGCCCCTATAACATTAAATCGGAAGCTTTTTCAGCTTCCGATAATGTATATAGTGTCGGCACTGATTTAGTTTCCCAGGCCGTCGCCAGCCAAGTATCGTCAACGCGAATGAGCTTAACTTCCGTGTTCGGAATGGGAACGGGTGTGACCTCATTGCCATAAGCACCGACTATT